>Ga0334893_1002733_pt1 | contig 12510 bp, 14 predicted proteins | sample GraSluR3_MG_5_FD_207218 | JGI IMG/M metagenome (GOLD analysis project Ga0334893, IMG submission 207218) | Sludge microbial communities from methane-producing bioreactor in Wageningen University, Netherlands - Granular Sludge_09_05-R3 | ecosystem: Engineered > Bioreactor > Anaerobic >...
TTATGACATACTCGACGGTCTCATAATGATCCTGGCCCGCCGGTATGTTGGGTATGTTGCCTTGCTTGATTAGCGCCTGATTGTGAGCAATGAAATTAAAGTATGTTGGTAACGTCTTGTCCTGTTCGCCTATGTTCGTGAACGACGATATTGCAGTGACCGTATCGCCAACGTCGCCCACGTCGGGGTATATCGATATACCGGACGGTTCGACCAGCGGTGGTATGGGCATACCCGGGAACAGGCTGTCACGGAAATTGACACGCCAGTACATGTAGATCATCGCCCACGCCTTGTCTGCAAACTCCGGGCTTGGGTTACCGTTATCATACAGGTATTGTCTACCGGCAGACATGTATTCCATATCAACAAACGGTGCGAGACCGTGCGCCAACGGCAACATGTGGAATATGGCAAACGCAAGGTCTTCTACCAGCGTCGGCGACGGGTGGCTCCACCTCTGATAATCATACATTCCGGTTGGCAACGCACCCCCGTTGACCGCGGGGTGACCATCTGCCACCAACAATCCCGTCCAGATGTTCGTCGGTTTGGGAACACCCGAAAACCGGATTATGTCCATTTCGTACTCGCCGTATACATAATCCACACCCTCTTCTGGTTCGAGGTTGATTGTCAACGATAACCCTTCGGGCGGGAACTGCGGAAACATACCGTCAAGATACTGTACGGCCTGCGATATCCGGCTGAGCGACATGCTGTCATCCAAAACAAGTATCGTCCATTTAGAACGATACGGTACCCGGTCACTCATAATCTTGCAAACGGTGTGCTGCACGGGTATGCGTACGGCGACCTTAACCTCATTCCCCTTCCGGTTCCTACACTACTTATATATTCGGGTGTGGGTGGAGGCAATACTCCACCCGGTGGTTCACCGTTACACAGGAATTCACACGACATTGCGGCAGTTACCAGAGCAAGCCCGTTTCCGAATATGCCGTCGCTTATCCTCGGATCAAGAGAATCCATTATACCGGTAATTTTTGCAAAGACCATACCTGCACCGATAACACCGAGAACCATGTTAGATGCAACCTGGAACCTGGTGTTCAGAAGATAATATTCTGCTAAACCAGCACCAACACCGATTATAGCAGGAACCGAGTCTGTCATGATCTAATACGCAAGGAGACCCACGACTTCAGTCGTGGGAGGAATTGCGCCTCCATAAGTTTTTTCTACTATTACGTCGTATATATGACTGTGATTAGGACTATCACGTTGAAGATTGATGTCACTCCCGACGAAAGACAATTTCTTCTTCATACAATGAAAGATTACACCATAGCATTTAATGTTTGTGCTGAATGGGGATTTGATTCCCGTTCGTGCAGCAAAATTAGATGTCATAATGCGACGTACTGCGATATTCGACAAACTGTTCCTAATCTTCCGTCTTCGTTGGTACAAAGTGCACGAGATTGTGCATGTGAAGCTCTTAAAGCAACAAAATGTAAATTTAAACCACTCCGTAAAGAATTTTCTGCAATGCGATACAACCAGAGAGTTATCAGAATCTATATGGAAACCGGATACGCAACCATTGCTACCAGTAATGGACGAATTAAAGCGATGTTTACAGTTCCGGGGTATTACCATAAGTATATGAACTGGAAAATTAAGTCTTCTACGGTATCGTTCAGAAAGCGTGACAAAACATTTTATTTGCATTGCCAACTTGAGACACCGACACCTGAACAAACCAACGATATCAATGTACTTGGAATTGACCGGGGAATCGTTAACATCGCTGTCTGCTCTGACAACACATTTTACAATTCCAAACTTGTGAAAAACACCCGTGCCAAGTTCGCTCACCTTCGAGCGGAACTTCAGTCCAAAGGCACTCGATCTGCCAAACGAAAACTCCGTAAAATGGCGGGACGAGAGAGACGGTTTGTGACTGACGTTGATCACTGTATCTCGAAGCAGATTGTTAATTCGGATTACACAGTATTTGCTCTTGAAAACCTTTCGAAGATCCGGGTACAGAAACGAAGAGGTAAAGATTTTAACCGAAAACTGAACAATTGGTCGTTTTACGAACTTGAACGGTTTATTCGGTATAAATCTGAAAATCTTGGTAAATCTGTGGTACTTGTCGATGCCAGATACACCTCGCAAAAATGCTCCCTGTGTGGGCATATCTATAAGGGGAACCGTGATGGATCTTCGTTCAGATGCAGAAAATGCGGTTTTCAAATCCATGCTGACCTCAATGCTGCTCGCAACATTGCCCACGCCGGTATATCCGGTCTGGGTAGGCTGTCTGTCAACCAGCCGAATGTAGCGTGTCTTTGACATAGTTACAAGCCCACGGATTTATCCGTGGGTAGTTGACAACCAACTATAAATTGCCGAAATATATAATGCTGTTGTTGGTATATCACTACCTATGACATCGAGAAACCTCAATGTCGGAACCGCCTTGATAATACTGGCTCTGGTATCAACATCCTGTGTTGCTCCCGCGAGTGCTATCCTGTTCGACGACACCACGTCGGTTGTCAACGTGCAGGCTACCGGTGCTTTAAGCACAAAGTACAACGTCTACACGATGTCCGGTATGTCAACGGTTTTCGAATCTGGCTATTTTGAGAGGACTGTCGCTTCAAATGGAGAGTCCCTGTACATGAATACGGTTGAAATGTCTGCACCAAACGTTCTCGGCGAACCTACTGCAATCTCAACCGACCGTACCTTCGGGTTCAACCTCAACCAGGACAATGTAATGGGGTCGGCATCAACCCGAGAAACCGCTATGATCACAATGTACGGGCCGTACCCGGTATCTGCCGAATCGTTCGAACAGCAGATATGTGACTCGGTAATCGTATCGAGCGACTTCTTCGCTGCCGAATCTATCGGTGTTGCAACGCAGAACAGCCTTCTCACTGGAATCACACCGATGGAGATTGGTATGACATCCGCTTCAATCGGTCACAACGTCGAAGCCATTGGAACAAACCTCGGTTACGGTACCATATCAGTAAACGCACTGTCTATGGCTGGTATTGGTAACACCACCACGCTCGGCCACATTGACCGGTTCGACCAGAGGATATCGTTCAGCGGAGACTTTGGTATAGAATCGTCGTTTACCAGGAACCTGACGTACCGCCCACCGCCACAAGAGTTTGCCCCGGTTGCTCCGCTGTGTATCTTTGTGTAGATACCAACGAACAACACCTTTTTTAGAACGAAGTTTTGGCGACCGCCGCTGAACCATACGGCAGCCGCCAGAGGAGGAAAGCAGATTTCCTCTAGAGGAGGTATAGTAGTCCCGAAAGTGGGACAATTCTATCTCTAGTATTATCGTATAAAAAGGTTATCCGAATGGAGAAAGGTTAATATTGGTGGTTCACAATTCTTTTGTATGGTAGTAAAATGCAGCGAGTGTGGAAACACCAAACTCAACCAGGTATCAGAAACCCCCGAATTCACACACTACGTGTGTCCGTGTGGATCTGAAGTGTATGTGCAGAAGACGGAATCCAAACCGAAACCCGCCCCAACAACCACGTCAAAGAAAGAACCGAAAAAGCCTGCCAAGAGTAGCAAGAAACCGAAAGAAGATAAATCGAGCCATTTCATTTAATCAAATCTTTTTTTAGCTCTTGCTTTCTGACGTCGAACCCAGTTTTTCAACTCGTGGTCGTCAACCTGGCCGAGTTTGCAGTCTTTGTTGTTGTCGCGTTCTATCTTGATGGTCGGGGGTATACCGAACTCAGCATGGTTTATCTTGTGGGGTCTACCCGACCGGGGCAAATTATACCACCAGCTTGTAGTATATCCGGGAAAACTTCGGGTATGGCATCGGTTCTTCCCGCGAAAACGTTATAACGCCCTCTTTCTTTAAGTCAGAGACAACCCGGCGCGTGTTCTTGTAATCGCCTGGTTTTTTGCCGATTTTAGACGCGAAATCTGCCCATGCCGCATACATCTGGTGGACATACGCTTCTTTTACCTCAAGCAGATACTTGACAATGAACTCTTTCTGGCTCATTGTAGCTGTCGTTTCATCGACTTCTATCCAGACCAACCCAAACAACCCCTAAAAAGTATAGTTACAGGTTTGCAATGTACTTCATACGCTGGTACAGTGACCAAACCTCGTCGGCATCGAGTTCCTTGTCGATCAACGTGAGCCACGACACACGTGCTCCCGAATCCAGCCGGGTTAATATCCTTGTCATATAACATCACATCTCCATGAGACCATAAATACGTTGCGTCAACCACCACACCTCGTCGGCGTCGAGTTCTTTCGCGGTAATAAACGGCCATATCACTTTTCCATCGACATAGTTGCCGGTCGCTTTGTCGTACCGGGCTATACGAACACCGGCAGTCGTGTCTTCCATAGCGGCGTACCCACCACCACCGGCGTAATCCAGGTCGTCCACTTCCACACCGTTGATATAGATGTTGAACCCGGCAGATGTGCCCGACCCGTCATACGTACCGATTATGAAATGCCACGTGTCTGTTGCTAGCACCGCTCCGTTGTACATCCGACCGATATAGTCATCATTTGTCTCGTCGTACGTGTAGAATCGTAGTTTCTGTGCGGCGTCCAGGTCAAGTGCCCACTCGCGTTGTTCCGACCCGCCGGTATCGTCAAACTTTGACAGTATACCAGCAGGGTAACTATGAAGACCGTGGTTTAAAACGATACCCACACTGAACGCATCGTCAGAAACCCCGTCACCAAACGTGAAGTCTGCGTGGTCGCCGATATCAATGGTATGGCTTGATGCCTGGTCAAGATCATAATACGTCGCCCGACCGATGAACCCGAACAGGCCGGTAACGTCTGCGCTTGCCGTTCCGTTGTGACCGTGCCGGGAATAGTCTGAAACGGTCGTCCCGGTTGTTTCAACGTTCGGAAGAAGCACCCTGCACGACCCGAGAATGTTCAACACTTCTGACATGGGCTGACGGATCTCGCTCAGGTCAACGTACCCGATGTTGTTCCGGTATATGTTCCAGATGGCGTTGTCTTCTACCCGCACAGTGCCGTCAAAATAATTGTTCGCAAAGATGTTGGCGACGTCACCGGCGGCGATATAAACGTCCTGTGCGTTGGACTCGAAATGGTTGTCAACTATGCGGTTACCACTGCTTGCGGGGTAGAGGGCGTATGTGGTGCAGTTTGAAATAGTACAGTTCGAAACTGTTGACGACGACGTTGAGCTACCAAAATAAACTCCGTACGTACAACCATCAACAACACACCCGTCGATGACACAATGGGTTCCCAACGTGTGGTATATCCCAACACCAACACCCGGCCCAAGTATGTCTTCAATAACACACTCAAAGATGCGCAAGTTGTTTGCAGATATGCTGTCTGCTATCCCGTACGCAAACCCGTCGGCTGAGCTTAACCCGTCTATCCGCACGTTGCTGATAACCACATCGTCGCCGAAAACGTAGACCGCTTCCCGGTCTACATGAGCAACACCACCGTTTGTTATCTTTAACGACTTTAACGAGCACCGGTCATCAAGAGAAACCCCGTCGCTGTCACCAACGGATGTTATAATCGTAGTGTCACCCGCACCGACGATGTGTGTGTCTGCCGGTAACACAACAACAGCAACAATCGAATAATCTCCCGGTGATATGTACACCCTGCCGCCGGTTGTCGCCATATACGTCGTGATCGCCTTTTCGAACACTCCGTGAACCGCAGTCGAATCGGCAGCAGACCCGGCGGCTATGACGTTCGTATCAACATCCGTGGCGTAAACCGTTGTACCGTCGGTGAATATGTAAACATCGTACGGTTTTCTCGATTTCCCTTCCTGGCTCCCACCGGTTGATTTGACGTAACTCATTGCATCCACCTCTGCTCCGCTTCGCTGCGCAGAGGCGAATATATCGTTGACCCTGCGTCACAAATACCACCCACACCAGGAATGACACCGCGAGCGTTAGCGAGTGGTGTCATATCCCTAGCACCCCCTTTAATCTCTGCGTGAGACTCCACACTTCATCTGCTGATAACTCCTTGGCAGCCACACCAATCCACGTCATCTTGCCGTCGTAGTATTCTGAGTACGCAGCCGCGTTCTTTAACGCACCGACCATCAAATTTGCAGTCACGGCTTCCATCGCCACATACACCCCGTTATCGTAATCCGCATCGTCTAGTTGTACCCCGTCAATGTAGATTTTGCAACCGGCGTTGATACCGCTCCCGTCATACGTTGCCACAAGCACCTGCCACGACCCTGTGGTGAACACGGTCTGATCCTGTCTTCCTATGTAAGTGTCGGCTGACTCGTCATACAACTGGAACGTCGGGTAGCCGGTGGCGTCAAAGAACAGTCGCCACTCGCGTTGGTTGTTGTCGTCCCATTTGCCGATTATTTGTCTCGATGTTACGTCGTCCGGGTTGACGCAGCAGACGATGCTGAAGGCGTCGTCTGTTGCTGCGTCGCCGAAATCGAAGTCGGTGTCGTTGGCACGGTACAGGTAGTGTGATGTTCCGTTGAATCGGTAACATGTAGCTTTGTTCACATGTTCTGACCAATCCCAAAGTGATGCTATTGCTGTAAGATTGTTTGAATGACGAGTATAATCTGCAATTGATGTTCCACGATATTCATCACACGGGCACATTAAAACCGGCGATCCTAACTTATCAAGCACCGCATCAACCTGATCTAACAATATAGTTATATCTCCGATACCGCCTTTTATACTACCACGTACCTCTCCCGTGAACGTACAATTGTATATATCCATAAGATTCGAGTAAACCGATGCTGAATCTACAGCATATGCTGTTTTTACAGTATCATACTCGTGTGTAATTATATGACAGTTCGAAACTCTACCGTTCTGGTTGGCGTAATTCAAAAAATAAATACCATCTGATGCTTCGTTTGCTTCTATTCTACAGTTTGAGATACTGTACGCCCCACTTGACTGACATGTAACCGCGTTGCAGTCCGGTGCATTATACCCAACTCTATAATAGAAATTTATCACTGCGTCAGTAGCTACACGTATTGTTATATAAATCGGAGAATCTGATGCTAATGGCACGATGTTCGTAAAGTGTGTCCACTTATACCCTGTTGTATTTATGTTTATATCGTATACTATATCGGTACCACCAGGTGTAGTTCCGATATCTACTCTACCGCCGCCAGATCCTATGTTACTACAATAAACATATGCTTCCTGCACATAATACGGAAACCCGGAAAACGGTAGAACTTGGTTGCTCGCTCCCGTCAGTCCAGTTGATTCTCCGATATACATGGGGGGGTGTATATTGCACCCGACTATTGTTGGCGAAGAACTGTCACCAATAAAAATACCGTAGTTATTCTGGTATTTGCCGTTTTCTATATCACACCCAACTATTGTTGGTGAACTTCCAGATAAACACGAAATCCCCCGGCAAGTGTTTACATTTGATCCTCCTACCGCTATTATTTTACACCCAGTTATAGTAGGTGATACCATCTTACCACAACCAATTACATATGAATAGAAACCCCCCGTTGCTTCCAAAATTAATATACAGTTTCTAATTATACAACCACCTGTAGTATTTCCCTCAATGTACAACATTATTCTACTGGCGGTCAAACTACCTGTTAAAACGATCATTAAATTTTCCCACACGCTGTCCATAACACCGTTGAACTTGACATAAGCGGTTCCAGATAAGGTTATATATGCGCCAATTCCAACAACATCAACATAATCTTTAGCATAGATGGTCGATGTTTCTTCAATATAACCACAAACTTGTATACAGTACCGCTTTGTAACTGATGCGTCAGTTATAGCAGCTAAAGCAGCAGATAGTGTGGTGTAATCACAATTACTTGCACCTACCGTAACAACAATTGGTGACACTCTATCCATCACATATTCTGTGGTTGCTAACTGTGTGGTATTGGTTCCATGCGCCGCTGTCGGTGCTTTTATCAAACCGTTGAACTCCGCATTCATAGGGAAAAACGCAGTGTTTGAATTGCTACCGTTGTTCGCATATTTTGATGCAACAGTAGTATTAAGCTCTACGTAATTCAAGCCGCTGTTTGCCGCGAACTCGAACATCGGCCCCCATGCTACGTTCCAATCCCAGATCATTACGTTTTGTAAAATGTTGTATCTACCGTGTATCGATATGGCGGGTATAATTGGCGCACCGCCAGACTGCATGTCGATGTTTGTGAACATGTTGCCATCAAGGTCAGACCCAACTCCGGTATCCGTCTCCATGTATATGAGTTTCCGGGTTAAGCTAGCCCTGATGTTGCTAAACCTGTTGCCGTTTATCCAGTTTGTACCATACACGCCCGTCCGATAAAACCGGATTCCGTATTCAAATTTATATATTCGTATTTTGTCTACTATGACGCCGTAAATAGAACCACTGGTCGCGTCTTCCGAATCAAAAAATATTGCATTTCCAGTATACTCGTCATTGTAGAACCAGATGTTCTCGATCTGGACACTGTTTTTAGTATCTGTTTGTGACGATATTTTCTCAGACCCGTTTATTAAAATACATGACGAAGAATACCCTACAACACCGCTTACGTCTATTTTACACCCGCTAATCCTCGACCCGTTCTTGACATAGAACATGTCGATATCTGATGCGGGTTTCACGATTGTGTTGTGGTCAAAAACCAGCTTGACATTATCTTCAATGGTTATCATCGTGTCGATGGTATATGTAGAATACATAATAGCAACGGTTCCAGACGTTACACTATCAATCGCCGCCTGAATAACGGTCGCATCATCAGTCCCGGCGGTTCCGTGATCTATCACGGAACCGTCATTGCTGATAGCCACAACATCCCAACCGTCTATAAACACCATCGCTTCGTAATCTTTTTTGTACGCTGGATACGCTCCCATAATTACACCTCAATCCTCCACAGTATTACATGATCAATCGCATCTGCCGGTACCATGTTGATATCGAATGTTGTTGCCGTTATGGTACTTGGGTAGACCGTCCGACCACCGATATCGTCACCCGCCGTCAACTGAATATCGCCGATAGCAGGCGTTGACGGCAGACCGTGGGTTACTGTCACAGACGTCGCCCAGGCAGCAACCGTGGCGTCACCGTCAGCGTACCCACCCATACTCAGACCGGTGTTCACCCATGCCGAACCGTTCCAGATGTAGACATACCCTTCGTCTTCCACACCCACACATGTCATCACATCTGGCTCGTCGAACTGCCAGAACCCGAATATGGAGTTTGTACATGTCGCAATATAATTATCATAAGTTGCCCAATCTCCAACGGCACCCGCTGCCACTATATAACGATCACCGGCGGTTGGCGCAACCGGCGGTATAGCCAGATCCTTGTCAAGTACGCTTTCCTGCCAATCAAGCGCCCGTAACGCCCCGACATCCCATCCACAGGTTGAATATCCACTCATCTTGGTACCTCTCCAATAAGTATCGAAACATTACATTTCGAACCAGGAATCCCATCGGTTCCAAAAGAAGCAACGGCGTAAAAACCGGGTTTAGACCCACCCGTTGCAACATCATTGTACGATATTGGATAACCTTCGTTCAATGCAACCGGCAAGGTAACATATGTTGACCCTTTGCTCTGTAACGGTATGTGTATGGACTGTGTTGTTGTTCCAGCAGACCAAAACAACAACATTGAGTTATCATGGGTTGATGTTATTTCGTAGCCATAGATATAACCAAACTTATCTACATCAACGTAATCTTCAAACACAGTTTGGCCTTGCAACGGTGCAAGTATCTCAGTTCCATATGACCAACGGAGTTCTACATCCCGACCGTGCCGAACCAGCCTTGCACCGCCTTCATCTATAACACCACCGATATGCATTATTCTGCCTCTATATCCGCGTGTAGCAATCCCGCCTGATACACGGCGCCACCGGTAGGGTTCCCGGTTCCGGCGTTAACGTTGTAAATAGCTATGCCATCATACGGATCGCCCTGTCGATAGTTTGCAGGATATCCTTCATTTATAGCAACATTATCTACAAAATACAGCGTTCCTTTTGATGGAAACTGTATTCGCTTTGTATAGAATGTTCCATTGTTTAGCCAACCAACAACAAACTCGTTTTCTTCTTCTGCTGAAATAAAGTAACCATATATGTAGACATCTTTACCCGTAGGTATCTCGTATGTAAGCAAATCCCCGCCCGGAGGTAAAGAATACCACAATCCACCATACTCCCACTCTGGTTCGACATCTCTGCCCCATCGGAGCAACCTTGAACCACCAGCGTTTATTGATTCAGCAAACGAGACTTGTTGTGTCATCGGATCAACCTCTCCAGAGTATCTTTACCGTTGGGTCGTTGTACGCATCCGTCGATATGTAAATGTCCTGTATCAGCAGCCCATCCGGTATATCACTCTCGATATACGGCGACTCCGACGCTTCAATCACATGCTCTTCCGAGTCACGGCTGTTGAACCAGATAGACATTTTTTTGTCAGTCGTGATAACAATCGACCGTGCAGGCGGGTTTATCGGTATGCGGAACTGGTTGGTATTAATATCGAACACTTTGCTCCAATACTTTCGTTCCGACCCTCGCCACAGGTTAGTCTCCTGTAGTTCAATCAACAGGTCTAACTTCAGCGATATCTCTCGAAGAAGGTCTACAACGCTCGTGTTAGCACCAATGTCCGATACCGTCTCCCTGAACTGTATCTGTCTTACGTCTCCCGGCAACTCAATCACCCCGCACCTAAAACTTACGCGGGGGTAAGTTCTACCTCCACGATAAGATACGCGGTGGATGCGTCGGTCTGTAACCAATCGAACGCAACTGCCTCATCGCCGGTCAGCCCCGGGAGAATTATTGGTTTCTTCTTCTCTTCCGATATCCTGATATCAACCGCGTTGTCCTGCAACTCGTAATCGATATCGACGTATGTCGGGATAGCGGCGGTGATATCGTGGGTGTACTTCACTGACACGAGCGTGTCGGTGTTGCTACCCATCACCCGGATGGAATGGATCTTCAGTTTCATCCCTTTCGGTATCCTGATATACTCATCGGTTCCGTACATCAGCGTCGAATAGAGGCTGAACGTCTCTGCAACATCGGCTCCGTTGGTCGTTCCCCTGAACGTAATAAGCTCAGACTGATTGATTCTCGGAGGTGCCATCTATCTCACCATCCTCTGACGAGAAACATTCGTATTTGACGGCTTGCTAATCACGACTTCCGGCGAGAGTTTTGAAATCTCTGCCGCGTATTCGTTGAGCGCGTATGCCTTGTCCTCTTTCGAGTACAGTTTGAACCCGTCGAAATCACGACCGTCGGCGTATGTCTTGTTGAACCCCGCCCGGATAGTCGAGTCGTACGACGCTATCGGGAGTTCAAGCCAGTGAGCAGGCCGGTTCTTGTTCAGCAGGTCGAAGATCGTCTCGGCGTCTCCGGGGATTCCGATGATATACTCGCCGTACCGGAACACAACACTGTTGTACCAGTCAACGTTGGTATCGTTGCCGAACATGTACCCCATGTTGATCTCCGGGAACTGGACAAGCTCCAGGCCACCCCACTGCCACCCGGACGTCTTGTCAACGCCAAGGATAACACGGTTGTTCTGGTACCTGAGCTGGTTCTGACCACGAGGGATCTGGATACCACACCTGATGAAGTGCGGGGTCAAGTCCATGTATATATGGAAGATCCTGTTCCTGAAATCGTCTGCCGGGATGTAGAACATGTCAGTCGAGCTGTACGTGTTGCTCATATCCCCTGGTGGTGTGAACAGTTTGGAACTGTTAGTCATCGTGTATGCCCGGTTGGGAATGACGTTATCCGCTGGTGCGGTCGTTGTACCACCGTCATACGAACCCCACGACTCACCCGACGTGATCGGTATAGAGCCGTAATTCAGAATCTCTCCACCACGGTTGTGCCGTGCGAGCACTCGGAACGGGAGTGCTTTCTTGCTTCCGGGAACGAATACCACGAGGTGTTCGTTATCCTTCACAAGACCATAATCGTCCGTTACAATAGACATTCATTTACCTCTGTTCTGTAACACTACACTACAATGGTGATATTAGGAAAAAAGATATATAAAGTTGTTGTTCGGTTGGTCAGTATTTCTTCTTCTGTGTCATCATTATGCCGAGACCACCGATTGCTGCAATGCTTAACAGACCGATACCGACAGCGTGTTCCTTGAGGTAATCGAGCCACCCCGGGCCGGGTTCCGGTACATCGGTACACTCTAACGAGTTGTACTCCATGTCAACCCACGAACCGTTGAAACAGTGCTGGAGTGTGGTACCGTCACACCGTGTTTCGCCGTCAGTGCACTCCGGTGTCGGATACCCACAATCAGGCGAGTTCTGCTCGTAATCCGTCCACTGGCCGCCAACACATTTCTGCCTGGTGTACCCGAGACACCGGTACGTGCCTTCGGTACAATCAGGAGTAGACCCACCCGACACAGTAAGCG
>Ga0334893_1002734_pt1 | contig 12505 bp, 11 predicted proteins | sample GraSluR3_MG_5_FD_207218 | JGI IMG/M metagenome (GOLD analysis project Ga0334893, IMG submission 207218) | Sludge microbial communities from methane-producing bioreactor in Wageningen University, Netherlands - Granular Sludge_09_05-R3 | ecosystem: Engineered > Bioreactor > Anaerobic >...
TATTATAAAGTGTTTGAGTCCGTCTTAGAACTCTCTTGGCTTTTTGATACTCTTGGTATCAACGTTGTTACAGTTAATTCTTTCTTTCTTGGCTTGTTTTCGTGTGCTATTATATTTTCAAAGATCTCGGTTTGTGTGACGCCTCGCTGCCTCTGTGTTCTCTCTGTCTCTCTTGGCGACTCTTACTATTATACGCACATGCATACCCTATGTCAACACGTTTTTTAAACTTTTTTGACGGAAATAAATAATCCTTTTTTCTTCCTATATAATAACTTTGAATATTTATTCTATACGACGATTTGACAGCTCTTTAGAACACGTGTTATACTTATTTATAAAATGACTGATAGTCAGTCATGACGGAGGAATCATGAAAGAAAAAAACGAAAAAAGAAACAAGTTATTATTAGCGAGCATGACTCTTATTAAAAAAAATGGTTTTGAAAGAACTTCCGTATCACAGATAGTCAAAGAAGCCGGCGTAGCACAAGGCACATTCTATTTATATTTTCATTCAAAAAATGCTTTAGTCCCTGCTATCGCTAGCCAAATTTTCGATGAACAGCTTTTTTTAATAAAAAACCGTTACGACGATGACGATAGTATGAATTCTCTTGAGGATTTATTGCAGATTCTAGTCGATGTTACATATGAGATCACAGAAAAACACAAAGATTTGATAAATTTTTTATATTCAGGTTTCGCTTATGACAATTCATTTGAGACTTGGGAGAATATTTACAGACCTTATTACAGCTGGCTTGAAACATCCTTAAAGTCCTTAAAGGAAAAATCTTTGTTGACAATAGAAATGAATTATTCTTATTTAGCAAATTTTGTAGTAGGTTTGATAGAACACGGTGCAGAGTCGGTCTTTCTATCAAATTCTTCTGCGGAAGAAAAAAATCGTTCAAAAGAGCAACTGCTGAGGTTATTAAATCATGCACTTGAACCAAAGCTTTATATATAAATGAAAGTTAGGAGTTTTATTATGTCAAACAACATTTCTGAAGAAAAGAAGGTGTTGTCATTTTCAGTCTTCGCGGCTGTCGCATTTGCAATTACAGGGATTATCTTAGGTTATTTTACAAGATCACAGATTATATTTTTTGACGGCCTATATTCATTAGTGAGCGTCGTTTTATCATTTTTATCTGTTTTGGCAACCACATTTATTGGAAAAAAAGACCACAAGAGATATCCCTTCGGTAAAGATATTGTTGAACCACTGGTAATAATTTTAAAGTACTCGGTAATCCTAATCTTAGTTGCCGTATCGCTGGCAGGTGCTATTGTTTCCATTTTTAATGGAGGGCGTGAAGTAGCTCTGGGATCAGCCCTTATATATTCTGGTGTCGGGAGCTTTGCTTGCCTTGGAGCATACTTGTATCTGAAATTAAAGAGCAAGCATTCAGGTTCAAACTTGGTAAAAGCCGAATCAAATCAATGGTTTATGGATACCCTGGTAAGTTTTGCAGTTTTAATAGGATTCTTGACTGCTTCTTTATTGGACAGGAACACAATGTTTTCAATGATTATTCCTTATATAGATCCTGTTATGATGATTCTTATTTCAATTTACTTTCTTAAGCTTCCTTTAATAGGAATACGAAATGCGCTTAGAGAGGTTCTTGAAATGACTCCTTCCGGTAAGCTTCCCAGTAATATAAAAACTTACGTAAAAAACATGGAGGTTAAATACGATATGAAGGAATCCTTTGTGAGGATTGCCAAAGTCGGTAAAACTCTCTGGGTTGAAATTGATTTTGTCGTTAAGGATTCTAAAAAAATCAAAACCATAGCCGACCAGGATAAACTTAGGCAAGAATTATCAGACTATATAAAAACCTATGATAACAACGAATGGCTGACTGTCTCATTTACAAACAACAGAAAGTGGGCAGTCTAAATATACAAGGAGCTTAAATACAATGAACAAAAAATTGATTTTTCTTCTTATCTCTATTGCGGCTATTATTTCCATGACATCATGTAGCTACGAAACTGACATCGGCAGTGAAAATGGCGACTACAATGAAGACTGGAAAATGCATGCCGAGATTATAAAAAACAACAGCTCTATTTATTCAAATATCGAGAAGGATCTTGAGAGGCACGCACATAAGATTGACGACCCTGTAGTAATAAAAAACCCTTACGGTGTAGTGCCTCTGTCAGCAATAGTCGCATTTACGACTGATTATGAAGCATCTGTAAAAATCACAGTTAAAGGCGATACGCAGAATGATACCTTCACATACGAATCACCAATGGATAAGGTTCATATTATACCGATAATTGGCCTGTACCCATCTAGAGAAAACATGGTAGAAATCAACCTGATGGTTGACGACAATCCTGTGGATTTAAACCAAATTACAATATCAACAGATCCTCTGCCTGATGAACTCTTAGCAGCAGTGTCCTCAACATACTCAAGTGAAGATCCTATAAAAGACTTTACTGTGGTATCAGGTGGCCTTTATAGAAATCCATACGCATTTGACTCTTCAGGCAATATTAGATGGTACCTTGAAGTAGAGACAGACCCCCACGGGTATTTTCCATTATCAGATGACAGGTTTGCAATTATTGCAGGTTACTCTATGATTGATACGGAGACCAGACAATATGCACCTTACATATTTGAAATGGATTTTTTAGGCAGACTTTACAAAAGCTATTCAGTAGAAAAAGGCGCTCATCATGAGGTCGCCGAGAAGAAGCCTAACGGTAATCTTTTAGTTCTTGCAAACTCCCTAGAGGGACATGTTGAGGACACTATAATTGAAATAGATAGAAGTACCGGAAAAATCATAAAAGAACTTAACTTTGGCAACATCATAAAAGACACGCCTTACAACAAAGCCTATGATTGGGCTCACATCAATTCACTATCATATAATGCTGTAGATGATTCTATGGTCCTATCTCCCAGAGATATTTCTTCTGCCGTTAAAATTAATTGGAGCAATGGAGATTTAATATGGATATTATCTGATCCAGCTATTTGGGCTGATACTGAATATATTGATTATGTTCTCAAACCTATTGGAGACATTATCTGGCACTATGAGCAACACTCGGTTTTCGAAGAAAAAAATATTGATTCAAGCCAAAATGCATTAAATTTATTTATGTTTGACAACCATGTTATAAGAAACGATCTTGTAGATATTGAGATAACCGAGGATGCAGGTCGGTCTGCTGTTGTTCATTATTCAATAGATGAGTCAAGCAAAACTGTAAGACAAGCAAGAAGATACCCCAATTCCTTAGCTTTCATCACTTCAAATTACAACCTTCATATCGAAAACAATCGGATTATCGCCAACCATGGCAGTTTGAGGGAAAGTGTCGAAGACCCAATTGCCTCCATGTGGGGAGAAATCTATGAATACAATTATTCTACAGGAGAGCTTGTTAGGTCGTACTGGCTTAAATACGGTTTTTACAGAGCATATAGTCATGATATTTCTGATGTAATCCTTAAATAACAAAACGCACACTGTCAATAAAGAGTGTGCGTTTTCGCTATTTTTCTATTCTTGAATACCATGCTTGCTTTTATAATCTTTAATAGCAGCCTTGATTGCCTGTTCTGCGAGAACAGAACAGTGAACCTTCTCGTGTGGCAGACCGCCCAGTTCATCAATTACCATGCTGTTTGTTAGTTTTTCAGCCTCTTCGAGAGTCTTTCCCTTTATCATTTCTGTTGCTATGCTGCTGGTTGCTACGGCTGCTCCGCATCCAAATGTTTTGAATTTGACATCGACAATGATTCCATCTTCGATTTTCAAGTACATCTTCATTATATCTCCACAAGCAGGAGATCCTACTTCACCTACCCCATCAGCGTTATCCAACTCGCCAACGTTTCTTGGATTTTGAAATTGATCTATTACTTTATCTGTATACATTTTCATTCCTCCTTAAGCATTGTACAGCGGAGACATATCTCTCAATCGCTGAATTATTCCAGGTAGCTTATCCAACACAAAGTCTACCTCTTCTTTTGTAGTGTATTTGCCTATCGAAAACCTCAAAGATCCATGAGCGATTTCATGGGACAATCCTATCGCTAAAAGCACGTGGGATGGATCCAAAGAACCCGATGTACATGCCGAGCCGCTTGAAGCTGCAATTCCAATCAAATCCAAACTTAGAAGTATCGATTCTCCTTCGATATATCTTATGCTGACATTCACATTGCCGGGAAGTCTTTTTTCGGGATGACCATTTAATTTCACTTCTGGTATAGAGTCCAGTATCCCCTTTATCATATAATCCCTTAACTCTGTGGTCTGTTTAATTTGATCCGATAAAGTGCTCTGTACCATTTCACAAGCTTTTGCAAAACCTGCAATTGCAGGCGTATTTTCAGTGCCGCCTCTTTTTTTCTTTTCTTGAGCTCCACCATGAATCAGGTTGTCGATCTTAACACCTTTTCTTACGTATAAAGCGCCTATGCCTTTAGGTCCGTAGATTTTATGACCGGAAATCGACATCAGATCCACTCCCAAATCTTTAACATCTATATCAACGCTTCCTAATGCTTGAACCGCATCCGTATGAAAAAGAACTTTATTTTCCTTGGCAATCTTTCCAATCTCTGCTATTGGCTGAATTGTTCCTATTTCATTGTTCGCAAACATTACCGTGATCAATATGGTGTTTTCTCTTATGCTATTTTTCAAATCATCCAAGTCTATCAGTCCATATTCATCTACAGGTAAATATGTAACTTCGTATCCATGTTTCTCAAGATATTTACATGTATGTAATACTGCATGATGTTCCACAGTAGTAGTAATTATATGATTGCCTTTGTCTTTATTTGCAAAAGCTGTACCTTTTATTGCCCAGTTGTCAGATTCAGTTCCTCCGCTGGTAAAATAAATCTCTTTAGCTTGAGCTCCTATAGTACTTGCCACTTTTTCTCTCGAATCATCTATTACCTTTCTGGCATCTCTTCCGTAAGAGTATACACTGGAAGGGTTCCCAAAATTTTCTTTCATATGAGGCAACATTTCATTTAACACTTCGCTGTCCAGCGGTGTGGTTGCTGCATAGTCAAAATATCTTCTTTGCAAACAAATCAGCTCCTTTTAGCTTCGTTAAGATTTTTATCGTATTTGTCTAATAAATCTCCAAGTGTTATATGATCTATAACACTGTTTATGCTGTCATTAATTTTCTCCCATATTTCTTTGGTGACACAAAGGCTGGATCTTTTGCAATCGTAATTTTCTGTTCCACCGACACAAGAAGAAAACTCTATAGGACCTTCGAGAGCTCTGATCACCTCTCCCACTGTTATATCGTATGGGTCCTTAGATAGCCTATAACCGCCTTTGGGACCTCTATGACTAGTTATTAGCCTCTCTCTTTTTAATATCGCAAACATCTGCTCAAGGTACGCGTCAGAATAATCAAGTTCTTCAGCGATGTCTTTCAGCGATATTGTGCCCATCTCGTAATTTACAGCCAACTGATACATGGCCATGACGCCGTATCTGCCTTTTGTGGATAGTCTCATATCAACCCTCCATTATATTCCCTACTATTCCACTCGGAATATAGTAATACTATCATATGGCGATATTAATTGTCAATATATCGGAACAAAAAAACACGGCTGATACATTGTATCAAGCCGTGCAGAGCTATTTCAAGTTGCTTTTTTAAGCCATGAACATTTCTATATCGTCATCTACGCTTCCGATTCCCGCAATGCCAAAATTCTCTACAAGCACCTTTGCAACGTTCGGTGACAAGAAACTTGGAAGTGTAGGACCCAGGTGAATATTCTTTACTCCCAGATAAAGTAGTGCCAACAATACTATTACAGCCTTTTGCTCATACCATGCAATATTATAGGCTATTGGAAGTTCGTTTATGTCATTAAGCTCGAATACTTCTTTTAATTTCAAAGCTATCACAGCTAGAGAGTAGGAATCATTACACTGTCCTGCATCAAGAACTCTCGGAATTCCTCCGATATCCCCTAATTCGAGTTTGTTGTATCTGTATTTTGCGCAACCTGCTGTTAGGATTACCGTTCCTTCAGGAAGCTTTTCAGCAAATTCAGTATAATAATCTCTTGATTTCATTCTACCGTCACAACCTGCCATTACAAAAAACTTTTTGATTGCGCCTGACTTAACAGCATCCACTACCTTATCCGCTAAAGCAAATACTTGAGCGTGGGCAAAGCCACCTATAATTGTTCCCGTTTCAATTTCGGTTGGCGGATTCATTTTTTTTGCATGTTCTATTATCTCAGAGAAATCTTTGCTTCCATCCTGATCCGCTTCTATATGTTTGCATCCAGGATACCCAGAAGCTCCTGTTGTGTAGATTCTTGATATTTGATCTTCTTTAGGAGGCACTATACAATTTGTGGTAAACAGAATCGGTCCGTTGAAGCTTTCAAATTCCTCTTTCTGCTTCCACCAGGCATTCCCATAATTCCCAAAGAAATGATCATACTTCTTGAAAGCCGGATAATAGTTTGCAGGCAACATCTCTCCATGAGTATATATATCTACACCGGCGCCTTTACTTTGCTCCAACAATTGCTCGAAATCTTTCAGATCATGACCTGAAACTAGAATCCCGGGATTGTTTCTAACTCCAATATTGACTTCAGTTATTTCAGGGTTGCCATAGGTTCCTGTATTAGCCGCATCAAGCATTGCCATTGTATCTACGCCGAACTTTCCTGTTTCTAAAGTCAAAGCTACAAGATCGTCTGCACTCAGGCTATCGTCCAAAGTAGCTGCGAGAGCTTTAACCATGAACTCATAAATACTTACGTCTTCTTTACCCAAGTTGAATGCATGCTCAGCGTAAGCAGCCATTCCCTTAACTCCGTAAATGATAAGCTCCCTCAGAGATCTTACGTCTTCATTTTCAGTTGCTAAAATCCCTACCTCAGGAGCAAAGGATTTAGCTATTATACCCTTGTCATCAGTTGCACTCCATAAAGCCGCATCATGAAGGCTATCTAAAGACACTCCATTTTCTGATAGGATTCCTTTTAATTCTTGTTTGATTTCCAAGCCTTTTCTTATATTGTTTAAAATTGCCTGATCGTCAAAATTTGCATTTGTTATTGTCATAAAAAGACCTGTCATGACGTAGTGATTCTTATTTGGAATCTCAACTCCTGCTTGCTTCCCTCTGACAACAAGCTGCGAAATCCCTTTCAGGGTATATACCATTAAATCTTGTAAATTAGATACTGCATCTGTTTTACCACAAACACCCTTTACAGTACAACCTGTTCCCTTTGCTGCTTCTTGACACTGATAACAAAACATACTCATAATCTGTATCTCTCCTTTGTCTTTATAAAAAAGTTTTTTGTTTTTTGAACTGTCTTTATATTAACTAAAAACTTCAAACAATTCTGTTGCCGGGGATACAGATTCTCATTTTTTAATTTTATTTTGTCTTTAAACCGGTTTTATCAACAATATTTATATTTTTCAAATCAAAACCTGTCGGATCTTGGAACAGCCTCAAATCAAAAAACTTTGCCGAAACCATGACGTGCTCAAATATTTCAGCTTGAATATTTTCGTAGTTAACCCAATCAATATCATTGGTAAAAGCATAAATCTCTATCGGAAGCCCCTTGTCTGTAGGCTGAAGCTGCCTAACTATCTGCAATATTTCCCTGTGTATCTTAGGGTGGTTTTTCAAATATTCCCCTAAATAGGCTCTATAAATTCCAACATTCGTAATAGCATCAGCACCCATCTGGCTCATTCTTTCAATGTTTTCTTGAATAAAGCCACTAATAAGGCTGATGTTTTGGAATTTTTTCATATCCGATGGCGAGCAAAACTTTACGCTGTTTACATCTATATATACAGATCTCATAATCCTCCTGCCACCCGATTCTTGAATCCCTCTCCAATTTTTGAATGAATCGCTGATAAGAGCATATGCCGGTACAGTGGTAATAGTCAAATCAAAATTTTTCACCTTTACTGTATTCATGCTTATTTCTAAAACATCTCCGTTTGCGCCATAGCTAGGCATCTCGATCCAATCACCAATTCGCAGCATGTCATTTACAGAAAGCAATACTCCTGCTACCAATCCCAATATCGTATCTTTAAAGATAAAGGAAAATACTGCAGCCATAGCACCAATTCCACTTAATAACACGAAGGGGTTTGTTCCCATCAAGCTTGCTATAACAGAAATACCGACTAGAATATATATCGTTATTTTTATAACCTGTAAAAATCCCTTTATAGGTTTTTCTTTTGATACCTCCATGGTGGAGTAAATATCATCTATGGTTTCAAGCAAGCAGCCTGCCACTTTGGCAATCAGCATGAGCATTAATATGGATGTTGCCAGCTTGACCCCCTGTGCCAACGATCCTAAGTGAGAAGAGCCCCAATAAAAAACCATCAACGGTATGAGACCTGTAGATTTCTCGAAGACTTTTCTTTTCAGCAGATAATTGTCCCACTTTAATCGATTTCCCTCAATTCGTCGAGCGATTATCGGGAGCAAGATCTTTTTTGCTGCAAAATATGCTAAAATGCTTATTGCTGTCAACATGAAAAAAGTAATTATTATCCCAAAAACCTCAGCTAATCCTTCAGACATCTGATATCTATCCAATATCAACTCTTTAATTCTTTCGATTTTCTTCCTCCCCTTTCATTCACGTACTTTTAGATTAACACAAATGGTTCATGATACTCAAATTCTTTCTATTTGAATTTGCTGACTAGCATCCGCAACTAGATTCTAATAGTGGAAATTCGATACCACCAAAAATAAGCAGGCTCCCACGAGCCTGCTTATTTTACTTGTCGCCTCTATTTTCGTTGTCGCTATTTACTAATGCTTCATCTTGAACAGCTGCATTTATAGCTTCATTAAGGAAATGTTCTTCTTCCACTTCTCTTAATTTTTTTCTTACAGCCTCCTCTATTTCATATTCCTGACTAAACCCAGCATTAAGGGAATAAATCAATAATAACAGAATAATCGCAAACGGCAATCCTGTCAGAACAGAGGCAGTTTGCAAAGCAGTCAATCCTCCACCTATTAAAAGCGTTGCCGCTACCACTCCTTCCATTACTGCCCAAAACACCCTCTGTGGTACCGGTGAGTCCAGTTTACCGCCTGATGTTAGATGGTCGACAACCAAAGAACCGGAATCTGAGGAAGTAACGAAGAATACAGTGACGAGTATTATTCCTACGACAGAAAGTAGCTGAGTCCAAGGCAAATACTCCAGCATGGCAAACAGAGCTGTCGAAACCTCTGTTGATACTGCTGAAGCTATATCTCCAATCCCATTGGTCTGGAGATAAATTGCAGTTCCTCCAAAAACGCTCATCCAAAAAAACGACAATAATGATGGGACCAGCAGCACCCCTAGAATAAATTCCCTTACGGTCCTTCCCTTGGATATACGAGCTATGAACATACCTACAAAAGGAGACCAGGATATCCACCACGCCCAGTAAAATATCGTCCATGCTCCCTGCCAATTTGTATCTCTGAATGTTTCTGTCCACAAACTCATTTCGACAAAGTTAGACATGTAATATCCTATATTTTGCGTAAATCCACTTAAAATATATACAGTAGGACCTGCAATCAGTATGAAAAGCATAAAAACTCCAGCTAATACCATATTTATTTCACTGAGGCGTTTTACTCCACCATCAAGCCCCATTACTACAGACGCTGTCGCCAAGCCTGTTATTCCAATAATCAAACCCACTTGAATTCCTGTGCTGATATTTATCCCGAATAAAAAATTCAGGCCTGCATTTACTTGAGAAACGCCTAGCCCCAAAGAAGTAGCCAGCCCGGTGAGTGTGGCAAGAACTGAAAGCACATCAATCACATTGCCCCAAAAACCATATATCTTATTACCGATCAAAGGATAAAATACAGATCTTATCGTCAAGGGCAACCCCCTGTTGTAAGCAAAAAATGCAAGCCCCAACCCAACTATAGAGTAAATTGCCCATGGATGTATGCCCCAGTGAAAAAACGTTGTCGCCATTGCCGCTTGAGCCGCTCGTGGAGCACCTGGGTCGATGGTTCCAAACATGGGAGATGGTGACCCGAGGTGGCTTATTGGTTCACCAACACTCCAAAAAAGCAGGCCTATTCCCATTCCCGCGCTTAAAAGCATTGCATACCATCCAAATTTACTGAATTCCGGTTGTGCGTCATTACCGCCTATTCTGATGTTCCCGTATTTGCCAAATGCAAAATATAGGGCTGCTATGATAAATAAGTTTGCAGCCAATATAAAGAACCATCCTGCATTTTTAGTAATTCCACTCATAATGGTTGCAAAGGTTCTTTCAGCTACATCTGGATATATAATAGTTAAAGAAATAAATACCACTAGGAAAATTGCTGATATCAAAGTTACTTGGGGATGAATGTCAAACCCGAAACCCGCCCAATTTTTCTCACCTGGTTCTTGCTTGCCCTTTTCATCGAATAAAGAGGTTGTTGGCCTGATTTGAAGTCCCTTAAAGGGCTTTCTGTTCTTGATAGCTTTTTTTCTGGCGTCTATCTCCGCTTTTTGAAGTTTTCTTGCCAGTTCCCGCTTAGAAGCCAATCTTCTTTTTTTATCGTCATCCATAATATCATCCCCCTGTAATTTACATTATTCTTTTAGTATAGAGATTTTATACCCCTTAATGATTAGGTAAAACCCATTCCAGCCTCTCCCCATTAAGTCTTGGACTTATCTACTGATATTGCTTATAATAATTTTAACTAGAGGAAATCGAGGGGATTTTATGGAATTTAAGAAAAACAGTGATAAAGGCTTTATCTTTTATACAATACCTTCCTTTGAATACACAGGACTGGTTAAACATTGTTTTACCTCCAGGCTGAATGTAGATTATAATGGAACCGTGAACGCTTTCGATTTAAACCCTAAAAAAATAAATGAAAGCGAACAGGTTATACGTAACTTTAAAAAACTCTCATCAACTTTAAGCATACCTTTTGACAGCTTCACTCTGTCCGACCAGGTTCATGGGGATAGAGTCCACATAGTGGCAAAAGCTGACAAAGGAAAAGGGTTAAGCAAAAAAAGTTATATTGAAAATGCAGACTCCCTGATAACAAATGAAAAAAACATTGCTTTGACAACATTTTATGCTGACTGCGTACCAATATATATACTCGATCCTCTTAACAAGGCTATCGGACTGGCCCATGCCGGTTGGAAAGGAACTGTAAAAAAGATAGGGGTCAAGACACTTAATAAAATGACCGATCGATTTGGGACAAATCCAGCTGATTGTCTCGTAGCTATTGGTCCTTCCATAGGTCCTTGCTGTTTTGAAGTTGGGTTTGAAGTAGCTGAGATATTCATTAAGAATTTTCCCGACTCTCTTTCCCATATGGTAAAAAAAGAAAAGGAGAAATACCTTGTGGATTTGTGGTCAATAAACAAGAAGGAGTTTGTCAAATTGGGTGTGCCAGATAAAAATATAGCAGTCAGCAGTCTTTGCACTTTATGTAATAAAGAAGTATTCTTTTCATATCGAGGAGAGCATGGAGATACAGGCAGAATGGCAGCCGTATTGATGCTGACTTAAAAAAACTCCCGTTCATGAATTGCCCCTAGTCAAGTAGACAAGGGGCAATTCATGAACGGGAGTTTTTCAATTTGCTTTATATGCACTCGGAAATATCGTCCATAACTTGGTAGTAAACTCCTGAAACGCTTTTTCCAGGCTTCATAACATTTGATTCGCTTAGCTCTACACCTATTTTTTTAGCTACATCCCCAAATATTTTAAATAGTTTTTGCTGGTCTTCTATGGGCCAGTCATTCAAAGCTCCGGGAATGTGATATGAAAGATTTGCGATCTGGTATCTTTCCTTCAAATCCTTGGATATACAAATCGTGGCACAGTCTAGAATCGAATTTATGATTCCATCCAGAATATATTTCTCCAGGATGTCTTCAGTCTTAATTAAAGCCTCTTCTATTTCTTTTCCACAGGTTATGATGTAAGGATACAGCTTTTGATTTTTCTCTGTCGCTTTTGCTAATTCGCGAGAGTTAAATACCTCTCCTTTGATTTTTACGCTGTTTTCAGTTCTGCTTTCTATTTCTGCTTCGAAATACGCTCCCTTGGGTTTTGCAATTTTCAAGGCTTTTTTCATAAGCTCATTGAGTTTTTCATTCATTCCATTTCGCTTTCTCAATTTCAATTTTTCTATCAGCATGTCTTCATCCAAATAAAAAGGCAACTTATCAACTAGTATAATCCCCATAAAAATCTCCCCTTTATGTATTTACTATATCGTTGGTTTAATTATAACAAATATTTAATCTTACCTCCAGTGCGAATGTCAATGAAAAAGTTGACCACCTGACATTGAATTAGTTTACCACCAAGACGGTGAATTAGTTTACCAATAACAGGTTTTATGACATTCAATTAGTTTACCATTCATGACACTCAAAAAG
>Ga0334893_1002737_pt1 | contig 12480 bp, 5 predicted proteins | sample GraSluR3_MG_5_FD_207218 | JGI IMG/M metagenome (GOLD analysis project Ga0334893, IMG submission 207218) | Sludge microbial communities from methane-producing bioreactor in Wageningen University, Netherlands - Granular Sludge_09_05-R3 | ecosystem: Engineered > Bioreactor > Anaerobic > Unclassified...
AGCTCGGTCCACGCGGCAACGATCGCCCACACGGCGGCCAGCCTCGACCCTGCGTTCCACGGCATTCGCATACGGGACGTGGTGGTTCGCGTCACCGACAACGACGTCAAGGTCGCCGACAACGGCGGCCCGGGCTTCGCGACGGTCGGCGACTGGACGCACTACAGCGGGCGCAATCTGGGGTTCGGCGACGACAGCGCGTTGTCCATGGCCGGCGACGGCTCGAGCGTGGCGAGCTGGACTTTCGCGGCGACTCCGGGGGCCTACACCGTGTGGGCGACCTGGCTGCCCTTCATCAATCGCGCCGACAACGCCCCGTATCGCGTCTACGACGGGACAACCGAGCTGGCCACCGTGCGCGTCGACCAGCGCCAGGCGCCCGGCGATCTGGCCGATCCCGATTACGGGGGAACCTGGGAGGAACTGGGCGTGTTCGAGATCACCGGCACCGAGTTGACCGTCACGCTGTCGAACGACGTGGGACGCGGCTGGAAATACGTGTGCGCCGACGCGGTGCGCATTGCCACCGTGCTGGTTCCGATCGTCGCAAGCGGCGGCTCGGTGGCGGTCGCCGAAGAGGGGCCCACCAGCGATTCCTATCGCGTGGTGCTTGCCCAGGCGCCGACGGCCGACGTGGTCGTGACCGTCACGCCCGACGACCAGGTGTCGGTCGACAAGACGACGCTGACGTTTACCCCGCAGAACTGGCATCAGGAACAGATCGTGACCGTGACCGCCGTGGACGATACGGTCGTCGAGAGCCGGTTCCACGCGGCGACGATCGGGCACGCGATCGCCAGCGCCGATCCGATCTACAACGGCATCGCCCTGCACGACGTGATCGTCGAGGTCGCCGATAACGACGTCCAGGTCATCGACGACGGCGACGCGGGCTTCAGCACCACGGGCGACTGGACGTTCTACCAGCAGAAGGGGTTCAGCTATCAAGACGACGGCGCCTATAGTTGGCGGGGCACGGGCTCCGACGTGGCCACGTGGACCTTCCATGTCCCGGCGGGCCGGTACCAGGTCGCGGCGACCTGGCTGCCCTTCGTCAATCGGGCGAGCAACGCCCCTTACCAGATTCTCGACGGGGCGGCCGAGCTGGCCACCGTGCGGGTCGATCAGCGGGCCGCGCCCGACGACTTCAGCGACCCCGACTACGGCGGCACCTGGGAAGGACTCGGCATCTATGACGTGACGAGCGGCACGCTGGCGGTGCGGCTTTCGGACGACGCCGACGGCTACGTCTTGGCCGACGCGATTCGCATCGAGCGGATACCCGACGCGGCGACCTACTACGTGGCGCCCGCGGGCAGCGACCAGAACGACGGAAGCGCCCAGTCGCCCCTGGCCACGATTCAGCAGGGCCTGGTTCGGGCCCACCCGGGCGACACGGTCGTCGTGCGCGACGGTACGTACCACGAATCGCTGACCACCGTGCGCGCAGGGACCTCCGACGCCCGGATCACCCTGGTGGCCGAGAACCCGGGCAACGTCACGATCACGCACGGCGGTGCCGGGGTGTTCGACGTCCGGCACCCCTACCTGACGGTCGAAGGGTTCGTGTTCGACGGACAGTTCGGGCCTTACGACGTCATCCGCGTTCGCGCCACGGCCGACGATCTGACCTTCTCGCGCAGCGAGGTGCGCAACGGCCGGGCCGACGGAATTGATCTGGGAACGAACCAGGACGACGGCAGCTTGATCGGCCCCGACTACGATTTCCTGGAGAACGTCTTGATCGTCGATTCCAGGATCCATCACCTGCTCTGCATGCAGGACGGAGTGCGCCTCGACGCCCACGGCATCGTGGCCGGCGGCGTGCGAGGGCTGGAGATCCGCGACAGCGAGGTCTACTACGTGTCGGGCGACGCCCTGCAGCTTCAAGACGGCGCCTGGGACAACGTCAGCGTCGATTCGGTCCGGTTTTGGAACGGCCCCCTGCCCGAGGCGGTGGCGGGCTTCGACGCCGGCGTGAACCCCGGCGAAGACGGCATCGATACCAAGCAAGACGCGAGCATCTCGACGCGGGGGCGGCTGCGCATCACGAACTCGGTGTTCTTCGGCTGGAACGGCGAACTGTACGGCTCGTGCGCCGCGCTGAACCTGAAGGAGAAGATCGAGGCCGTGGTCGACGGAAACACGTTCCACGACAACAACTACGCCAATCGCCTCCGCGGACGTGCCGCCGACGCCGGCGCCCACGTGACCGTGATGAACAACGTGTACCACGACAACGCGGTCGCCCTGCGCTACGAAGACGGCATCAACCACCTGCACGTATACAACAACACGTTTGGGGCGGGCAACGCGATCCTGTTCAACCCGGCGCCCTCGGCGAGTGGGGCCGGCGACGACTTCCGCGTGCTCAACAATCTGTTTCTCGCCGCGCTGCCTGCGCAGGCTTCCGATCCCTCGAACCGAGACGTCGATTCGTCGAGCTTCGTCGACGCCGCCGCGCACGACTATCGCCTCGTGGCGACCTCGCCGGCCGTGAACGCCGGCACGGCGATCGCCGAAGTGACGGTCGACCGGGACGGCACCCCCCGGCCTCAGGGCTCGGCCTACGACGTGGGCGCATACGAGTTCGTCGCCCCGGCCGCGCCCTCCGGCGTCGCGACCCCGCCGGCCCCGCTCGAACCGGTCGATTTCGGTTCCGACATCGAGTCGACCGACGAGGTCGACGCCACCGACCTGGTTCTCCAGTGCGAGGCGGATTGGCTCGATTGACGCGGGCCGCCGGGTGCCGCCGTTCGAATCGAGTCGGAATCGCGTTTCCCTGACCCCGGTCGGGTCATTGACGGGCCCGGGCTCTTGCATTTCGGCCACGGCGAGCGGTTCGCGCTTCAGGCGCCGCCACGCCTGATGGGCGATTGGCATTCCATTCAGGGGGAGTTATGCCCATCTATAGTTTTGTTCTTCGGGCGGCGGTCGCGAGTGGATCGGGCGGCCCGCTGATCGCTCCCTGCCTCCCAGGCCATATATCTGGCAAAACCGCCCCCCGCAGGACCGTTTTCCCGGGGCTTTTCAGGATTTCGTGTCAGGATCGGCAGGTCTCCGGCGGATTTCCTATAGACCTGGGAAGATGCTTGCTTTGGCGAATTTGCATGGTTAGGACAAAATGAACAAAACGTACCCCTCTTTGGTGTTGCTCGCTCTCGTTGTCTCTCTCGGCACCACCGCCCACGGCGCGCCGGTTGTCGATGGCAATCTGGCCGAGTGGGGCATTGGAATGCAGGGCGGCCACAATACCTACGATGCCCTCTACGGCGTCAGCTACCCGATGGCCTCGAATGGCGGAGTCGCCGGCACGATTACCTCGGGCCTTCCCATCGGTCTGCCCGTCGATTTCCATGTGGAAGACAGCAACGATTCGAGCGGCATCGATTATCGGGTTGGCCCGCTGTATGGAGGACAGGACTTCGACGCCGAGTTCCTGGGCGTCGCGCACGATCCTCTGGGCAACAAGCTTTGGATCGCCATTTCCACCGGGCAACGCTCGGACAACGCCTTCGCGTACTTTGAACCGGGCGACATTCTCATCCAGACCGTCCACGGTACATACTACGGCGTGGAGACTTGGGGCAAAATGTTTAATCTCGATTCCTTGGGACACGTGACGAGCGTTGTTGATGGCTTTCAGCAGGGCTCGTTGGTTGAGACGTCAGGAACGGGCGACTGGCTTGGGGGCATTAGCGGGTCGAACAACCCGACGACTCAGGTCGTCGGCGGTACGGTAGTCGGCACGACGGACTTTGTCTATCACGAAGCTGGCCTCGTCGGCGGGACACAGCACGCATGGATCGAGGCCGGCATCGACCTCAGCCTGTTCGACAGCGCCCCGTCTCTCGTGCGCTGGGCGCCTTCGTGCGGGAATGACGAATTGGAGATTGAGGTCACCATCACCCCTCTATCGCCTCCCCCGATTCCCGAGGCCTCGGCCATGGTGACCTGGTCGCTGCTCCTGGGATGTGGTTTCGCTGCCGCCTGGTGGCGCAAGCGGCGGAGCGTCTGACGCCGCTTTGGCGACCTGAAACCGGCGATCGACGGCCTGGCCGCCCTGCTGGGATTCGAGGTCGTCGACACCCGGTAGCAGCCGGCCCTCCGAAGCCGGCTCGTGCCGGGTGCGCTCGAGGATGACGAGGAGTCGCCGCACGAACACCCGTGCGGCAACAACCACCGGGCCATCGGCCGGCGGTCGTTCGGGCGCGGTTCGCAAGCGCCCGGCCGCGTTGTAGAATACCCAAGTGGGGCCCGGGATCGTCGCGTTGTTCACCACAACCCCCCAACGGAGGCAAAGACCGGATCGACGTAAGTCCTTATGCCGCAACGGCGCGAGAGTGGCGGAATTGGCAGACGCGCTGGACTTAGGATCCAGTCCCGCAAGGGGTCGGGGTTCGAATCCCCGCTCTCGCACTGCACGAGGCAAGGCAAGGCTCGACTGCGACGCCCTGCAGAAGTTCATCGACGAGACGGAACTCGACTGGGGGTACCGCGACGACGTGACCTGCAACGTGTACGCCGGGACCGTCAAGGTGCTTTCGATCTCCGTCGGCGCCGAGGGGCCGGGGGGGCAGCGATGACCGATACTTCGACGTCAAATATCGCGACCTGCCCGAAAACGGCGACGCCTCGGCCGCGATGCACGCGCGGGCGGCGATTCGCGCTTCGGGCAACGGCCGCCGCGGGCGAAGTGAGCTCGACGGGCCCCGCGATCGAGGCTTTGCCTTGCGTCGGCTCTCGTCGACGGCGTGCGCAGTGCAAGCCGCGCTCGGGAAGGTCGCCCTCGCTCTTCCGTTCGGCTAAAGTAGCGGCATGGAATCGACCCCGGCTCGATCGTTGCGGCGCATCTATCTCGTGCTGGCCCTGCTGTGCACGGCGGTGGCGGTCTACGGCTCCTTGGTCCCCTTTCGATACTCGCCCGTCGACCTCGACGTTGCCCTGGACAGGCTGGCCCGAGGAACGACCAACCTCTTTGGCGGCGGGTCGCGGGTCGACTGGGGGGTCAACGTCGTGCTGTTCGTTCCCATCAGCTACTTCTGGCTGGCCGCCCTTGCTCCGGACGGGGCGAAAAGCTGGAGGAGTGCCGTCGCCGTCGGGGCGGTGCTTGCCTGCTGCATGGGCGCGAGCCTGGCCGTCGAGTTGGCCCAAGCCTGGTTTCCGCCCCGCGTGCCGTCTCTGGCCGACGTCGTCGCGCAGTCGATCGGCGCGGCGGCCGGGTGCGTAATCTGGCTGGCGGCCGGGCGAACCGGCTCGGACTGGCTGCGGCTTTACCTCGACGACATCCCTCCCGCGCGGCAGGTCGACTGGCTCTTGCAGGCGTACCTACTGGGCCTGGTGATCTACTCGCTCATGCCCTTGAATCTGACGCTGAGCCCGACCGAGATCTACCGCAAGTACGAGGCCGGGAGGATCGAGCTGCTGCCGTTCCGGTATCCCTATGAGTCGCGTCTGGAGATGACCTACGCGCTTTCCGCCGACGCGGTCATCTTCATCCCGGTGGGCATGCTGGCGGCATCGGCGTTCGTGCCGCGCGGCCGCAAGGTGCGCTCGCTGCCGCGGAGCGTCGCCTTGGGCGTGGCGATCGTCGCCGGCATCGAGTGCTGCCAGTTGTTCGTGCTCAGCCGTTTCACCACGACAACCGACCTGATCATGGGAACCCTGGGCGTGCTGATCGGCGTTGCGATCGCCCGTGGGTGTCGGGGCAGACCGCTGGCAGACCTCCCGGAACGCCCGCACCGCGAATGTCCGGCCGTGGCGGGCAAATGGCTCGCGGCGGCCGTCGTGTACGGCCTGCTGCTTCCGGCGATCTTCTGGGCGCCCTACGACTTCACGTGCGACAAGGAGCTGATCAAACGGGGGATGGACGGGTTTTTTTCCGTGCCGCTGGGCGCCGCGCTGCGGGGCAGCCCGTTCGGCAATCTCGCCTCGCTGGTGCAGCAGTTCCTGCTGTTCATCCCGCTGGGCGTGCTGTTCGTCCTGGCGGCCAACCCGTTGCCGGCGCGTTTTCGTCGGCTGGCCCTGGCCCTCCTGCTGGCGGGCGCGTGGGTTCTCGCGCTGGGCGTCGAGCTGGGCCAGATCGCCTTGCCCCATCGGACCGGCGCGCTGGACGACACGTTCGTTTGCACGCTGGGCACGCTGACCGGAATGGCCGCGGCAAGCCGGGCCACAAAGGGGGCCAGGCGCGCTTCTTGACACGAGCACCCCATCCCATCGGTCAGCGAAGACTGCCAGGGCCAATGATCCCCGAATAAGCGCGCCTGGCCCCCTTTGTCGGGGCGTAAAAAAAGCCGCCGGATGGCCGGCGGCTTTTCGTGTTCGTTGGTTGGGAGGCGTCAAGCCGCTGCCCGGCGCCGACGCATGGCAGCCAACCCCACCGCTGCGGCCAGAAGCGACCACACGACGACGCTGGCCGGCTCGGGAATCTCGCCGTTTGGCGGCGGGTCGCCGTTTGTTTCCTCCTGTGTTGTACCGTACAGGGAGATATGCGAAATGGCGCCCTGCCCCGGCCAAAAACCCTCAAACACCAGGTCGTCGGTACCATTCCACCCTGTAACGTCGAAGAAGTACCACGCAGGATTCGCGGCCCCGTCCTTCACAAGCGCATATTGAGCAATGGCGAAATCGCCTCCTTCGTAGGAGATGGTAGCGCCGGAAGGATCGTTCGGAGGGTCAACAAACTGCGTCATATAGGAGAGTGCCAATGGTCCATGCTCCTCAGGATCTTCGGGCTCGTCTGCTTTGTACAGAAGCAACGTCTCCAATGTGCCCGTGGCCAACCCTAGTTCGTTCTCGATTGCAGCTTCAATAGCAGGAACGGCAGTTTGATCGCCTGTGAGAAGTAATAAAGGATGATCAGAGTTTGAATCCTCTGGATCTAAAGGAGATAGAACGAAGGCAGCGCGGGCGTCAATCGCGAAAAGTGCGATGATGCACGCTGACAACGCAACCACGATCCATGGGTGTCGCCACGTAGACATGATCTTGAACTCCACAGGTTGATTGACAGGTCCGCTGCGCGGGATCGACTGCGGGCATCGCCGACAAATCGATCTACCCAAGGCTCACTGGGGCCCGCCTTTCTCTCTCTATACCTAATCCGCCGCTCAGGCCTCATTCCTGACAAGCCGGAGTCGTTTTTTTCAAGAATTCCTGAAAATTACCTCTGTTGAGGGGGTGAATGTTGTGATGATAGGTGTATTGGGCGCTCTGGGTATTTCCTGGGCCCCTTCCGATCGCCGGCTCAAGCGGAAACCGCATTACAGAACCCCCTGACTGATCATAGCCGCACAACCCCCTACCTTAACAGTCTCGGCCCGCATTGCGAGCGGGCCAACGCAGACGGCGACCAAGTTTTGCCAAGGGCACAGTATCCCCCGATCCAGAGACTCCCGTCGGGGATCCCGGCACCCAAACACCCCGGAGCGGCCAACGTCGTGTTCGGCCGTGGAAACGGGGCCCCGGGAGCCACTCGACCGGCGGCAACCGCACAGGCTTCGCGTTGCGCGGGTCAACGGGCCGGCAGGCTATCGGGGGCTGCCGTCGCCGCCGTTGCGGCCGACCGCGACGGCCGATCGGTCGCTCGTTACCGACCGGGATCGTTCCCTGGCGCCGGCTTCGACGGCCATCGAGCGGCGCGTCAATTCGGCGATCAGGTCGGCGGGCATCTCGCTGCCGTACTCGTGCCGCCAGGCAAAGGCCGTCTCGAGGAGCCAGCCCTGCCGGGCCAACTCGAGTTCGTGCCACCTGGCCTTGAGTTCCTCGGCCGCGCCCCGCTCGAACGCCTGCTTGTACCAGCGGATGAGAAAGACGATCGTCGTCACGAACAGCGCCGCCGAAGCGAACTGGTACACCGTCGTCGCGCCGAAAACGGCCGGGCCGCCGGCCTTCAGGCCCTCGCCCACGTAGTAGACCGTGGCCCCGGCAAACAGCGCGGCCAACAGGCCGGCCAGCAAGGCGACGGCCCGGTGCAGCAGCCGGGTCTGGTCGCCGAGCTCGAACGTGGCCTCGGGGTCGGCCAGCTTGGCCCGCAATTGCTCGCGAAGCTGATGCCGGCCCTCGCGCGAGAGCGATTCCTGCTCCCGCTGGCTGAGCTGGTCTTCCCAGGCCTCCAACTGGGTCCGCCGCCGTTCGTACTCGGCCTCGAGCTGGTCGGTCCGCTCGCGGAACTCCTGGATGAGGTGCTTTTCTTTTTGCTTGTATTCGGCCTCCCAACGCTTGCGCGCCTGCTCGCTTTCGGTGAGCAGGTGGGCCGCCGTGGCTTCGAGCCGCGCCAGGGCGGCCTCGCGGGCCTCGAGCATGCGCCCGGCGTCTTCCCGCACCAGGGAGGCGACGGCCTCGGCGGGCGAGTTCGTGTCGAAATGCCGCCGGACGATCGCCACGACCTTGGCGAACTCGACGGGCGCGTCGGCCGGCCCCGAGTGGACCGCCACCACGTCGGACTCGCCCTTTGCCGCGCCGCGCGTCACGGCGATCTTGCGCCCCTCGGCCGACTTGTAAATGAAGCTGGTGATCAAGTCGAGCCGGTTGTCGAGCACCTCGTTCAACTGGGCATGGCCTGCCAGCTCCTCGGCCCGGCAATGGATCGTGCCGCCGAAGCGAAAGGTGAAGTTCACGTGCGACACCCGCCAGGGAGACTCCTCGAGAACCCGCTGCATGGTCTCGACAATTTGTCGGTCGTCGACCTTGACGATCGGGAAGTCGAAGTTGAAGTTGGCCATCCTGACGTCCTCGGACGCGAAATGCGTGGGCATCCGGCCGCACTTGGATACGCCCATTCTCGGGCATCCGCCAACTCGACTATACGTCCAGCCGCCCCATTTGAGAACCCTCCACCGTGGGGGGGGTGGTGCAAAGGGGGCTAGGCGCGCGGATGGACAACGGGAAGACATGGTGGTCATCTCGCGCTCTCGCTGGCCGTGGGCGATCGGCTGGGCTATGCTGGGGCTCGTCGATTTTGCGAACCCGTCAGTAGGAGTGCAGCCCATGAGATCGAATCGCCGGTTCTTGCGAACGATGGTGGTCCTTTGCACCGCGGCGTTGTCGCCCGGCGCGTTCTCGGCCCGGGCCGACGAGCCGTTCGACTACTTTCGCAACTCGTGGAACGTCATCGGCCTGAAGGATTACCAGGACGGCGCCCGGGTGACGCCCGAGAATAAGGTGATGCTGGCCGAGAAGGGCGAGGTCCGCATCCGCTTCGGCGGCGACTTGAGCGCACTTGGCCGCGCACAGACCAAGACGCTCATGGACGGCTGGCTGCCGATCGTGCTGCTGGCGGCCGAGGACGGCGCGGTCCGCTACGACTTCACGCTGTGGTCCACGCCCCTGCCGACGGCCCGCGACTGGCAGAAGGCTTTCGACTGGCCGACCGAGGGCGAGAACTTCCTGAACTGGATTGCGGTCAGGGCGACGAACCGGGGCGCGGTCGCGGCCGAGGCCAAGGTGAAGTTCGAGATCGCGCGCGACACGGCCCAGGCCGAGGAAGCCTTCGCCTGGTCGCTTGCGCCGGGGGCCCATGCCGAGACGGTGGTTCGGGTTCCGTTCGCCCCGGTCGACGATCCTCGGGCCTTTGCCGGCGAGGATGCCGCGCTGTGGCTCGCTCGAACCAGGGAGTATTGGGAGGGCTTGATCCTCGGGGCGGCGCGGATCGAGGTCCCCTGCCGCAAGTCGACCGAGGCCCTGTTGGCGGCCCACGTCTGCCAGCTCATCGCGAACGACCACGGCGAGCTGCAGGGGGGCGAGGGATTCTACGACCAGTTCTACATCCGCGACGGCGCCTACCAGATCATGGAGCTCGAAGAGGCCGGCCTGTGGGACGCCGCCGCCAAGGCCATCGAATACTATCTGGCCAGCCAGCGCCCCGACGGGCGCTTCGAGACCCAGAAGAATCAGTTCGACGCCAACGGCCAGGCCCTTTGGACTCTATGGCAATACTACAAGATCACCGGCGACGAAGCATGGCTGGCCAAGGCCTATCCCCAGATGCGCCGGGCGGTCGACTGGATGAGGAAGGCCCGGCGCGAGGCCCCCGACGACTCACCCTTTGCCGGGGTGCTGCCCAACGCGCCGGCCGACGGCGAGTACCTCTGGGACGGCAAGCACCACATCGTGGGCTACGACCTGTGGAACCTCCGCGGCCTGCTGTGCACCGCCGACGCCGCCCAAACGCTCGGCCGAACCGACGAGGCGGCCGAGCTGCTCGACGAAGCGAAGCTGTACCGCGCGGCCATCGACGCGGCCTGGGAGCGAACCGGCCTGGCCCACTTCCCGCCGAGTTGGGAAAAGGACGGCACGCACTGGGGAAACACCGAGACCCTCTGGCCCACGGAACTGTTCGATCGCGACGATTCGCGCGTCGCGGCCTTGATCCGGCACGCGCGGGAAGAGCACGGGGGAGGATTCATCGAGGGCACGATCCCGTGGCTGGGCCGGCCCGACGCCATCCATCCCTACATGAGCGCTTACACGACGATGGCCTCGCTCGCCCGGGGCGAGCACGAGCAGGTCGTCGAAGACTACTACTGGTACCTGCTCCACTCGACGGCGGCGCACGCCTTTCCCGAGGGCATCTACTACAAGCGGCGGTTCGCCTGGAGCCACACGATCCCGCACGTCACCGGGGCCTCGAATTTCGCCCTCATGCTTCGGCACATGCTCGTCGACGAACGGGGCAGCGAGCTGCACCTGCTCAACGCCGTTCCCGATTGGTGGCTCGACGAGGGCCGCGAGATTCGCGTCGAGCGGGCGCCCACGCACTTCGGCGAGATGAACCTGCGGATTCGCGGCACGGGCCAGGGGGTCGAAGTCGAGTTCGATCGACCCAAGCGGCAGCCGCCGGAGCGGATCGTGCTTCATCTGCCCGAGTCGCGGGCGCTGGTGGGCTCGCTCGAAGGCGTCGAGGTCGCGTCGCGGTCCGACCAATCGAAGCGTTGGGACTTCGCCACGGTGGTCGAACTCTACCGGGAACGAGCTCCCGACCTGTTCAAGCCGATCCCGGGGCTGGTGACGCTGCCCATCGAGCCGGCGCTTGCGAAGGATCAATGCCAACCGTTGGACCTGCGGGCGGCGGCGAACACCGATCCGTTCACGGCCCCCTTCGGCGTACCCAGCCCGGGCAGACTGCTGTTCACGGGCATGCCCGTCGGCGACCAGACGATTGGCGGCGTGCCCTTCCGCATCATCGACCCGAGCCAAAACGAGGGGCGCGCCATGGTCGTGCTCCATTCGCCGAGGGCCCCGAAGAACCGCACGTGGCCCCACGAGGTCGAGATCGCGGTGAACCGGGCCGGGCGGCGCGTGTTCTTCCTGGGCAACGTGCACGGCTGGCATTCGCAGGATCCCGGCACCGGGGAGTGGGGCGCGGTGGCCGAGTACGTGATCCATTACGCCGACGGCCAGACCCAGACGGTGCCCCTGATCACCGGCCGGACCATCGACGAGTGGACGGCCCAACCCGAGGCCGACGAGGTCTTCGTCGGCCTGCGGGGCGAGCCCTGGCACCTGAACGTGATCGGCGCGGCGCTGCGCCCGGTTCCCGTCGAGAAGATCGTGTTCCGCGATCTCGACACGCAGGCCGCGCCGGTCCTGGTTGCCGTGACGCTCGAGAAGTGACGCCGTTTCGCCCGAAACGGCCGGCCGCGGCCCGACCGTGGCTAGTCGCCGTCGAGCCAGGTCGCGAGAGGCTCGAACAGGCTCGCCGTGTGCTCGGGCGTGTAGCAGAAACCGACGAATCCGGCGGCGCCGGCGCGGCGGGCCAGGGCGATCTGGACGGCCAGTTGATCGGGACGCGTCATCCGGCCGCTGCTGCTGGCGATGCCGATCCCTTGGACGACGGGAACACCGGCGGGGACGGCGCCGCGGTGGATCGTCGCCCTCTGGGCGAACAACTCGGCGTCGAGGGTGTAGTTCATCGGACAGACAAAGTCGAGCCAGCCCTGCTCGCACCATCGGACCCAATCCTGGCCCACGGTTTCGCGACACTTGGGCCAGTCGCGGAACACGGCCGCGCTGATCTTCACGCCCGGGGCGCGCTGGCGGATGCGGGTCGAAATGCGCTCGACGAGGGCCGAGATCCTGCCGCAACGGTATTCGATCCACTCGTCGCGCCGCACCCCGTCGAGGCAGTCGTCGGGCCAACGAGCCACGGCCCGGCCCGTCTCGCGCTCGAAGCCTTGGCGGCACTCGGGGCAAAAGCAGCCGGACGGGTTCGGATAGCGGATGAAGTCGTACTGGATGCCGTCGACCTCGTACCGCGTGGCGATTTCGAGCATGGGCCGCTCCATGGCCTCGAAATTGACCTCCTGCGACGGGCAGAACCAGTCGATCGGCCGGCCGTCGGGCCCTTGCTGAAGGCGCCCGGCCGCGCGAAGCCGGGCCAACGACTCGGGGCTCGTGCGCCCCTCGACCACGCAGTTGTTCACGTAGGGATGGAGCTCGATGCCGTTGGCGCGGGCGTGGCGGACCGCCTCAGCCAGCCAA
>Ga0334893_1002750_pt1 | contig 12416 bp, 5 predicted proteins | sample GraSluR3_MG_5_FD_207218 | JGI IMG/M metagenome (GOLD analysis project Ga0334893, IMG submission 207218) | Sludge microbial communities from methane-producing bioreactor in Wageningen University, Netherlands - Granular Sludge_09_05-R3 | ecosystem: Engineered > Bioreactor > Anaerobic > Unclassified...
TGTAGATTTTTTTTGCCTTGATAGGATTTTTAAATTATTCATTAATTTATCTTATATACCAACATATCAAACAGATACATTAATTCAGGCTCGGAAATAATCTATATTTATCGATATGTTTAAAAGCATTTCTTCTGCAAAAAGGATTGCCTAATAACCTGATGAATAATAAAATTGTTAAAATCAATAGTGTTACTATAAAGAAATTGTTAGGTCAAAAAAACATATATAATAAGAATGAACTTTAACATAATTCACGTGAAACATTCAAAAGAGTAATAGGATAATTAGTATTCTATATATAACGAGTTAGTAAATCTATTTCTTCAAAAAAACTATCAAACCCAAGGCAAAACCTAATACGCTGCCTTGGGTTTGTGATAACTATTCAATGGTGTGGTGCATTACTGCTTTACCATTCGCTTTACAACGCGGTGGCCATTGCTGTCAACTAGTTCAACAAGATACACCCCTTTATGCAGGTGTGCCGTGCTTACCTGGCTCTTACCATCTAGCTTTTCATCCACAACTCTTTGCCCTATTAGGTTGGTGATAACAACCTGACTTACCCCCTCATGGTTCTTTAGGCTGATGCTCTCGCCAAAGGGGTTGGGGTATGCCAATACATTGGCAAGAATGCTATTATCGATACCCTGTAAAACCTCAAAATTGGCTACAAGCGTGTGGTTAGCTGTGGCTGTAAAGGTATAGGTTTCATCCGTTGATACCTCGGTGCCATCCTCCGTCCAGTTCACAAAGGTGTAGCCTGTGTTGGCAATGGCGGTTAGGGTTACCGATGTGCCATGGTCGTAATCGCCAGCACCGGAAACAGTGCCAGAATTTTCAGGTGCTGCGCTAGCGCTAATGGTGTAGCTGTTTAGGCTAAAGTTGGCTACCAAAGTGCGGTCGCTTTCGGCGGTAAAAGTGTAGGTTGCTTGGGTTGATACCTCGGTACCATCCTCGGTCCAGTTAACAAAGGCGTAGCCTGTATTGGCGGTGGCGGTTAGGGTTGCCGTTTCCCCTGAACCATAGCTACCAGCTCCTGAAATTGTTCCCGAGTTAGCAGGACTAACACTTGCTGCAATAGAGAAGTAGTCCACCTCGCCACCATCTATAATAGTCCAGTTAAAGTTATCAATTATACTCTGACGAGCAGCTGCTGATGTACCGTAGCCGTACTTACTAGTGCCTGCATTGAACTCCACTCCGTTTTTCAGGGTAAGCTGCGACCACCCCATAAGGATGCTGCTGTAGTTGGTAGTGCTAAGAATTACGTCATAGAACATAAAACTCATAGTCGTTACATTGCTTACATTCCAGTTACCTAAATCCTGATTGAATGAGGTGGCACCACTGAACATTTGGCTCATATCCGTTACGCTGCTTACATCCCAGCTGCCAATATCCTGATTAAAAGTGCTCGCGTTTAGGAACATATGGTGCATATCCGTTACGTTACTCACATCCCAGCCGCCAATGTCCTGATTGAAGGACGTAGCTCCTATGAACATAATTCTCATAGTCGTTACGCTGCTCACATCCCAGCCGCCAATATCCTGATTAAAAGTGCTCGCGTTACGGAACATAAACGACATATTCGTTACGCTGCTTACATCCCAGTCGCCTATGTTCTTGTTGAACGAATAGGCATCAGAGAACATATAGTTCATAAGGGTTACGCTGCTCACATCCCAATCACCAATATCCTGGTTAAAGGAGTTAGCGCCTTGAAACATACCGGCCATATTCGTTACGCTGCTCACATCCCAACCACCAATATCCTGATTGAAGGAGTTTGCAAAGCTGAACATACTGTTCATATTTGTTACGCTGCTCACATCCCAGCCGCCAATATCCTGATTGAAGCCGTAAGCGCTACAGAACATAAAGCTCATACTTATTACCCTGCTCACATCCCAGCCGCCAATATCCTGATTGAAGGAGGGAGCATAATGGAACATATACGAAAGATTGGTTACCGTTATGGGTAGAGCTGCCGGCACCTCGGTAAGGTTTTCTGCATTATAGAAGGCTCCGGATAAACTTGTAAGCCCCAGGTTGCCGAAGCTTGTTACCTTGGTGAGCTTATTCGCATTGCTATACGAATTCTGGCCATGCCCAAATTGGCTTAAGCTGCCGGTTATGGATACGTTGTAGGTTCCCTCTGCGGCGTAGGTGTGGTTGTGGTCGCCGGTAGTGGTAATGGTTTGCGGAGTGGTACCATCGCCCCAGTCAACGGTAACGTTTACGCTGCCGTAGAGCGGTAGGGTAACGGTGGTGCCATCGCTAAGCGTGGTGTTAAACTCAAGCACCATGGCATCGGACTTTATGCCTTGTTGGGCATCGTTAGCAATTGTGCTTGCTGTTGGGGTTTGCGCCAGTGCCGTGGTAAATAATCCACACAGCAAAAGGGCGACTAAAATGGGTATCCTTTTTTTCATTTTTAGCTGATTTTAGTTATGTATTAGTTGTTTGTGTTTGTAGCAAGTACCTATGTCAAAAAAACTACTAAACCCAAAGCAGAGCGTTTGGCGCTGCCTTGGGATTTTTGTTAGCTATTTAATAGTGTGGTGCATTACCGCTTTACCATTCGCTTTACAACGCGGTGTCCATTGCTGGCAACTAGCTCAACAAGGTACACCCCTTTCTGCAGGTGTGCCGTGCTAACATGGTTCACACCATGCAGCTGTACATCCACAACCCTTTGGCCAATTAGGTTAGTGATAACAACCTGGCTTACCCCCTCATGGTTCTTTAGGCTGATGCTCTCGCCAAAGGGGTTGGGGTATGCTAGCACATTGCTAAGAATGCTATCATCGATACCCTGTAAAACCTCAAAGTTGGCTACAAGCGTGTGGTTAGCTGTGGCGGTAAAGGTGTAGGTTGCTTCGGTTGATACCTCGGTACCATCCTCCGTCCAGTTCACAAAGGTGTAGCCGGTGTTGGCGGTGGCGGTTAGGGTTACCGATGTGCCGTGGTCGTAATCGCCAGCACCATTGATTGTGCCCGAGTTTTCGGGTACTGCGCTGGCGCTGATGGTGTAGCTGTTTAGGCTAAAGTTAGCCACCAACGTGCGGTCGCTTTCGGCGGTAAAGGTGTAGGTTGCTTGGGTTGATACCTCGGTGCCATCCTCGGTCCAGTTCACAAAGGTGTAGCCGGTGTTGGCGGTGGCGGTTAGGGTAACCGATGTGCCATGGTGGTAATCTCCTGCGCCGCTAATTGTGCCTGAATTTTCAGGACTCACGTTTGCGCTGATGGTGTAGCTATCCGGGATAAAGTTGGCTACTAGTATACGGTCATCGGTAGCAGTGAAGGTGTATTCGGCATCGGTTGAAACCTCCACACCATCCTCGGTCCAGTTTACAAAGGTGTAACCTGTGTTGGCGGTGGCGATTAGGGTAACCGATGTGCCTTCCGAGTATTCGCCAGCACCGGTAATGGTACAAGCATTATTAGGACTCGCGCTGGCTGCTATAATTAGGAAGGGAACCTCACCACCATCGGTAATGGTCCAGCCAAAGTTATCGATGATGCTCTGGCGGGCAGCTGCCGGGGTATTGTAGCCATACTGGCTACTACCTGCATGGAATTCCACTCCGTTTTGCAGGGTAAGCTGCGACCAACCCATTAGGATGCTGCTGTAGTTGGCAGTGCTAAGGGTTACGTCATAGAACATATTGGTCATATCAGTTACGTTGCTCACATCCCAGCCGCCAATATTTTGGTTAAAGGAGTCAGCGGACAAGAACATTAATTGCATATCGGTTACGTTGCTCACATCCCAACCACCAATATTTTGGTTAAAGGAGTTAGCATTCCAGAACATTGACCCCATATCAGTTACGTTGCTCACATCCCAACTACCAATATCCTGATTGAAGCCTGTGGCGCCAGAGAAAATATTATTCATATTCGTTACGCTGCTCACATCCCAACCGCCAATATTTTGGTTAAAGGAGTTAGCGTCCCTGAACATTGACCCCATATCAGTTACGTTGCTAACATCCCAACTACCAATATCCTGGTTGAAGGAGGTGGCGTAGCAGAACATCTGGTTCATATTTGTCACATTACTCACATCCCAGCTGCCAATATCGAGATTGAATTTAGTGGCATAATAGAACATATTTTCCATGATGGTTACACTACTCACATCCCAGTCTCCAATATAATTGTTGAAGGCAGTGGCACCATTTAACATACCGCCCATATTCGTTACGCTGCTTACATTCCAACCGCCAATATTCTGATTGAAGGAAGTAGCGCCTTTGAACATATAGGATATATCCGTTACGCTGCTTACATCCCAGCCGCCAATATCATGGTTGAATGAGGTGGCTTCATAGAACATATATTCCATGATCGTTACACTGCTCACATCCCAGCCGCCAATATCCTGATTAAAGGCTGTAGCGAATCTGAACATATAGGACATATCTGTTACGCTGCTTACATCCCAGCCGCCAATATCATGATTGAAGGCTATAGCGAATCTGAACATATAGGACATATCTGTTACGCTGCTTACATCCCAGCCGCCAATATCCTGATTGAAGGCTTCAGCACCAGAGAACATATAGCTCATATTCGTTACACTGCTCACATCCCAGCTACTAATATCATGGTTAAAAGCTTTGGCGTTGCGAAACATATCACTCATATTCGTTATGCTGCTTACATTCCAACCTCCAATATCCTGATTGAAGGCTTCAGCACCAGAGAACATATAGCTCATATCCGTTACGCTGCTCACATCCCAACTGCCAATATCTTGATTGAAGGAATTTGCAAAGTTGAACATACTTTGCATACTTATTACGCTGCTCACATTCCAACTGCCAATATCTTGATTGAAGGAGAAAGCGGCATGGAACATATGCGAAAGATTGGTTACCGTTATGGGTAGAGCAGTCGGCACCTCGGTAAGGTTTTCGGCATTATAGAAGGCTCCTGATAAACTTGTAAGCCCCAGGTTGCCGAAGCTGGTTACTTTGGTGAGCTTACTCGCATTGTTATACGAATTCTGGCCACGCCCAAATTGGCTTAAGCTGCCGGTTATGGATACGGTGTAGGTTCCCTCTGCGGCGTATGTGTGGTTGTGGTCGCCGGTAGTGGTTATGGCTTGCGGGGTGGTACCATCGCCCCAGTCAACGGTGACGTTTACGCTGCCGTAGAGCGGTAGGGTAACGGTGGTGCCAGAGCTAAGCGTGGTGTTAAACTCAAGCACCATGGCATCGGACTTAAGCTCATGCTCAGCATTGTGCGTATTTGCGCTTGCTGTTGGGGCTTGCGCCAGTGCCGTGGTAAATAATCCACACAGCAAAAGGGCGACTAGAATGGGTATCCTCTTATTCATTTTTAGCTGATTTTAGTTATGTATTAGTTGTTTGTGTTTGTAGCAATTACCTGTGGCAAAAAAATCTACTAATCCCAAGGCAGAGCGTTTGGCGCTGCCTTGGGATTTTGTTAGCTATTTAATAGTGTGGTGCATTACCGCTTTACTGCTTTAGTTCTTTACCACCCTTGTGCTAAGCACTTTGCCGTTGGTTTGTACGCTAAGTATGTACACGCCATTGCTTAGCGGCGAAAGGTCGAGCGTTTCGGTTTGGGTTGGATTTTCCTTGGTTAGCACCACCCTGCCGGTAAGGTCGGTTATGGTAAGGCGAAGCGCCTTATTTTGCCCCAGCTCAACGGTTAGCATTTGAGCTGTTGGGTTGGGGTACAGATTTATACCTGCTTGCTGTAGGTTAGCTACGTTAGTTCCGTGAGCGTTTACCGTTAGGTCGAGGCTACAGGTATTGTCGTTGCCAGCGTTGTCGGTTACGGTCCAGGTAATGGTGTGCGTACCCTCGGGCACCTGCGCATCGGCTAGTGAAGCGGCATCGTTATAGTCGTTCAGCACGCTGGCTACGCCACAGTTATCGTCAACATCCGTTGGATCCAGCTCAGTACCCTGCACGGTATAGTACCCCTCTGAGGTTGCATTTACGGTGAGGTTGCTTGCGCAGGTTAGGGTTGGCGGAGTAACATCATCAGTAATCTCGATATTCTGCGTTTGGCTAACGCTGTTACCGTTGTTATCGGTATAGGTCCAGGTAATTGTTGTTGACGAGGTGATAGGAAGCTGCGCATCGTGAACACCGCTGACTATTCCAGCACAGTTGTCGATTGCTATAGGAGCGGAAAGTTCGGTTAGCACACACTCTGCTGTGATATCGGCAAGAATAGTATTTACGGGTACCGGATCGGTAGTATCACCAGTTATCTCAACATTCTGCGTTTGGCTAACGCTGTTACCATTATTGTCGGTATAGGTCCAGGTAATCACAGTTGAAGAAGTAATTGGAAGTTCTGCATCGTGAGTACCCGAAATAACACCTGCACAGTTATCGGTAGCAGTTGGAGCGGTTAGTTCGGTAATATCGCATTGCGAGGAAATGTCAGCAAGCGTTTCCTCATCGGGAACTGGATCGGTTGTATCGCTTGTAACCTGAATGTTCTGCGTTTGGCTAACGCTATTGCCGTTGTTATCAGTAAAGGTCCAGGTAATTGTTGTTGACGTAGTGATAGGAAGCTGCGCATCGTGAACTCCATTTATTATTCCAGCACAGTTGTCAGTTGCCGTTGGAGGGATTAACTCGAAAATAGCGCATTCAGAGGAAATATCGGCAAGCGCTTCCTCATCGGGAACCGGTGTAAGATCATCTTCAATAATTACAATCTGCTCCTGTGTTATTGAATTACCATTATAATCAGTATATGTCCAAGTAATTATTGTTGAAGATGTAATGGGTAGTTGCACATTATGAATTCCATTTACTTGACCTGCGCAGTTATCATCGGTTGCAGTGGGAATAATAAGTTCAGCAACCTCACATGCGGCAATAATATCAGTAAGGGTTTCCTGATTAGGCACAGGTATTGTTTCATCGGAAATTGTTACAATTTGAGTTTGATTTATTACGTTTCCATTAGTATCATCAAACCTCCAAATTATCTCCGTTGAATGGTTTACTGGAAAAGGAACATTACTAACGCCAACAATTTCACCCAAGCAATCGTCGGTTGCAGTGGGAGCATCAATTGATAAAACCTCACAATTAGCCACAACCTCCCCCAGAGATGCTACATGTAGAACTGGCGCTATATCATCATGAGTAAATCCTTGCCATACCAGAAATGGGTATCCATCATTATCCGAACAGTTCATACCCCATATACCTGTTTCACCAAAATTCCAATTATTAAAGCTTAATCTGTTTTTCATTTGGGCGGTAGTTAAACCGGTTCCCCCATCACTTATTGCTATTTCAGAAGTCTCTGTGTCCCAATAGCATTTAACAATACTTGGATTGCCAGGGTTATATCCTATAAGCCCTCCTGTCGTATTTATTCCCGTTGGTTTTCCAGTTGAGTAACAATTAATTAGTGTTACATGGTTTTGCCCAATAAGTCCACCAATAAGGTAATCGCCAGAAACATCACCAGTTGCATAGCAATTTTTCACAGTACCTTGGTTTATCCCAATCAAACCACCTACACCTTTTTTGTTTGAACTGGTATTAACCGATGCATAGCAGTTCTCTATAGTTCCTTTGTTGTATGCAACAAATCCGCCAACTTGACCATAATGTTGGGTTGATATACTGTGAACGGTACCTTGTGTGTGAGAGTTTTTCACTGAGCCACTTATTAGGTATCCTATTATTCCGCCAACATTACGGTCTCCATTAACAATTATATTTGGTAATCCAATCGAATCAATTATACCACCATCAACAATTCCAAATAGGCCAATATTTGAACTCTCGTAACGGTTTATAAGGACATTAGCAATTACATGCCCTTTGCCATTGTATTTTCCGGAGAATCTTATTGTATTATCTCCAATAGGAAAAAGGCCTTTGCCTTCATCCCAAGTTGAAGATGAAGTAGCGTCAATATCCGCAGTTTGAATAAAGTGCTTATCCCACTCTGTGCTGTTCTGGGTTAACCAGTAGAGGTTATCTATTGTAGCTATTTCGTAAGGATTTGCTTCAGACCCATCGCCAAAAGCAGGAGGGGTTGAATTTTGAGCAATTGAGCCATTAGTTAATACCATAAAAGAACAAATGAAAAATGCCATGTTCAGCATTTGGAAAAATAATCTTTTCATAAAATTATTAAGTTGGTTAATTTTTTAGTTAAGTTGCTGTTTACTCGCGCGAGCGAAGGTATTAGCTTAACCTCTTAAAAAATAGGGCAAAAGAGGTTTGTGTATTAACTAATATATGAGTGGTAGCAAATACCGAATGAACGGTATTAACTAATATATGTGTGGTATTTTGGAAACAAGAAGTTGAGTATGCGCAAACTTTAGTTTAAATGAGTGGAAAGTTCGAACTTATACCACAACTCATATAAAGCATACACTGCTGATATTGTGTATTTTGAGCCATACAAAAATCAGCTAGAAACAAAACGAAAACGTTTGATGATATGATTTTTTTTTCAGAAATTGCGAAGCCAATTAAAAAGGGCAATTGTGGTTTAAAAACGTAAATTTTGTCGAATTAATCTCTTCACAACCGGTTTATTGCTTTACCAATTATCCAGCTGTTAACAGTGTAATAAAACAAAGCCATGGCTGTTTTGGAAGCTATAAAAGATTGCAATTTGTATAAATGGTAAAACATCTAAAAAATATAGCGCTCACGCTTTGGCTGTTTAGTTGCCTTTTGCATGTTAACGCTCAAACATACTTATACAAAAACTATAACGTTGACAATGGTTTGCCTAGCGCTGAAACGTACAGAGTACTCCAAGATAGCAAAGGTTATATTTGGATAGCGACAAATCAAGGGGTTAGTAGATTTGATGGCTACAAGTTCGAAAATTATGACATGCAGAATGGATTGTCCGAAAACACCATACTTGATCTATTTGAAGATAAATTAGGTAGGATTTGGTTTATATCAATAAGCGGACAACTATCATGGTATTTAAACGGAAAAATTACAACATACAAATACAATAGCGTTATAGCCGAATACGCCAGTAGTTTCTCTGGTGTTCCCCAAAAAAATAACTTTTACGCTGATACATGCGGTACCGTTTACATTGGCTTTTTAGCAAGGCCAATACTATGCATATCGCCTGATGGAACAACAAATTCTGGTTCGTTTAGCAATACCCAAGGACTAAACATCTACAGTGGAAATGACTATTATCTTCACTCAATAAATTATGGGGTATCCGAAGACGTTACTATAATTTCAAAAGAAGGAAAAGGGTCGTATATCAAAGGTTTGCTTAGCCATGGAGTAAGATCAAATCTTTTGAAAATTGATGAGCACTATCTATATTCAGGATATAAAAATTTATCCGCTATATCACCCCTCGATTCGTCAATAAAAGATTACCACTTTAACGCCGAAATCATTTGGCTATCAAAAGACTCCGATAATAATATTTGGATTGGGCATCAATGGGAAGGCATAGCAGCCTTTTCCAATATCAGCTTTAAAAAAGCTAAATACCAATTGCTTAAAGGTTATTCGGTAAGCTCAGTACTGCATGATAGCGAGGGTGGTTACTGGTTTTCAACGCTTGAAAATGGTATCTTTTACTATCCCTCACTAAATATTAAATCACTCAATCAATCAACCGGGCTAAAGGCAAAAGCTATACGCCAAGTTGAGCAATTCGATAACGAAATTTGGTTTGGAGGTAACTCAAGCGAACTTTACAGGCTCATTAAGGATCAACTTTTTGTAAACACTTTTTTAAAGGATGACCAAAATATGTGCTATCTGCTCCGCGAAATTAACGGAAGCCTATTTGTTTCATCGTTTGGTAAGAGTGTAAATATTAATGCATTGCTAAACAGAGACAAGATCATAAAGAAAAGTGTTGGTCAACTTGTAGCCCGAGATGCAATTGCAATAAACAACAAAATTTTACTTTTCTACAAGCAACACTTTTTTACCGATTTTGAACTATCATCGTTTAGTGTAATTAGACCATTTGAACTTAACAACACAACCTTCAGCGCCATAAAGTATAATCCGAACACGCTTTGGTTGAGTACTAGTTTGGGTTTATATCAGTTTTCAATTGAATCGAATGAAGTTTCACCGGTTACCTTCTCACCACTTTTTCGCAACAGGATAAATACGTTACTTTTCGACTCAGTAAACAACACGGTTTGGATTGGTACAAAGGGCACTGGTTTGCTTCATGTTAAAGATTCCGTTGTAACTCAGGTTACTACTAAGGAGGGAATTATTAGCAACTCAATTAGTAGCATTCAAAAAGTTGATAGCCTATTGTGGTTAGGAACAAACAATGGTGTTGAAAAAATTAGCTTGCAGCATGACGGCTCGCCAATAATGCTTAATGGCAAGCTTAAAGCCGAAACGTTTTCCAGAGCAAACGGATTAATAAACAATGAAGTAAACGATATTGAATTGCACAAAGGGAACATATATGTAGCAACTAGCAATGGCCTCAGCTACTTCTCACAAAACTTATGTGGAGACAATAAAGTTCCGCCTCCTATTTATATCACTGATATAAAAGTTATGGGACGCGATACTCTGTTTACAAAAAAAACCTTACTAAAACATAACCAAAACTACATCGAAATTGGCTTTGTGGGTTTAAGCTACCAGCGGTATTCGCCACTTGCATATGAATACAAACTCGAAGGTATTGACAAGAATTGGAATAGCACTAACAACCTAACAGTACAATACCCAAAACTTCTGCCAGGCAAATACACCTTTAGCGTAAGAGCCATAAACCGTTCTGGACTTACTAGTACAACTCCTGCTACTGTTTCATTCGCCATTCAAAAAGCCTATTATCAAACCCTTTGGTTTAAATTTTTACTTTACGGTACATCCGTATTGCTAATTGTGTCAATAATATTTCTATCGTACCAAAATAAGGTTAGGAACCTTAAAAAACGAAACTTATTACTCGATGAGGTTAACAAATTTCGGCAACGAGCCCTTAGCGCTCAAATGAACCCTCACTTTATTTACAACTCGCTTAACTCTGTTCAAAGTTATATACTGCGCAACAATCCTGAGAAATCAAGCGCATATCTTTCAATGTTTGGAAACTTAATGCGCCGTGTACTTGAAAATTCACAGCAACCTCTAGTATCGCTTAGCGAAGAGATTGAAGCCTTAAAACTATACGTTAATTTAGAGTCAATGCGTTTCCATGGCTCATTTGAGTTTCACCTTGCAGTACAAAACGATATTGATACTAAAGCAGTTAAAATTCCCCCTTTGGTTATTCAGCCCTATGTTGAGAATGCAATTCACCATGGATTACGGTTAAAACAGGAAAAAGGTAATTTGTGGTTAAGCGTTATTAAAAATGAGTCCGAACTAATAATTATTGTTGAAGACAATGGCGTGGGCAGAGAGCATGCTCTAGCTATTAAAAGCCAATCGAACAATACAGCCAAATCATACGGAACCGAAATCACAAGCAAAAGGCTAGCCTTACTAAATGAATTATACAACAACGAGGTAAGCGTAAGAATAATTGATAAATTTGAGAATAATGAAGCGACAGGAACTAGAGTTGAACTTCTGTTTAAGTTTGCCAATAAATAATTCACTAAACCAGCAAACCTTGTAACCAACAATGTAGTATGTCAATGAAGCTAAAAGTAATAATAATTGACGATGAAATTGATGCAGTAAATCTACTCGAAAGTATTATCGGCAGTAAAACAAACGAATACGATATAGTTGGCAAAACAACCAACCCGCTCGAAGGCATTGAACTCATTATTAAAAAGAAACCAGATGTAGTATTTCTCGATATTGAAATGCCACAAATGAACGGCTTTCAGCTACTGCAAATAACATCGGAGCTAAAATTCGAGGTGATTTTTGCTACAGCCTACGAAAGCTATGCGCTAAAGGCAATAAAAGAGAATGCTTTAGATTATATACTTAAACCCATTACCCCCGAGGAGGTTTTCGGCGCATTAGAAAAAGCAAAGCAACATTTGGCCAATAAAAACAACAAAGCCGACAAGTATAAAGAGCTTATTGATAAGATTAACCTAAGCGCAACGCGACGAATAAAATTTCCAACCATTAATGGTTTTGAGCTTATCGAAATTAACAACCTCATGTATTTAGAGGCAGCAGGAACTTATACCCTTGCCTATTTATCAAACGGTGAAAAAATTGTGCTTTCAAAATCAATCAAACTCATTGAAGACATTGTAAACTCTAACCTTTTTTTTAGAGCACATCGCACCTACCTTATCAACATAAGCTTTGTAAAACGCTTCGATAGAGACCTTTATAGCATTACCTTAACAAACGAAATTGAAATCCCCCTATCGCGTAGGCGATACGACAGTTTTATAAAGGCTATGAAGCTTATTGAAGGATAGATTTTTT
>Ga0334893_1002753_pt1 | contig 12396 bp, 10 predicted proteins | sample GraSluR3_MG_5_FD_207218 | JGI IMG/M metagenome (GOLD analysis project Ga0334893, IMG submission 207218) | Sludge microbial communities from methane-producing bioreactor in Wageningen University, Netherlands - Granular Sludge_09_05-R3 | ecosystem: Engineered > Bioreactor > Anaerobic >...
TCTACGGGCGCCGCATCGGCCAGCTCTTTCAAAACAATTGCTGCAATTTCATCGGTTTTTTGCAGGTCTTCGGCTTTTCCTGATGTACACACCCAACGAAACGGACCAAATCCGTAATCGAAAAACAGCGGTCCCATAATATCCTGAACATAGGATGGATAACGGAATTCACTTTTGCTGTCGTAAATTTCGGCTCCGGCTCTACTTGCTTCCAGCAAAAACGCATTGCCGTAATCCCAGAAATACATTCCATTCGCCGTTAGTTTGTTGATGGCATTTACCTGTCTCCGCAGCGATTCGCAAACCCTCTCCTTAAACTCCGCAGGTTTTTCGGCCATCATTTCATTCGATTCCTCCACTGACAAACCGGCCGGGTAATACCCCCCGGCAAACGGATTGTGCAGCGAAGTCTGGTCGGAACCCAAATCGATTTTTATATTTTTTTCAGCCAGTTTCTCCCACAAGTCCACTACATTTCCCTGGTATGCCAGCGAAACAGCTTCTTTTTTCTTCCGGGCATCCAGCATGCGGACCAGCAGTTTACTCAGGTTGCTGTAAACCTCATCCACCCAACCCTGCTCGTGCCGTTTTTGTATTGCCTGCTGATTGATTTCCGCTACAACAGCTATCATCCCTGCAATAACTGCTGCCTTGGGTTGTGCGCCCGACATTCCGCCCAATCCGCTCGAAACAAATATCTTTCCTTTAACAGAACCGTCGGCATGAAGGCGCGCTGCATTCAGCAAAGTAATGGTGGTGCCGTGCACAATGCCCTGCGGCCCGATGTACATGTACGAACCGGCTGTCATTTGCCCATATTGCGTTACCCCCAGCGCATTGAATTTTTCATATTCCTCTTTTGAAGAATAATTGGGAATCATCATACCATTGGTAACTACCACCCGCGGCGCATCGGGATGCGACGGAAATAATCCCAGCGGATGCCCGGAATACATCACCAGCGTCTGGTTATCGGTCATTTCGGCCAGGTATTTCATGGTAAGCAGGTATTGCGCCCAGTTTTGAAAAACCGCACCGTTTCCGCCATAAGTAATCAGCTCGTGCGGATGTTGCGCCACAGCCGGGTCGAGGTTGTTCTGAATCATCAGCATGATGGAGGCAGCTTTTTTCGACCGACAGGGATATTCATCGATGGGCCTCGCATGCATTTCATATTCAGGCTGAAAACGGTACATGTAAATCCGGCCAAACTTCTGCAATTCTTCCAGAAATTCAGGAGCCAAAATGTCGTGGAACTTTTTCGGGTAATAGCGCAGTGCATTTTTCAGGGCCAGTTTTTTTTCAGTCTGGGTTAACACATCTTTCCTTTTGGGCGCGTGGCTGACTGAAGAATTATAAGGTTTTACCTCCGGAAGTTCCGGGGGGATTCCTTCTAAAATCGATTTCCTGAATTGTTCTTTTGTCATGTTTTTATCTTTGGTTTATCTTTTGAAAGATGAAATACAGCGGCAAATTAATGCCTTTCCCCGATAAAGGGGATGATTTTTCACACATTTTAAAGATATTTGAAAGTTAAACAAATGAATTTGATTATGAAAAGAGGTACATTGATTCTTTTAGTCGCAGTGGCAGGCATGTTTCTGTCGGGTTGCGGTTACAATAAAATGGTTGACCTGGATGAACAGGTTTCTTCGCAATGGTCGCAGGTTGAAAACGTGTATCAGCGGCGTGCTGATTTGATTCCCAACCTGGTAAATACAGTTAAAGGGTATGCCGAACACGAGCAGGAAACACTTACCGGTGTTATTGAAGCCCGTTCAAAAGCTACTTCAGTGAATTTGGATCCCAACAACCTAACGCCCGAGGCCATTGAACAATTTAACCAGGCACAGGAAGGACTTTCGTCGGCATTGAGCCGGCTGATGGTTGTGGTAGAAAGGTATCCCGACCTTAAAGCCAACCAGAATTTCCTCGATTTGCAGGCACAACTCGAAGGAACAGAAAACCGGATTACTGTAGAGCGCATGAAATTTAATGAAACCACACAGGCATACAATTCCTACATCCGTAAATTTCCGCAGCTCATTTATGCCGGAATGTTAGGCTTCGACAAGAAAAATTACTTTGAAGCCCGACAGGGTGCAGACCAGGCACCGGTTGTGGAATTTTAACAGACAAAAAATGAGTGTCAGAAAATATTTTTCAGAAGAGAATAAACTACAGATAACAAATGCCGTTCGCGTTGCCGAAACCAACACTTCGGGAGAAATACGTGTTCACATAGAGAAACATTGCAAAGGCGATGTTCTCGACAGAGCTGCATATATTTTTGAGAAACTGGAAATGCATAAAACCAAATTGCGTAACGGCGTACTTTTTTACCTGGCCATAGAAGATCACAAATTTGCCATTCTGGGCGATGCCGGAATCAATCAGAAGGTGCCCGGCAATTTCTGGGAAAACATAAAGGAAACAATGGCAGGCTTGTATCGTGAAGGAAAATTCACCGAAGGCTTATCAACCGGAATAAAAATGGCCGGAGAACAGTTGAAAAAACATTTTCCGTGGCAGGAAGACGATGTAAACGAACTTTCAGACGAAATTTCGTTTGGCACAGACAAGGAGGAGAAAAAATGAAAAAATTATTTTCCATATTAATTTTACTTCTGTGGGTAACTGCTTTGTATGCTGAGATACCTGAACGACCTGTACCTCCAAGGCTTGTTAACGACTTTGCCGGGGTGTTGTCGCCGGCAGAGGCAAGTAGCCTCGAGTCCAAACTGGTGCAATTCGACAGGGAAACTTCCACCCAAATTGTTTTGGTTTCTGTTAACGATCTGGAAGGATACGATCCGGGTGATTATGCTTTCAGGCTTGGAGAAAAATGGGGCGTTGGCCAGCAGGATAAAAACAACGGGCTGGTGATTCTTTTAAAGCCAAAATCAGGTAACGACAGGGGCCGGATTTTTATTGCCACCGGTTACGGGCTCGAGGGTGTTTTGCCCGATGCCATAGTGAACGGCGCCATCATCGATACAGAAATGATTCCCCAGTTCGAGAGGAACAATTATTACAAAGGCCTCGAAAATGGCATCAATGTAATTATGGATATTACCCGGGGCGAATACACTGCTGAGTATTACAAGGAGAACTATACCAGGGGAAGCGGTGGTTTGCCTGTTCTGATTATCTTTTTTGTCCTGTTTTTTGTAATCATTCCAATCCTGCGGGGCAGAAGCCGGAGGTTTTATTCGCCGGGGAAAGACCTGCCGCTTTGGATCGCTCTGGGAATGATGTCGGGAAACCGTTCGCATGGCAGTTCGTTTGGCAACTTTTCCTCGGGCAGTGGCAGCTTCGGTGGCGGTGGTTTTGGCGGATTTGGCGGCGGAAGCTTCGGCGGCGGTGGCGCCGGCGGAAGCTGGTGACCGGGACACAAAGTTCAAAGTTTAAAGTTCAAAGTTTAAAGTTCCCGGTTTAAGTTTCAATATTTGTCTCGAATTTTAAAACTTATAGCTAAGGCCAACTCCGAATAACTGTTTAAGCTGCACTCTCCTTCCTTTGTTTCCGGCATCGTCGAGCGGAATTAAAATATCGTGGTCGTAAATCAGGTTGGTGAGCAAATTTGCAGAAAGGTAATCGTTGATCTTCATGTTTATAGCCAAATCCCAGTTCACATCTATGTTTTGCGGATTATTGAAGTAATTGGAAAACAGGGCCAGGGTTGTTGCCATATCCACATTTTTCATCAATGGAGTTTTAAATTCCGATTTAACTGTGGCCCCAAACTCTGCCCTCGCTTTTTTTCCCTCTTCCACGCCAAAAGCACCTTCCGACGAAAGTGTCTCGTCGGTAACAAAGGTAAATTTCCCGGCAACCGGCGATACAAACAGCGAAAACATTTCCGAAGGTTGGTAGTCAATACCGGTAGAAACTGTAAGGTACGCCGGGGCAAAAAGGGTGGAAATCCGGTCTGTGGTATTCGGGTACTTATACCCGTCGGCAAACTGGGTTAAGAAATTCACAAAAGTGGAATAGAGCAAATGCTCGTTTCTGGTTTCCACTCCCAGTTTCGAATTCAGTTCCAGCCGGTCATCAGTTTTTACCACATCATTTTCACCTTCTTTCATTAAACCGTAACCGGTTTTCAGGGTATTTTCCCAATGAATTTTATTCTTCTCGTAATTGGCATTCACATCGAACAATCCTACACCCGAAACCGAATTTTTCCCGCCACCAATCCAGTTTGAAAATGAAACCTGGCTTGCATTAACTGAAGCCTGAGCAGTAACTTTCCAGTAGGTAGTATCCTGAGATTCCTGAGCTGCCAGTCCTGCTGAAGCAAGGACGAGAATCAATACATTTAAAAAATTTTTCATGTCTGTTTGATTTTGATTTATCTGCTTAAAGGAACAAAAAAAGCGCGGAAAAGTTACCGCGCTATTAACCTATTTTTTTTGAAAGAATAGACTCTATTCCACCTCTACTACGCTTATGTCTTTGTCAACCAGAATTCGTCCGCAATATTCACATACAATGATTTTCTTGCGGCTTGCAATGTCGAGTTGCCGTTGTGGGGGAATTTTGTTGAAACAACCGCCGCAGGCATCGCGCTGAATGGTAACAACGGCCAGGCCATTGCGTGCGTTTTTCCGTATTCGTTTAAATGCGGTCACCAGTCGTGGTTCAATAAACGATTCTATCTTTTCCGATTTGGCTTTCAGTTTTTCCTCTTCAATTTTGGTTTCTTCAGTAATTTCATCCAGCTCATTTTTCTTTCTGTCCAAATCTTCCTCACGATCTTTCAGTAACGTTTTTGAGGAGTCAATGGTTTCTTTCTTTTCAACCATTTCGGTAGTAAACTCCTTGATTCTTTTTTCAGCCAGTTCAATTTCGAGGGTTTGAAATTCAATCTCTTTCGATAAAGAATCGAATTCACGGTTGTTGCGCACATTGTTCTGTTGCTCTGTATATTTGGCAATCAGCGCCTGCGCATCTTTGATGGCAATTTTCTTGTTGTTAATGGCTGTTTCCAGTGTTTTTATCTCATCTTCCAGGTTAACCAGCCGGGTTCTCAGGCCCGCTATTTCGTCTTCCAAATCCTGTACTTCCAGCGGTAATTCTCCACGCAGGGTTTTTATTTTATCTATTTCAGAAACCACGCTTTGCAATTCATGCAGTGCGCGCAATTTTTCCTCAATAGAAATGTCTTTGTCTTCTGGCCTTGAAATTGGTGCATTCATCGCTCGTATATCTTTAAATTCATTATTCAATATCAGAAATAAAAAACCGGGTTGGTGTTTACTTCTGAAAAACGGACTGCAAATTTAGGGAAATTTTTTGTAAGTAATTCATAAAAAAGTTCTTTAGTAAATTGCTCACTTTCGTAATGCCCGACATCGGCAATTACAATTTTGTTTTCAGCGTCGAAAAACTGGTGGTATTTAAAATCTCCGGTTACAAAAAAGTCGGCACCGGCAGCCTTAGCATGGTTTAGCAAGAATGAACCGGCACCGCCGCAAACGGCAACTTTTTTCACAGTACTGTCTTTCAGTGCGGTGTGTTTTATGCAACCTGTACCGAATGTGTTTTTCAGTAATGTTAAAAAATCGTTTTCCGGCAATGGTTTTTCCAGCTCCCCAACCATTCCCATTCCTGCTTTTTCAAACACATTTTCCAGCGGATAAATATCGTAGGCAACCTCTTCGTAAGGATGGGCTTCAATTAGGGCTTTTACAATTTTTGATTGCAGCCAGCCGGAGAAAATGGTTTCAAACCTGATTTCCTTTTCGTAATGAACCTGGCCTTTTTCGCCAACATAAGGATTGGTTTCTTCCCCACCTCTGAAGCTGCCTGTTCCTTCGAGATTATACCCGCAATAATCGTAATTGCCGATATTCCCTGCCCCTGCTTCAAAAACGGCATTTCTTACCTTTTCAACCGAGTCGAAAGGAATAAATGTTACCAGTTTCTTCAGTTTTCCTGGAACCGGTTGCAGAATCCGGCAGTTTTTCAGACCCAGTTTTTCGCAGATTTTTGCATTAACGCCACCGGTAACCGCGTCCAGGTTGGTGTGTGCCGTATAAATGGCAATATCATTTTTAACTGCCTTTATTACTGTGCGCTCCACATAATTTTTACCGGTTAACTTTTTCAACCCTAAAAAAACGATTGGATGATGTGCTATAATTAATCCGACATCGTTTTTAATGGCTTCATCAACCACCTCCTCTGTAACATCTATGGTTACAAGTGCACTGGCAACTTCAGCTTCGGAATCCCCCACCAGGAGCCCTGCATTATCGTACGATTCCTGCAGCGACAGAGGGGCTATCGTTTCAAAAAAATAAGCAATATCCCTAACCTTCGGCATGTTGTTCCTCCATTTCATCTTTTATGGCAATCAACTCATCTCTCACCCGTTGAAGGCGTTTCACTATCTCCCAGTTATCGATGGTGTCCTGCCGGTTGTCTTTCATTTTTTGCTGTGCCCCCTTAATGGTCATGCCGCGGTCCTTCACCAGATGGTGGATAAACTTCACGGTTTCAATATCTTTACGTGAAAAAAGGCGCGTGCCTCTGCTGCTTTTTTGGGGAGCCAGCTCGTGGAAATTACTCTCCCAGTAGCGAATAGTTGAGGCCGAGACTCCTGCAATGTCGGCCACTTCGCCAATGGAGAAAAAAACTTTTTCTATTTCCGGCTTTTTGTAGGGCACTTTGTTAATCCAGTGACTGACCAATGTTCGAAGAAATGGCAATCATCCGCTCATATTCCTGCGGAGTAAGGTCTTTGAAGTAGTAGAACTGCGGGTTTACGGCACTTCCGTGGTGATGTACTTCATAATGAAGGTGCGGAGCTGTAGAACCACCGGTATTACCAACATAACCAACTACTTCTCCACGTTTAACCTCCTGCCCCACTTTTACATTAAAAGCATTTAGGTGAGCATAAACCGTTTCGTAACCAAACCCGTGGTCAATTTTTACCACCAGTCCGAACCCAACACGGCTGTTTTTTGAACCGCTTACTTCTACCACTTTTCCATCGCCGGTGGCATGAACAGAAGTTCCTACCGGAGCGGTAAAATCCATACCATAATGCATTTTCCGCACTTTGTAAATCGGATGCATCCGGTAACCCCAGCCGCTGGCCGTCCGTTTCAGATCGTCGTTGGCAACCGGCATAATGGCCGGAATACTGGCAAGCATTTTTTCTTTGTTCAATGCCAGCCGGAGTACCTCATCGTATGATTTCGACTGAATATAAGATTCTTTGGCCAAAACATCCACTTTGCGTGAAGTTTCTATAATCAGGTCGGCATTACTCAGGTTTTCCAGATGGGAATACTTGTTGGCGCCACCAAAACCCGCTTTTCTTACGGATGACGGAATAGGGTCGGCCTCGAAAATAACGCGGTAAATATTATCGTCACGCTGCTGAAGTTCGGCCAGTACATTTTCAACGCGGCTTAGATCACGGTTGAGCAGCTCGTACTGGCTGATCAACTGCTGATTTTCCCTTTTTAAAGCCTTGGAGCGGGGAGTTTCATAATAGTTCAAAAAAACAACCACTATTACAAGCGCCAGCGCCAGGCTGCTGGACAGAAAAGTGAATATTTTTCCGAATTTTTCCTTGAACGATATTCCCACTCGTTCGTAACTAAGGGTGTCGGGATTAAATTTGTATTTCTTTTTCGCCATAAAGTTCCGGCTATTTTTATTTCCTTTTTGAGCAAAATTAATTAAAACACCTAACTTTGCAACAATTTTAAAGTGCCGTGAAATTTTTTCACGTCGCAAAATTAAACAAATAACTTTCATTCAGGCAATTTGTTTAGTTTACATTAATATATTTTAACAAAAAGGCAGAAAAAAGTTTGGAATGAGAAAGACATCGAAAGAAATACGAAACGCATTTCTCGATTTTTTTAAAGAGAAAAATCATCAGATAGTGAATTCAGCTCCCATGGTTGTTAAGGGAGATCCAACCCTCATGTTTACCAACGCAGGTATGAACCAGTTTAAAGACCAGTTTTTGGGGAACGAACCGATAAAATATCCGCGGGTGGCCGACACACAAAAATGCCTGCGGGTATCGGGAAAACACAACGATTTGGAAGAGGTAGGTCTCGACACTTACCACCACACCATGTTTGAAATGCTTGGAAACTGGTCGTTTGGCGATTATTTCAAGAAGGAAGCTGTTGACTGGGCATGGGAATTTCTGGTAACCCGCATGGGAATTTCTGCCGAAAGGTTATACGCCACGGTTTTTGAAGGCAGCAGCGACGATAATCTGGAACGCGACGATGAAGCTGCCGGATTTTGGGAAAGATACCTGCCCAAAGACCGCATTCTGAACGGTAACAAAAAAGACAATTTCTGGGAAATGGGTGATACCGGGCCGTGTGGCCCCTGCTCCGAAATACATGTCGATTTACGTTCGGAGGACGATCGGGCAAAAACTCCCGGCAGGGAGCTGGTAAACAAAGACCACCCCCTGGTGATTGAAATCTGGAACCTGGTGTTCATTCAGTTTAACCGGAAATCCGATGGAAGTTTGCAGGAACTACCAGCCAAACACGTGGATACAGGAATGGGATTCGAACGGTTATGTATGGCCCTGCAAGGTGTTACTTCCAACTACGATACCGATATTTTTCAAAACATTATTACTGAAATTGAAAAACTGAGCAATGTAAAATACGGTGCGGAAGAAAAAACCGACATCGCCATGCGTGTTATTGCAGATCACTTGCGGGCGGTGGCTTTTGCCATTGCCGACGGGCAGTTGCCCTCAAACAATAAGGCCGGTTATGTTATCCGCCGTATCCTGAGGCGGGCTGTGCGCTACGGTTATACTTTCCTGAATTTCAGGGAATCGTTTATTTACCGCCTGACAGAAGTACTGAAAAATACCATGGGCGATGCTTTCCCCGAGCTTACAGCTCAACAGCAGCTCATTGAAAAAGTGATTAAGGAGGAAGAAGAGTCCTTTTTACGCACGCTTTCCACAGGCATTAAACTGCTGGATGAAATCATTTCAAAAGTACGAAATGAAAACGGCACCCGTATTTCAGGAAAAGATGCCTTTGCCTTATACGACACTTACGGTTTTCCGCTCGACCTGACAGCGTTGATTGCTCGCGAAAACGGATTAGGCATCGACGAGCAGGAATTTTCCACAGAAATGGAAATGCAAAAAAACCGGTCGCGCAATGCAGCCCAGCTGGAAACGGGCGACTGGGTGGAGATCAGAAAAATTGACAACACATTATTTCTGGGCTACGATGCCACAGAAGCTGAGGTTCGGATTGCCCGCTACAGGAAAGTAACCCAGAAAAAGAAATCGTACTGGCAACTGGTATTCGACCAGACACCCTTTTACGGCGAATCAGGCGGTCAGGTTGGCGACTCGGGCTACATGGAAGCCGACGGAGTAAAAACCCCTGTTTTCGACACACAGAAAGAAAATAACCTGACGGTTCACCTGACAGAAAAGCTACCGGAGAATCCTGAGCAAACTTTTAGGGCAGTAGTTAACCTCGAAAAAAGGACTGAAACAGCCAATAACCATACCGCAACACACCTGCTTCATGCCGCCTTGCGCGAAGTGCTGGGAACTCATGTCGAGCAGAAAGGTTCGCTGGTGAACTCCGACCACCTGCGTTTCGATTTTTCCCATTTTCAAAAAATGACCGAAGAGGAAATGGAACAGGTAGAGGCTTTGGTAAACGAAAAAATAAGGGCCAACACCCCGCAGGAAGAAAACCGGGAAATGCCCATGGAAAAAGCACAGGAATTGGGCGCCATGATGCTTTTTGGTGAGAAATACGGCGAATCGGTAAGGGTAATAAAATTTGGCGAATCGGTGGAATTGTGTGGAGGAACCCATGTACCAGCGACCGGACAAATCGGGCTGTTTAAAATTGTATCGGAAGGCGCCATTGCAGCCGGCGTACGCCGCATCGAGGCCATTACCGGAAAACGGGCCGAAGATTTTGTGAACGACCAGCTAAAAACCCTGAAAAGCATTCGTGAAATACTAAAAGGCTCCAAAGATATTTTTGCAGGAGTAACAAACCTGCTGAAGGAAAACAGCGAACTCACAAAAAAAATGGAAGCGTTTGGCCGCGAAAGGCTGAAAATGCTGAAATCTGATCTGAAGAGCAAAATACTGGCCGAAAACGGTATAAATATCATTACCGGCCAGGTGGATGTGGATAATGCTGCCATGATAAAAGATTTGGCTTTCCAGTTAAAAAACGAAGTGGATAATCTGTTTCTCGTGCTGGGAGCCGATATCGATGGCAAACCAAACTTAACCGTGATGATATCGGAAAACCTGGTAAACGAAAAAGGATTGAATGCCGGGAAAATTGTACGAGAGGCCGGCCGGGAAATTAAAGGCGGCGGCGGCGGACAGCCGTTTTATGCCACTGCCGGAGGTAAAAACAGCTCGGGAATACAGGCTGCCATTGAGAAAGCACTGAGTTTTCTCAGCTAAGTCAGGTTATCAACAATTGTTGATAACTCAGGTTCATACAAAGTGAATACAAACCGCCAAAAATATTTGGTTTGAATGAAGGTTTTGCCCTACATTTGAACTTACCAGGTGAGCGATAAATGGCAGCTCCAAAAATGTGGAAACGGGGAACGTTTCTTAGCTGAAACCGGAACCATTTCTGCCCTTCCTTCGGGAAGGCACATCGGAGGAGCCGAAGTTTGAACCAGGAAGTCTGGAAACCATTGGTTCATTCAGTCAGCTGGAAGAGAACCAGACGTTCTTTCAAGATTGAGTCTTCAGGCAGGAGGCCGCCAACCGAAAGGAAGGCAGCAAAAAACTTCGGTTTTTTGAAAAGCCCAAACTGCATGGCATGAAGCAGGTAAAACTGAAAAATGCCCGTTGCCAACGACAAATTTCTTCGGAAAATTGCCGAAAGCACTGAATGACACTTCGTCCGCGAAGGCATCCGGAAAGCCGAACGGACTGCTCAAACGTTTAGCCGTAGAAAGCTAAACAGGAGAGTAAAGGGCAAAAAAATTCATCTGAAAAGATGAATGGAAAGCCAGCCACGACAACCGTAGCCTGGCACTCGGGAAAACGCAAGTGGACCCGGTGAAATGGGAACTATTCGTAACAGATTAGTTCCCATTTGTGTTTTAAAGAAATCAAAAAAAGGCTGTTGTTGCCAACAGCCTTCAAAAATCCAACTAATCTAATCGCGTTATTACTTTTCCTTTTCTCTAATTCCAATACATTTCATTTACCATCCAGTACTCGAGTTTTAGACTCTTTTCTGTTTCCATCGATGAAAAATAGTCGAAAACCGGCGTCTGCCATCTGGATTCATCTAACATCCAGGCTTCCAGCATAAACGCTGCGTCGTTTTCCATTTCAATTAACGAAGCTTTCTCAACCTGTATCCAGCAGGTTTCATTTACCATCCAGTCTTCAATTTGTAATTTGGCTTCTTCTATGTTTTCAAGGCCTGAGACAACAATCATTTCTGTTCCTTTTGCATTTACACTCCCACTCATTAAAATAATCGTGAGAAATGCAACCAAAATAATCTGACTTAATCGAGCTTTCATTGTTTTCATTGTTTCTGTTTTTTTAAAGTTCTGTTTTCTAAAATTGTTTATTAGATAGACTAATTAACAGTGCAAAGGTTACATTTCCTTTTATTAAAAAATACAAAAAGTAAGTAAACACAGGGAGAAACTCGGCGAATGGTAGATTTTACCGGATCAATAAAATACTTTCTGGTATTTTATTTAAAAAATCTGTCGGTAAGTGGCGAAAAATGCCGAACACTGCCGACCCGCTTCCCGACATGGAAGCATATTCAGCGCCCAGTTCAACCAGTTTTCCCTTCCACCTTTTTATTTCGGGAAACTGAAGGAAAACACTTTTCTCGAAATCATTTTTTACCACATCCTTCCATTGCTCAACCGGAACGTCAGGTAAATTCTTCAATTTAAAACCAGGAACTGAAGGAATCACATTTTTGTATGCAACAGCAGTACTAACAGAAACCTGCGGTTTTAAAACAACCATTTGAAATTGAGACAGGTCGATGTTTACAAGCGATAGCTGATCGCCAATTCCTTCGGCGTAAGCGGGCTTGTTTTCGATAAAAAAGGGACAATCGGCACCCAGTCTGGCTGCATATTTCTTCAGGTTTTCGCTGGAAATATGCAACTTAAAAAAGGCATTAAGCATTTTCAGTGTAAAAGCAGCATCGGACGAACCGCCGCCCAAACCAGCCCCCACAGGAATATTTTTGTGCAAATGAAACTGAACCGGCGGCAACCCGAAATCTTCTTTGAGAATCTGGTATGCTTTCATCACCAGGTTCTCATTGGGAGGACCTTCCACCGGCAACCCGGAAAAAGAGATACCTGTTTTTCCGGTTTCTGCCATTTCCAGTGCAT
>Ga0334893_1002755_pt1 | contig 12391 bp, 8 predicted proteins | sample GraSluR3_MG_5_FD_207218 | JGI IMG/M metagenome (GOLD analysis project Ga0334893, IMG submission 207218) | Sludge microbial communities from methane-producing bioreactor in Wageningen University, Netherlands - Granular Sludge_09_05-R3 | ecosystem: Engineered > Bioreactor > Anaerobic > Unclassified...
CTCGTGCGCGAGAGCATGACGGAGAATGGCAAGGTCGTCGGCGATCCCTCGGCCTTCTCCGCCGTGAAGGTGAAGCACTCGGGCGAAGAGGAGACCTTCACGCTCCCCACGAAGACCGAGCCGTCGGAGTTTCTTGCCAAGGCCGCTGCGGCGTTCTTCGGCGAGGAGGATTCCAACGGCACAAAGGCACCTGCAGTTCCGGCGCCGCTCGCGTTGGCGTTCGATCCCGGTGGTGCGAGAGCTGCTATCAACACGAAGAGCGGCGGCAAGGCGGGCGAGCCGAAGAAGAAGGCCGAGTTCGTGAAGGCCCTCGTCGCGCTGCCCGCCTACGAAGGCAAGGAAGCCGAGCTCAAGCAGAAGAAGGTTGGCGAGCTGAAGAAGCTCTGGAAGGAGGCGCAGAACGTCAGTGGAGTTGCCGGTGCGCCTGAGGCACCGGGGACTACCGACGAGAGACCGACTGGTGACGAAGAACCGGAGGCCTGATGCCGCTCGCGATCCGCGTTCAGTTCCTTGCCGGGTATTCCGGGCATGAGTGGCCGCCGAGTCCCGCGCGCCTCTTCAAGGCGCTCGTGGCCTCGGCGCGTGCTGGCTGGGCGCACACCAACCGCAAGGCGATCGACGATTCGTTGCGGGTGCTTGAACAGCAAGGGTGGATCGAGAACACGAAGCTCCCCGAGATCGTCGCACCACGCGCTGAGCTGCGCGCGCCTCGCCAGCGGCGGTTCGTGCCCAACAACTCGAAGAACTGGCCGCCGGAGCGCAAGCTCAACCCAGAGAAAGGCATCGACCTCGAGCCCGAGCCGATGGTCGCCTGGGACGTCGATGCGCCGCACACCGTCTGGTACTGGTGGCCGAACGTCGAAGCGTCCCACGTGCCGGTGCTGCGCGAGGTGTCGCGGCGGGTCTTCAGCGTGGGCAAGGGCGAGGATCTCGCCGTGCTCGATGCCACCGACGCGGAGCCACCGTCCAACGCCGTGCGCTGGCAGCCTGCAACGAGCGGCGCGTCGCTGGAGGTGCCGGAGGCGGGCTGTCTCGACGTCTGCGACGCCGTGTTCGTGCGAGACCACAACGACCTGCCGCTGCCTGCGGCGGGCGTAAGAGCGGTGACCTACGCGTCGGACGTTGCTGCTTCTGCGCAGCCGGTTCCAACGTTCGTGCTCGGGCTCTGGCGTAGCCGGAAGCGCTGCTCGTGGGACGCACGCCTGCTGCGTCAGGTCGTCGGGCCGATCCGCCATCTCCTCGACGAGATCCGCAGCGAGGTTGTTGCTCTGCTCGCGAGGAGTCCGAGCGAGCGACCCGCGATGGAAACGCTCGTGCGCCGAGTCCTCCTCGGGCACGATGACAGCGACAAGCCCATCGCCGAGCCGCACCTTGCCGTTTTGCCGCTGCCGAGCGTTCTCGGACCGTACCCCGACGGCCGGGTTCGCCGTGTCGCGCTGGCCGACTTTGGCAGCGGTGGAGATCCGAACCGTCAAGCGATCGTCGAGCTGGCACAGGTACTCCTCCACGGCCGCGAGCTTCGCGATAACGAACGTGGCGCCGGCGTCGTTCTCGACACGGAGCCCGACGGCCAGTGGCTGCGGAGCGTCACGCAGCGTTCGCGCACCTGGGCGACGGTGACGCCGATGGTGCAGGCGGCCAAGGAACTCACGTCGTCTGAGTGGAGGCGCCTCTCGGAAGCACGGCGCGCCGCCGATCAAGATCCCGCCACGGTCGCGCGCCTCGAGGCTCGGCTCCGTGCGCGTCGACTCGAGTTGATCGAGTGCAGCGTCCAGCATGCCATCGCCGGCCAGGACGCAAGTATCGTGTCCATCGAGTTCGCCTCCGGTGGACCGATCGCCGGTGTTCACGTCGCAACTCAGTACCGAGCCAACGGCTACCTCGGCGAGACGCCCAAGCTTCACATTCGCGTGACCTTCGATCGTCCGGTCGCGGGCCCACTTGCCGTTGGCCGTGGTCGGCACGTGGGCTTCGGGCTACTCTGGCCCGTACGGGAGAATGCGAATGAGGCTCTTGCTTGAAACGAGCGGCCTGCCGAACAACAGCATGCAGCGGACGGCGCTGCGCGCCGCCGCTGATGCTGAGCGTTCGGCGGCACAGAGGACGCTTCAATGAGGACGCATTTGGACCTGAATGATTCGCAGATCGACGCGCTGCCGGCGTTGTACGCCGAGGCGCACTGCGCGTTGGACGATCTCCCATACGCCGAGGAATTCGAGCGGCTCTCCTCGCGGTTGCTCACGCGGGCTGGCGTGTCCCTTGACCGGCACTACGTCTGGAAGGCGTTGAGGAACGCGCGCAACGCCAGTAAACTGGTGCGCAAGGAGCGTTGAGCGGTGGAAAGGCTGCTTTCGTTTCGCGAAGCGCCGCGTCGGTTGGAGGATCCGTCGCGTGATGCACCGTGTTCCGCTGGTGTTTACTCCGCAACCGGAGGGGGGCTACACCGTCACGTCTCCGGCGTTGCCGGAGCTGCTTACCGAGGGCGATAGTCTTGACGAAGCGCACGCGAACGTCCGCGATGCGTTTGAGGCGGTCGTCGAGCTGTATACGGAGCAGGGGCGGTCATTGCCCGCCGCCATCTTTCTTCCTGCGCCCGGCGAGGTGCTTTGGACGGAAACCTTGGTGGGTAGCCCATGACATACCGCGAGGTGGCCCGAAAGCTGGCCGCGTTGGGATGCACGGAGCTGCCGCGAACGGGCGGAGGGTCGCATCGCAAATGGCACCATCCGGCAACCAGCCGTTCGACGGTCGTTCGCCCGCGCGGCGCGGCCGCGTTCTACCGGCGGCGGGTCGGGGGTGGTAGAATGAGCCCGTCGTGGGCGACCTCGACCCCGTGAAGAGGTCACGGGGAATCGCTTCGCTGGAAGGAGAAAGACCCATGAGTTCCCTCCCTTGGATCGTCAGTCTGGTGCTCGCGGCGGGCGCGCCGGCGCTCGAGGCGGGCGCGGCGACGAGCAACATCACTCCTCCGCTGGGCACGCTCATCGTGGGCGGCTTCGCGCCTTATCCGGCCGAGCACGTGCACGACGAATTGTACGCGCGATGCCTGGTGCTGGACGACGGCAAGACCCGGCTCGCGCTGGTGGTGTGCGACCTGCTCGGTTTGCACCGGAGCGTGAGCGTCGAGGCGCGTCGGCTCATCGAGGAAGCGACGGGAATCGCACCCGACAACGTGCTGATCTCGGCCACCCACACCCATTCGGCGGGCACCGCCCTCGGCAAGAACCGCTACGCGAACGCGCAGGTGCTCGACGACTATCAGCGGTTCGTGGCCCGGCGGATCGCCGACGGCGTGCGGCGGGCGGTCCATCTTCTGCGGCCGGCCCAGATCGGCTTCGCCGCGGTGGACGTGCCGGAGCACGTCCACAATCGCCGCTGGCACATGCGCGAGGGCTCCGTACCGCCCAACCCCTTCGGAAAGCTCGACAAGGTGAGGATGAATCCGCCGGTCGGCAGCCCCGATCTGATCGAGCCGGCCGGGCCGACGGATCCCACGATGTCGATCCTCGCGGTGCGCGAGCCGGGCGGCCGGCCGATCGCCGTGTACTCGGCGTACTCGCTGCACTACGTGGGCGGAACCGGCCGGGCGCACATCTCGGCCGATTATTATGGGGTGTTCTGCGAAGCCCTGAAGCGTTTGCAGCCCGACGGCGACGGCGACCCGCCGTTCGTGGCGATGCTGGCCAACGGCACGAGCGGCGACATCAACAATGTCGATCGTCGCAAGGCGCGGCCACGCTCGGCGGCATACGAGCGGATGCGCGAGGTGGCCGAAGACCTGGCGGGAAAGGTGAACGCGGCGCTGGCCGAAATGGCCTGGAAGGACGGCGCGCCTTTGGATGCCCGTTTCCGAGAGGCCGAGATCGCCTGGCGCACCGTCGAACCGGAGCTGTTGGAGTGGGCGGCGGACGTCGAGGCCCGGGCGCCGCGGCTTCCGAGCGGGCACGTGCCCGTGGGCGCGAAATGGGCGACCGAGCCGGAGTTTGTCCGGCCGCTGAGCTACGCGGGCCGCGTCCAACTGCTTGCCGAGGCCACGGGTCCCGCCCTGGTGCCGCTGCAAACGCTGCGAATCGGCGACGTCTGCATCGGCACGAGCCCCTGCGAGACGTTCGCGGAAATCGGCCTGGCGTTCAAGCGGCGCAGCCCGCTGCCCCACGCCTTCATGGTCTCGCTGGCTCACGGCTACATCGGCTACCTGCCTACGCCGCGGCACTTCGAATGGGGCGGCTACGAGACCTGGCCGGGCACGAATTTCCTCGAGCCTCGGGCTTCGGAGAAGATGCTCGACGCCCTGATCGACATGGCCGCCGAAATCGCGCCGCAGCCCGGCGCGACGAAGTGACTCGGACCGGCGTGGATCGTCGCGAGCTTGCATCGGCAAGAAGCGCGACGTCGGCCCGACGTGGTGGTGGCACGTGCCGCCTGCCGGGCACGTGTTGGTGAAGTGGAAACACCGGGGGAAGTCATGGAACATTTTCTGACCTGCGCATTGCTGCTGGCGACGGAGGCGGCGGCCGTCGCTCCGTCGGCCCAAGCGGCGCCGAACGTGTTGCTGATCACCTCCGAAGACAACGGGCCCGAGCTGTCGTGCTACGGCGACCCCTTCGTGCGCACCCCGCACCTCGATCGCCTGGCGGCCGAGGGAGTGCGGTTCGAGCGGGCCTTTGTCGCCACGGCCAGTTGCAGCGAATCGCGCGCCGCGCTGCTGACCGGGCTCTACCCCCACCAGAACGGCCAGATCGGGCTGGCCACGCATCATTACCGCCAGTTCGACGGCGTGCCGAACGTCGTCGGCCGGCTGAAAGCCCGCGGCTATCGCACGGGGTTGATCGGCAAGCTGCACGTCAATCCGGAGTCGGCGTTTCCCTTCGACGACCGTCCGAACGTGTCGGCGTACAACACGTTTTCGCGGCGCGACGTGCGCCGGGTGGCCGAGGCGGCCGACGCGTTCATCTCGGCCGGCGACGCGCCGTTCTTTTTGATGGTCAACTATGCCGATGCCCATCTGCCCTTTCACCGGCAGCAGGCGGGGTTGCCTGCGACGCCGCTTGGAGCCGGCGACGTTGCGCCGCTGCCGTGGATCGGGCTCGACACGCCGCACCTGCGCCAACAGCAGGCCGATTACTACAACTGTCTGCTGCGGCTGGACGACGGCATCGGGATGCTCATCGAGGCGCTCGACCGATCGGGCAAGGCGGATCGGACGCTGGTCATCTATTTGGGCGACCACGGGGCGCAGTTCCCGCGCGGCAAACTGAGCAGCTACGAATCGGGACTGCGCGTGCCGCTGCTGGTCCGCTTTCCCGAGTCGATCACCGCCGCGCGGGAGGGGCTTCGCACGCGGCACGCCGAATCGACGGGCAAGGCGCCCGTCGTGCGGGAAGAGCTGGTCACGACGCTCGACCTGGTGCCGACGATTCTCGAAGCGGCCGGCGCCGAAGTGCCGCCCGAGCTGCCGGGCCGCTCGCTGCTGCGGCTCGTGCGCGGCGGCGATTCGTGGCGGCGGTACGTGTTCACCGAGTACCACGGGCACTACCCTCCGCTCTATTTCCCGCAGCGCACGGTGCGCGACGAGCGGTACAAGGCGATCGTCAATCTGCTGCGAGACCGGGCGAATCCGGTGGCCGAAACCTGCAGCCGCCTGGAGGAACCGCGCCTTGGCCCGTACGTCGCGGCCGCCCAGGTGGCCGCCGCCGCCGAGCGGGTGCGGGAAGCCTACCGGACGTGGTACGACGCCCCGCCCGTGGAACTCTACGACCTGAAGACCGACCCGCACGAACACACCAACCGCGCCGACGATCCGGAGCTGGCCGAAGTCAAGGAGCGGCTTCTGGCGGCGCTTCGCGGCTGGCAAAGGGAAACCGCCGACCCGTTGGCCGATCCCGAAAAGCTGCGACGGCTCACGGCCGAGCACGATTCTTTCGAAAAGCCCTACGTTCGTCCCCAAAGCTCTCCCTGGCGCTATCCCGACTACCTGGCTCCCGGCGACGCGGGGGCAGAGCCGCCGGGCTGCGGGCTTTCACCGAGCCCTGTAGCCCAGAGCGGAGCAAAGGCGACGGACGGCCGCGCGACGCCCCGGCGGACAGCGACTCGGACGCTCGCCGCGGCCGGGACCGGCGCGGGGCTTGTGCCGGTTGCCGCGGCGCTGTTGGGCTCGGCGCGGCCGGCCGCTCGGCGCGGCGGCGGGCCGGACTCCCCAAGCGAGGGCGACAAGCTGGTGCTGGTCGAGAACGGCGTGAGCCGGGCGCCGATTGTGGTGTTCGGCGGCGCGCCGCCGTACACGCGCCGGGCGGCCGACGAACTGGCCGAATACATCGAAAGGATCAGCGGCGCGAAGCCGACCGTAATCGAAGGCGAACCGAAGCCGCCTCCCGAGCGGGCGATCTGGGTCGGGTTTCAGCCGAAGGTGGCCGAGCTTTTTCCCGCGCTCGACTTCGAGCTGGCACGGCCGGAGGAAATCCTGATCGCCGCCAATGCGAAGCACCTGGTCGTCGCGGGACGCGACCGCTGGGATCCGGAGCATCGGGAAGTCGAGGGCATCGACGAGAAGATCGTGGGCAAACAGCGCGAATACGGAACCGCGAACGCGGTCTACACCTTTTTGCAGGAGCATCTCGGCGTGCGCTGGTTGTGGCCGGGCGAGCTGGGCGAGGATGTCGCCAGGCAGACGACGATCGCCTTTTCGCCGTTCGAGCGGCGCTACCATCCGCCGATTCGCAGCCGGGGTGGGGTGTTTACGTTTTCGCGGCTGGGCAACCGGGGCTATGGCCGGGCGCACGACTGGACGCGGCGCCAGCGCCTGCAGCTCGACTCGCTGGAGATCAGCGGCGGGCACGCCTTCGGCGACTGGTGGGAGCGGTTTCACGCAACGCAGCCCGAGCTGTTCGCCCTGCAGCCGGACGGCACGCGCAGCGGCTTTCCCCAAGCGAAATACGCCAAGCTGTGCCCATCGAACCCGGCGGTGTGGAAGCAGTGGCTGGCCGACGTCGACGCGCAACTGCGCCAAGACCCCACGCGCACCGTCTTCAACGCGTCGCCCAACGACGGTTGGTACAGCGGGCATTGTGTTTGCGAGAACTGCACGGCGTGGGACCATCCCGACGGCGAGCGGCGGTCGTTCCACTGGCATCAGCATCGCGAGGAGCGTCCGGCTTTGTCCGATCGCCACGTGACCTTCGCCAACCGGCTCGGCCGGCTGCTCGAGCAGCGCTATCCCGGCCGGGACTACTTCGTGCAAATGCTCTCCTATGGCCACTCCCGGCCGGCCCCGATCGAGGCGCGTCCGGACGATAACGTGATCATGGTCAGCGTTGCCAATTTCTTCGGCCGCACGCATCTCGTCGATCGCGGCTCGACGTCGGGAACCACCCACCGCGAGCAGTTCGCCGCCTGGAGCAAGCTGGCCGAGCGGGTGGTGTGGCGGCCAAACACGGGCAGTCCGGCGGGCTGGCAGCAAGGTCTGCCCGATCTGTCGATCGCGCAGACCGTCGAGGACCTCAAGTTCGTCGCTGCGCACGGCTGCATCGGCATCTACATCGACTCGGTTTGGGAGCACTGGGCCACGCAGGGACCGCAGTACTACGTGATGGCCCAATTGATCTGGGACCCCAGCCGCGACGGGCAGGACGTTCTGGACGACTATTACGCTCGTGCTTTCGGACCGGCGGCCGACGAGGTGCGGGGCTACTTCGAGCTGTTGGAGCAAGCGCGCATGGCTTATGTCGACCGGCACGGCTACGCGACCGGCGCGCTCGACCTGCCGCGCCTGTACACGGCCGATCTGCTGGATCGGGGCGAGCGGCGTTTGCAGCGGGCGGCCGAGAAGGTCCAGGGCGTGCAGGACGTTGCGCCCGTCTATCGCCGGCGCGTGGCTTTTGTGGAAGCGGGGCTCGCCTATACCAGGCTGCTCGTCGAGAACATCGACGGGATGCGCGCCTACTGGACTCGGCCGGACGAGAAGCTCGCTCGCCGGGTAAAAGAGAACTGGCAGCGCATCGAGCGGCTGTGTGAAGAGCATCCCGGTGCGATCAACTGGGGCCCGATCCGCCCGCAAACCCCGAGAATGCTCGGCCTGCATCCCGACCATCCCCATCCCAGGTGGAAGTCTTTGACGCGATGAAGCCGACCACCGAAACGCTGGCCCGGTCTTTCGGGGCCCTCGGTGATTCGGTCGCCGGGCGGCATGTGGACCGGCCGAACGTGATCGAACATAATGGCTCGCTCCACGTCGTCGTTGGCGCAGCCAGGCGGACCATCGAGGTGTCGAAGGAGAACCCGGAAGACGCGCGCCGGATTCACGACGATTGCGCAACAGCGGCGCACGAACGTAAGGGAGGGCATCGAGGATGAACCGGATTGTCTCAATCGCCGCGATGTGGGCGGCCGTCGTTTGCGTGGACCTCGCTTTGGTTATGCCGCCGGCGGCGGGCGGCGAGCACGTGGAAGGGAAGCTCGACGGCGCGCTGCGGCCCTTTCTCGGCGAAGCGCGGTTCGAGATGCAGCCGATCTTCGACGGCGAGCGGTTTCCCAACCTGGTCGTGGCGCGCGACGGGACGGTGCTGGCCACCTGGGGCAGCAAGCGGGTGCGCGTCCGCCGCAGCGAAGACGGCGGCAAAACGTGGGGGCCGGAGATCTTCGTGGGCGACGGCATCCACGGCGGCGGCGCGATCGTCGACGAACGGCGGGGCGACGTGCTGCTGTTTACGCATCCCGTGCATCCGCCGCGCGACGGGCAGACCGCGCCGCGCACCGTCTGGCGCAGCACCGATCACGGCAAGACCTGGCAAGCGACCGACGCGACGTTTCACGAGGACTCGGGCGGGTTCATCCCGTCGTTGCACATGATGGAGCACGGAACGACGCTGGTGCGCGGCCCGCACGCCGGCCGGCTGATCCGCCCGGCCCGCGTGTACCGCACGTCGCCCGAACGCTACGCGACGACGATCTTCAGCGACGACGGCGGCCGGAACTGGCGCGCGGGCAGGCCTTTTGCCGCGTTGGGAACCGGCGAAGCGGCGCTGGTCGAGCTGTCCGACGGCCGGTTGATCGGCACGGCCCGCAAGAGCTTTTTCGCCGACGACGAGCCGCTGCGCCACGAGCGCTTGTTCGCCTACAGCGACGACGGCGGCCCGACGTGGCGCGGGGCTTTTTATTCGAGCGCGATCCCCGACGGCCCGCGCTACCGCGGCACCGAGCGCCGCGGGGCGAACTACAACGGCCACTTCGGCATGTTCGCCGGGCTGGTGCGCCTGCCGGTCGAGGGGCGCGACATCCTGGTCTACAGTAACGCCGACCACGACGGGCACGAACGGATTCGCATGACGGTCTGGGCCAGCTTCGACGGCGGAAAAACCTGGCCCGTCCAACGCCTCGTCCATGAAGGACCAAGCGCCTACTCGTCGCTGGGCGCCGGCCGCCCCGACACGCCGAGCGAAGGCTGGATCTACCTGCAATTCGAGCACGGCGAAGGCGACCGGCAATACGCCGGCTGCCAGTTCGCCCGCTTCAACCTCGCCTGGCTGCTGGCCGGCCAGCCGACCGGCGACGGCCAGGTGCCGCCGGTCCCGCGGACCGGCGAAGGCGGCGGGTGACGGAGGGTAACATGGGACGCAGAAAGAAGGACAAACGACGCCGTATTGACCCCCCGCAGAAGCAGGAAATGTCCCAGATCATCTGGGAGTTTGCCGAGGACTTCATCCGGATGGGCGACACGCCGGAAAGGAAGCAAAGCCTTCTCAATGCCGCGTGCAGCGCGTGGAACATGGCCTGCGGCCCACCGGAGTTCCGGGAGAAGAGTCTCAAAGCTTACGTGCGCGAGTATCGGCGACTCAATCCGAGTGCCGACGAGGAGGACCTCGCGGACGTGCGGAGCGATGCGGAGAAACTGATGCAGAAGAAGCTGGCGATGTTCCCGAACGACCTGCGACGAATCGTCGGGGCGAGGATCTTCCCAGCGGGTGACCGCGACCGCATCGAGATCATGTCGGCCCGGATTGAATGAGGGCGGGGCCTCAACCCGCAAGGGCCCGCACGGATGCCCGGCTTTCCGTTATCACCGAATCACGTCTCGGCGAAGGAGATCCTCTTGACCCACCTGCGCAAGCTCTGCGGAACGGCCGTTGCCTTGAACCTCTTGGCCCTGGCGGCGGCGAGCCAGGGGCCGTTCGAGTATCCCGAGGCGAGGCGGTCCGACCACGTCGACGCGTACCACGGCACCCGGGTGGCCGATCCCTACCGCTGGCTCGAAACCGACGTGCGCGAGGCGCCCGAGGTGGCCGATTGGGTGGCGGCCCAGAACCGCGTCACCGTCGCGTATCTCGAAGCGATTCCCGCGCGAGAGAAGATCCGCCGCCGGCTCACCGCCTTGTGGGACTACCCCCGCTACTCGTCGCCCTTCAAGGAGGGCGGCCGTTACTACTACTCGAAGAACGACGGCCTGCAGAACCAGAGCGTCGTCTACGTGACCGAGGCCCTCGACCGGGAGGCCCGCGTGCTCCTCGACCCCAACCAGTGGTCGGAAGACGGCACCAAGGCCCTGGCCGGACTGGCCTTCAGCGACGACGGGCGCTACGTCGCCTACGGGATCGCCGAGGCGGGCTCCGACTGGAACACGTGGCGGGTGATGGAAATCGAGTCGGGCCGCCTGCTCGACGACGTGTTGAACTGGATCAAGTTCAGCGGAGTCTCGTGGACCAAGGACGGCCGGGGCTTCTTCTACAGCCGGTACGACGAGCCCGACGAAGGCGCCGCGTTCCAGGCCCTCAATCTCAACCAGAAGCTCTGCTACCACCGGCTGGGCACGCCGCAGGCCGACGACCGCGTCGTGTACCGGCGGCCCGATCATCCCGAGTGGGTCTTTGACGGCGAAGTGACCGAGGACGGCCGCTACCTCGTCATCACCGTGGCCAAGGGGACCGACGACAAGTACCGCATCGCGATTCAGGACCTTGCCCGAGACGGCGCCCCGCCCGTCGATCTGATCGACGACTTCGACAACGAATACACCTTCGTGGGCAACGACGGCCCGGTGCTCTTCTTCCAGACCGACCTCGGCGCCCCCCGGCGCCGGCTCATTGCCATCGATCTCGAGCAGCCCGGGCGCGCGCACTGGCGCGCGATCCTGCCCGAGACCGCCGACACCCTGGTCGACGTCAGCCTGATTGCCGACCGTTTCGTGGCCTCGTACCTTGCCGACGTGAAGCCGCGGGTGAAGATCCACGCGATGGACGGCCGGTTCGAGCGCGAGGTCGAGTTCCCCGGCATCGGGGCCGCTTCGGGGTTCGGCGGGCATCGGGCCGATCGCGAGACCTTCTACTCCTTCTCGAGCTTCGCCACGCCGCCGAGCATCTACCACTACGACATGACCACGGGGCGCAGCACGCTGTTCCGCCGGGCCGAAGCGAAGTTCGATCCCGACGAGTACGAGGTCGACCAGGTCTTCTTCCGCAGCAAGGACGGCACCCGGGTGCCCATGTTCCTGGCGCACAAGAAGGGCATCGAGCGCGACGGGCGCAATGCCGCGCTACTGTACGGATACGGCGGGTTCAACATTTCGATCACGCCGCGGTTCTCGGTGAGCTGGCTGGCCTGGATGGAGATGGGCGGCCTGCTCGCCGTGGCCAACCTGCGGGGCGGCGGCGAGTACGGCGAGACCTGGCATCGGGCGGGCACCCGGCTCCAGAAGCAGAACGTGTTCGACGACTTCATCGCCGCGGCCGAGTGGCTCGTCGACCACCGATACACTTGCCCCGAAAAACTCGCCATCGAGGGACGCAGCAACGGCGGCCTGCTCGTCGGGGCGGCGATGACCCAACGGCCCGAGCTGTTCGGAGCCTGCCTGCCCGCCGTGGGCGTGATGGACATGCTGCGGTTCCACCAGTTCACGGCCGGGCGGTTCTGGGTCGACGACTACGGCTCGGCGGACGATCCGCAAGAGTTCGAGGCCCTGCTGGCGTACTCGCCGTATCACAGCCTCAGGCCCGGCACGCGCTACCCGGCCACGCTCATCACGACGGCCGACACCGACGATCGCGTGGTGCCCGGCCACAGCTTCAAGTTCGCCGCCGCGCTGCAGCACGCCCAGGCGGGCCCGGCGCCCGTGCTCATCCGCATCGAAACCCGGGCGGGCCACGGGGCGGGCACGCCCACCTCGAAGCTCATCGACCGCGTGACCGACGAGTGGGCGTTCCTGGTCAAGAACCTGGGGATGACGCTGCCGCCGAGCTTCTAGCGGCCGCACCCACGCGGCTCCCCGCGCTGGAGGGGATGCCGTGGCCCGCCGCAAACCTGGGCGCATCGGGGGTCGAAAGTCCGGGCCGGCTCAAGTCGCTATGTACGCCGATCCGAATATAATTTATATTCGCGTCCGCGAATGCAGTGAAGCCGCCCGGCG
>Ga0334893_1002763_pt1 | contig 12359 bp, 8 predicted proteins | sample GraSluR3_MG_5_FD_207218 | JGI IMG/M metagenome (GOLD analysis project Ga0334893, IMG submission 207218) | Sludge microbial communities from methane-producing bioreactor in Wageningen University, Netherlands - Granular Sludge_09_05-R3 | ecosystem: Engineered > Bioreactor > Anaerobic > Unclassified...
CAGAAGGCTCATGCGGGTTTCCGATGAGGCCAGAAGCTCCCGGGTCGAGGAGGCTCTGTCCCGCAGGGCAGAGGCGTCGGCGGTTTCTCCCGAGGCTTCCGCCTCGGCGGCGCCGGTTTCCCATGTAAAGGTTTGCTTCAGAAGATTGAGGGGCGTGGCTCCGGAAACCACATCAGCACCCTCAAGTGTTTCCGTTCGAATCCCCGATTGATCCCAGGAGTTGTCCCCTCCAGGGCCGCTTCGAAGGGGCGCCCACCAGCCCGCGGTCATGAGCACGGGAAAACTTGCCACCAGAAACGCGCGACCCAGAAGGGCCGGGTTGACGATGTTGCTGCCCAGGCCTCCGAAGGCCTGTTTCGCAACGGCGATGGCAAAGGCGCTTCCAAGGATGGGAATCCACCATGGAACTCCCGGGGGCACGTTGTAGGCAAGCAGGATTCCGGTCACCACCGCGCTGCCGTCGAGAACAATGCTCACCGGCTTCTTCATGAACCTCAGGCACAGCCACTCTGTCAAAACCGCGGCTGAAACGCTAAGGCCGGTAAGAAGCAGGGCTCTTGGTCCGAAGAAGAACACCGCGGCGGCCAGGGCGGGCAACAGAGCCACCGCCACATCGATCATCACCCTCCGGGTGGTGTCCGGCGAGGCTGCGTGGGGTGACATGGCCAGCTCGAATCGTCTTGTTTCCGGCATCATGCCCCCTTTCCGGTGCCGATGGCCCGTATCTCGTTCTGGGCACGCTTTATGTAATGCACCAGGTACCTGCCGGCGGGGCATACATAGCTGCAGGTTCCACATGCCATGCAGTTCAGAGCGCCAAACTCCTCTGCGGTTTTCCAGTCTTCGTATTCCGACGCCTTGGCGATGATGCTGGGACAAAGGTTGAGAGGGCAGACATCCACGCATTTTCCGCACCGAATGCACGGCCCTTCAGAGGCTTCCCGCACCTCACGGGAAGACAGCGCCAGAACACCGCTGGTACCCTTGGTCACCGGAACCTGGTCGGTATGGACCGCCATGCCCATCATCGGACCTCCGGAGACAAGCCTCGCGACATCGGTTCCATACCCCCCGGCGGCATTCACAAGCACCGCGAAAGGGGTTCCCACGGAGCACAGGAAGTTGCCGGGGCTCACCACGCCTCCGCCGGTGACGGTGGTCACCCGGGAGACCGAAGGCAACCCCTCCCTTACCGCCTGGGCTACCGCCACGCAGGTTCCAACGTTCTGAACCACCACGCCTATGTCCAGCGGCAGGCCGCCCGGCGGAACCCTGCGTCCGCAAACCGCGTCGATCAGTTGCTTCTCCGCGCCCTGGGGGTAGGAAACCGCCAGGGGAACAACTTTCGCGCCCAAACCGCCCAGATGTGAGATGGCGTCGGGTTTGTTCACTTCGATGCCGATGCAGGGGTTCTTCACCCCGAGAATCATGGCGATGATATTCATGCCGGCAATGATGTCCGCAGCGGATTCAAGCATGAGCCTGTGGTCCGCGGTAAGGTATGGTTCGCACTCCACGCCGTTGACTATCAGGGTATCGATGGTCTTTCCCTTTGGGGGGGAAAGCTTTACAAAGGTTGGAAAGCACGCGCCCCCCATACCGCACACCCCGGCGTCACGGATTCGTTCCACAAGCTGGGCCGGCGTCCGGTTGTCCCAGTCGGGCCAGGGTTCATAAACGGGGTTTTCATCCCGGTCTTCCACCGCGATCACCACCCCGGGGCCCGTCCTCCGGTGAGGCATGGGAGCCTCGCCCACACTCAACACCCTTCCGCCGGCGGGGGAATGGGTGGAAAGGCTGATGAAGCCGTTCCTATCCCCGATAACCTGGCCGAAGGCCACCGTGTCTCCGGGTTTCACCACGGGAGTCGAGGGAGTTCCCAGATGCTGGCACAGGGAGACGGTGACGGTTTCAGGGATGGGAATTCTCACCACCGATCTGGAACTGCTGAGTTCCTTGTTGCCCGGTGGATGGGTTCCACCGGAAAAAGTTCTTGCCCTGCTCATATTCCTCCAGCGTTCGGCGTAATGAAACAAAGATAAGGGTGCGGGCACAAAATGCCCTTACCCATATGGGTGCGACACGCGGAAGCATAGAACGAAAACCGCTTGCGGGCAACCTCCGGAAAACCCCGACAATCACCGGCGAACATTGAACGGCGCCGGTGGCTTTCCGCTGTCTCTCAGCGGGACAGCAGAGATGCGGACTCCTCCACCCTTTTCGTAAGGCCCATGGAGGCAAACCTTTCGATTGCACTGGCCAGAAAGGCGTGCCCGGAGTCCGCTCCCGTCTTTCGGCGAAGATGAAGACCGCCGAGATGGTGTTCCGCTGCCGCCACATCCAGAAGGGCGCCGTGCTTCAAGTAAACGGAGAGGGCTTCTTCAAGGCACCGAACTCCCTCTTCCACATCTCCCGTTATCCCGAGAATGTTTGCCCGCTCCACCTGCACCCCTGCTCTGAGCATCTCGCTGTCGCACTCTCCGGCCAGTGCCGAAGCCCTGTCGACAAGTGCCACAGCTTCTTCCGTGTCTCCGGAAAGCGCACGCTCTCTGGCCACCGCCCCGAGGAGAGATGCTGTGTTCGCGGGATCCTTCAGGCGTTCCACGGTGCTCAACGCCTCTGCAAGCTCCCGACGGGCCAGATCATGGTCGCCGGTGAGCAGGGCGGCTCTGCCCCGGAGGTTGCCCGCCTTCCACAGCTCTCTGTCCATGCCGGTCATCGACGCCACCTCACGCAGCCTTCCCGAACTATGGAACAATCGACGGAAATCCCGGGCCTCCAGGGCTATGGAGCCGTCCGCGGAGAGCGCCAGCAGCAGGTCGTGGGTGGAACCAAGTTCCTCGGACATCCTCAGGTACTCCCGGCAGTGCAGCCGGGCTTCGGAAACATTGCCCACTCTCAGCATGGGCAGGGTTAACTGGCCGTGACAGTTGTTCACCATGAACTTGTCGCCGATTTCCCGGGCGATACCCAGATTCCGGGTCACACAGTCAATCGATTCCAGGAACCGCCCCTGGCGATGGTAGATCAGACTGATGTTGCCCAGGGTGATCGCAGCCTCCCGGTACTTGCCCAGTTTCTCCGCGATCTCCAGGGCTTTGCGGTAGTAGATACCGGCGGATTCCATGTCATCTTTCACCCAGTAAACCGTTGCCAGGGTGTTCAGGGTCTTTCCCAGGGTGGGCAACCCCTCCGGGCCTGCTGTTTCACCGTATGCCACCGCCTTCAAAGCGTATTCCATGGCCTCTTCCAAAGATCCCCGCACACACATGGCCCATGCCCTGAAGGATGCGTTCCGGGCGAATATCTCGGGATACTCCGCTTCGCTTCCTTCCACTGTCTTCTCGATGTCGCAGATGTAGTCCAATGCCCGGTCGATCTCACCCCGGACATAGAAAATCTCCGCCATGGCTTCCTTTGCGACACTCCGGGTTTCAACGGAGGCCGACATGGCCACTACATTCCGGTGGGCCTCCAGGGCCAGGTCATAGTCACCCAGGGTATCCCTGATCCGGGCGATGCCCTCCCAGGCTTCCACGAGGCTGTTCGTGAAATCGGGCAGGTTCTCCGCCAGATCCGCCGCCGCGGTGAAATGCTGCAGGGCCTCTTCGTTCATGTACCTCTCCGCCGCGATTCTTCCTGCCCTGAGACTGTGTATCACCGCGCTCGCGGGAACTTCACCCCTGCGGAAATGATGGGCGAGGATCGATGGCGGGGCACCCCCCCTCTCCATAACCTCCCCAAGGCGGCGGTGAACCGACCGTCTGTCCCTTCTCAGCATTGAATCATAGGCCACATCCCTTACAAGAACGTGTGAAAAAACGAAATCCCCATCGTCACCGGACACGGGATGCACCAGCCTTGCCTTGATGCAATCCCGGGCATCGGATTCCACTGGCCTTTCCAGCACCTCGGCCACCAAACGCAGGGAGAAATCCGAACCGGACACAGCGGCGGTTCGAAGAAAGTCTTTGGCTTCCGGCCTCAACTGGTCCATTCTGGCCATAATCATCGAAAAAATGTTTTCAGGTATGGAATCCTCGGAGTAATCCCGGGAAGTGACCCAGACATTTTCCCTTCGTTCCAGCAGCCGGTTCTCCAACAGAAACAGGGTGATCTGAAGAAGGAAGAAGGGGTTCCCCTCCGACCTGGATCTCAGAATCTCTCCCGCCATGGGGTCGAGATCGCCACCTCCGAGAATACTGTGCACCAGACTCATGCTCTCTTCGTCGGAGAGCCCGGAAAGCTCCATGGTTTCCAGGGCGAGTTCCTCTCCGGTAACCATGGGATGCCCCTCGGGTCTTCTGGACAGCAGCACCGGAGGACCGCCTATTGCCTGAACATCCCTCAGAAGCCGGGACAACTCAACGATTTCCTCGGCTGAGAGCAGATGCAGGTCTTCAATGACAAAAAGGGAAGGTTCCCTGAGGAGCGTCAGCATCGCCTTCAGGCAGTCCCGAAGGTTTTCCCGTCTCAGCTTGGGGGGCAGGGCGCCGTAGGCCTTTCCCGGATACGAGAGACCGAACAGCATACCCCCGGGAAAACTCTCAAGCGCCGCCAGTTCGTCGCCGCCGGCTGATCTGAGGGTTTCCCTCAGCTTCGATCGTTTGACCCGGGCCGAATCCCCGGAGTTGATGCCACAGATACCCGCGACCAGCGAAGACAGATGCTCATCGGTTCTCCGTGGCTCATCGGGTCTGACCGAGACAATCCTGACCCCCCGGGCTGAAAGATTCGTGCACAGCTGGGAAAGCAGGCGGGTCTTTCCGACTCCGGCTTCGCCGGTGATTTCCATCACCACCCCCCTGACCGCCGCCCGTCCCGTTAGATGGTCGAGTTCCCGCGCCCTGCCCACGAATCCGCAGCGGTAGTGATGCAGGGGTTCGCCGGGGGAGGGAACAAAACGACTGAGGGCCCGCTTCTTGCCTTTGGCCCAGACAGAGGACAGGGGTTTGAACACAAAGAACTCCCGGGTTTCCCGACGAACTTCCCCGCTGACCACAACGGATCCCCGGGGGGCTGTATCGCAAAGCCTCGCGGCGGTATTCACCCCGTCACCAATCACGGTGAAGCTCCGCCGCCAGTGGTTTCCAACCAACCCGTAGTACGCGTAGCCGCAGCTTATCCCCGCGGACGGGTAAAGGCATTCCTGCCCTTCCAAAGCATCAAGCGCTTCAATCCCCGCAAGCACAGCGTTCCTGCCGTCCCTTCCTGAGGATACCGGGGCACCGAAAAGCAGAAACATTCTGCAGCCTCCGGTTACCATGCTGTCCACCAGATGCAGGGTTCCGCCGTACTTCTCCGCGATCTCCGAAAGAATCCTGAACGACTTTCGAAGAGCATCAATCGGGGGGGAGGCGATATCGTAACCCGCCAGTTTGATAAACAGCGCGACCACGGACCTGTGCTCGGGAGAGTGCCCGACCGGGGCTTTGGGAGTCTTCGCCGCCGAAGGAGGCCCGCTCCATGGTTTTCGCCTTGAAACCCCCGGGGCGTCTTCCCGGCCTTCCGCCGCCGCTTCAGCCATTCCCGCCACCAGGGCTCCGCTGAGAAGCACATGTGCTCTTCCCCGGTGTAGAAGTTCAGATTCAAACCAGCTTCCAATGCCGGAGAGGACCGATGCCCGGGGTGTAATCTCCCCCGCTTCGGTCTTTACACTGCCCAGACCGGCCAGACAGCTGCGAATCCCGGAAACGCATGTGGAAGCGTCTTCCCCCCGGGGCAGACGGGCTGTAACCGAATCCCCGGCGAAATAGAGAACATCCCCGCCGGCTTTCTCTATCGGTTCGAGGATGGCGCCGAAGCAGTTGTTCAGAAGTTCCGTAAGCTGCTCTGTCCCCTTTTTTCCCAGGGAACCCAGCTTTTCGGAAATGGAGGTGAACCCCTTGAGGTCTGCGTGGATCAGGGCGCCGTTACGAAGGGAACAACTTCTGCTTTTCACATTCGGCAAGATAGCCCGGGTGAACCCTTCGCGCAACCGGGCGAAATCGATCCGGAAACGATATGATACAAACTCCCTGAATTCAAGTCGTAAGTGCAACTGCGGGCCTGTAGGCCTGGAGGGTGAGCTGTGGTAGGATACACAGCGAACCGCTGGAGCCTAACCCAAAGGAGCACTGATGCCATCCTACACGCAGCTCACCCGAGAGGAACGATACCAGATTTACGTTCTCAGGCAAGCTGGCCACAAACAATGCGAGATCGCCGTTCTGTTGAACCGGGCGAAGTCGACGATCAGCAGGGAGTTGAGACGCAACCGGGGATTACGGGGCTATCGTCCCCGTCAGGCCCATGCAAAGGCTATTGCCCGGCTGGCCGAGAAAGCCCGGCCCCGCTTCAGCAGCCCTTTATGGCCCCTCGTGGAGCGACTGATCCGACAGGACTGGAGCCCCGAGCAGATCTCCGGTCGTCTTGAGATGGAGCATGACTCTACCATCAGCCACGAGACGATCTACCAGTACATCTATGCCGACAAGGCAGCAGGGGGTGATCTGCACGGCCATCTACGCTGTCGGAAGAAGCGCCGCAAGCGTTATGGAAGCGGGAGAGATCGGCGGGGAGTCATCCCCAACAGGACATCGATAGATGACCGTCCTTCCGTAGTTCAGGACAGACTGCGGATCGGCGACTGGGAAGCTGATACCGTGATCGGCAGGGGCCACCAGGGAGCGCTGGTGACCATGGTGGAACGCAGGTCACTGTACACGGTGCTTGGCGCGGTTCCACGCAAGCAGGCAGGTTCAGTTGCAGAAGCGATGACCTCCTTGCTGGCGCCTCTAAAGGACATGGTCCTCACCGTAACCGTTGACAACGGCAAGGAATTCGCAGCCCACGAGAAGATCTCCGAAGCGCTGGGAGCCGATGTCTACTTCGCTCACCCCTACTCTTCGTGGGAACGGGGGACCAATGAGAACACGAACGGACTGATCCGCCAGTACTTCCCGAAGAGCAGGAGTCTCAGAAATCTCAACCAGAAGGAGGTGCAGTCAACTGCAGACCGCCTCAACAACAGGCCAAGAAAGAAGCTGGACTTCCGGACTCCTCACGAGATATTGTTCAGAGTGTCTGAAAAACTGGTGGTTGCACTTGCAACTTGAAAACAAGCAGCGAAACTGTTCAAGACAGTTTACAGAAGGTCTACTTTGACGATAGCATAGCCACAAGAGTACTTGCAAAAATTATCCTCGAAGATATTCTTCTGGAAGAAATCGGCTTTGGACTAAAAGTTGATGACTTAGAAGAAAAAATCATAGGGATTGAGCAATCAATTGTCGACAAATCGAACGAAACAGATTTGACCGATCTTTCTGGGGGAAAGGCAAATGAGCTCTTTGAGAACATGGAACTCTACTATTTTGTGCTGGGAGTTGCTTGGGAACACCGAAACACAAAATCACCCGATGAAGCAAATCTTCTCCGAAAGCTAAGAAACCGACTTGGCATTACCCATTGCCAACACAGGATTCTTGAAGCCAAGCTTGGGAAATACCCGAAGCCAAACAATGAGTTGCACACCAGGTCTGAGATAAGAGATGTAAGAAATGTGCTACAACGACATGGATTGATGTTTCAAATAAAGGATGAAAAGGGTGACTATTACGATATATTACCAGAAGAATTGGCCGAAGTTATGCGTAAGCTGTTTAACAAGAACATGCGTACTGATGGTTACAGGATTATGCTTGGGTACAAGTTGTTCAGAAGAAAGGACACCCTTAAGTCGATTCTGAAAACGGCAAAAGTCGCAACAAGGCCGAACGAAAGGAACATGGAACTAGTAGAGAAGATTTTGCTGTACATCCAACCTTATGATTGCCTTGCTTGCTTCAACACCGATGAACTCCACGATTGGTGCCTTGAGATGGATCTCCCGGTCAGTGGTACGAAAGATCAAAGAATTGAGCGACTTATCGGATATTATGACACTATGCAGATAAGGAATGCAGACGAAGCAGATGATGAACGTAAGATATGGTACGATGTTTTCGAAGCCCTTGCATGTAGGGATAGGCAATTGCTCAGAGCTGAGGGAGTAATTGACAAAGACCTTGAGATAGAGGCAAAGTTTGAGAAAGCTACCGAATACCTGTTCGAGAAGCATCTAAACCACAAGCCTCTGAACCAGCCTGGCACAAACAGACCGGATGGTCTCCTAAGCTTCAAGGACATGTACATTATGTGGGATAACAAGAGCAAGGAAGCACCAGCGGAAGTTGACCTTAACTCTCACCTTAACCAGTTCCACGGATACATGCAGTCCTCAAACAAACATGTTCCGATATTCCTTGTGATCGCACCTGGTTTCGCCGAGATATCGGAATCAGTAGCTGTCAGATACGCTTCGGAGAATATTGGAAGAAACATTGTCCTTATCACAGCAGCTGAACTAAAAAGCCTTGCGGAAGAATGGTCGAGTGACGCGAACAAGAAAAAAGATGAACCATTTCCACTTGGCCTGCTAGCTCGGTCTGGTAGGTTCAGGAGAGAGTCTTTGGGAAGCCTCTTCTGATTTGCTTGATTGAATCATTTTTAGAAGCCGTCCAGTAAGGGGCACCAGATCGAGAACAGGTCGCCGGTTATTCTTCCGGCGGCCTTCATTCCATGCAAAACAAAGGAAAACTTCCTAAAAGCTTGTCGCTCTGTGCAAGTCTTCATGTTCGAATGCGGACGACATTCGTTCGATCTCGGAGGGCGAAAGCCCGTAGCCGGAAGCAAAATCCCTCCATCCAGAGACGGCCTTTGCAATGCTCCTGATATGCCCCTTCGCATCAGCAACTCCGACACTGAAGTATTCCGCCACGTCGAGGGTCAGATCAATGGATGCAGTCTGATCATCGATGTCGATCGCTGAAGTAAGTATCCTTGGGGCGATGTCCACAGGCGTGGGATTGAGGTCGTATGCCGGGGACAACACCCAACCACTCCTGTCGTGGAACAGGAATCCATGGTTTCTCATGTGGTCATCCACATTGGAAATCAGAACCGTAAAAACAATCCTTTTCCACAGTTCGAGAAGGTCCCTGCCAGGAAATGCTCCGTGCGCTTTGATCCGGTCTGCAAGTTCGAGGTAGCTGTGCGTTTCATTGTCCCTCGCTGAGATCATGCTCATGCCTGACAGGAAGGGGATCCGGATTCTTTCTTTTCTGTCAAATCGTTTCAGGATCAATACCTGCCTGCCGTCGATAGGCTGAAGCCTTCTTTCAGAAACGGTGATTCCCGACTTCTCCGCAAGATCAAGAGCAACCGCTTCCCATGCGATTCTGTTGTAGCTGTCGGCGGAGCTGGGAAACTTTGCGATGAAGAGCTGAGAGTCCTTTCTGACCGATGCCTTCGGCTGTGCTCCCCCCAAGGATGAGCCTGGTGCCAGAAGGAGCCTGAGTTCTTCACTCGACTCCTCATCACGCAACAGGCTGTCTGACGCTGCAAGCAGTTTTGGGATTTCAACCATTGGTGGGATGCTTCTACCCGTACCCTGCGCCAGGAACGGGCCCTTTTCAGTCAAGGAAAACCTCAGAGCACCCGTTCGGGCTTCATCGTTTACCCCGAGCAAAAAGTCGATTTCCCTTAGTGTCCGGGGAGTAGCGCCTGTTTCCCTGTCCGCCCTCAGGGTGGCGCGGCGTATTAGAGCCCGGCCCCATCTTTCAGGAGCAGAATCTCCGATTGCCCCGAAGACAGGAAGCCCCTCTCTCGTGTGGTGCGATCCTTCCTCAACTGACAAGGCCGGTTCAAGAGCGAAACAGGCCGGGGATGAAAGCCATGAACCGGAGTATTCAAATGTTGCGCTTTCTCTGCGTCCCCGGACATGAATCCACATCCGGCCAACTTGAATTGCTCTGCCTTCCAGATCAATGTAGACGAACACCGGGTTCATCTCACTCCTTCTTCACTGCTCTTCCACGAATTCTCAGCGGAAGCTGTTCTTCTTCGAGCATTCTTCCCAGCAGATCATGCTGGGGATCGGCAAGGTCGTTCAGTCTATCAAGAAGATCGAGTGCCATCAGAACCGAACCGATTATTCCAATGGAGACTCCGGGATCACCCTTTTCCAGCTTTGACAGCGTTACTCTGCTGATACCCGCTCTCTCGGCGACAAGCGCTGTGGGAAGTCTTCTGCGTCGTCTGGCGTCCCTGATGTCCTGCCCGAGCTTTCGGATTGCCCTTTGGACGGGTATCGGCCTTTTGAGATCGAGATTTTGTATTTTCATGTGCGAGCATCCTTTAACGTAATTCATACTATGCGGTAATATGGATATTGTAAAGAATACATTTCTTAAAAGCAAGAGCATCACTTTAGAATCATGAAAAGCATCGTTCCACGATGGAGAAGTAGTCAGTCAAAGCCGTACGGTGGGGGAATCCTGCTTCCAGAAGCGACGATTCCTGCAGAATGTAAATGCAGCTCTCAATCTGCAAGACTTCTCTATGGAATTCTTTTCTGCGGGCCGTTGATCTGCGGGTTGCCCGCCATATTCTTTATTGAGTCGACGATCGCTGGGACGGCGGAAGCCCTGGCGTGGAGTTCACGAACGCCGGTTTCTCGGATGAGTTCGGCCACATGGGGCGCTCTTACACCTCCTCCCGCCATTATCGTCAAGCCTCCAGAGGCGGAGTCCACAAGTTTTTTCAGGGTGGAGCGGCCCTGCCATGCTGTTCCCGCTCCTCCCGAGGTTAGGATTCTCGCAACCCTCGCTTCAAGAAGGGTTTGAAGACCCTCCATGGGGTCGGCCAGGAGGTCGAAGGCCTTGTGAAAAGTAACGGGGAGCCCTTCCGCTGCTTTCAGGAGTTCCATCAAAGCCATGCCATCAATGTGGTTATGGTTGTCAAGCACACCCAGAACGAAACCGTTCGCGCCGGCAGCCGCCAGCCGTTCCATTGCCGTAATCATTCTGCGCAGATCCGCCATTGAAGCCGTGAATGGCCCTTCATGCTCCCTTACCATGGCGAACACCGGTATGGTGATGTTTTTACGGACTTCCTTCAGCAAGTCGGTCGAAGGTGTGAGCCCACCGGTTTCGAGGGCGCTGCACAGTTCTATGCGATGCGCTCCCGCCTTGAATGCCTCGAGGGCTTCGGTAAGGGTTGTTGCGCACGCCTCGACAAGGGTGTTCTCCGTCACGGCTTTCTTCCAGTTATGCAGAAGAAACTGCAGGTGCCGGGGCATATGTGGAGGGTACCCTCTTCAAACTGTCGTTTCTTTTCGCTGAAATCCCTGGCCGAGGTTTCCCGGATCATGGCAAGGAACTTCCTCCAGGTGTATTCAGTTCCCCCGCCGGCAAAGTAGAACGCCCTGAACTCCCGGTCCATCCTGAAACCTCTGTTGCCCCTTTTTTCCTGCTCTTCGATGGCTTTTCCAATCTGCTCCAGTCGGAACCGTGAAGATGGAGTGTCGTAGGGTGGCAGAAGCAGGCTCACCATGTCGTTGCATCGGATGTCGATGTGGTGAAGCCCCTGTTCTCTCATCATTTCCGGAACCCGGTTGCCTATCGCATAGTCTCCGAAACCAAGTTTCTTCCGGCCCTGAGCCCAGTGGTGCATTACCCTGAAACGGAGCAGTTCCTGGTCGATGGTCTTCTCTGACCAGGAATTCACGGTGTCACCCCGGATCGCGGAGATGTTGTTCGGTTCGTTGCACATGACAACACCGCCGGGCCTGGTAACCCTTACCATCTCGGACAGGAACCGGTCCGGCTCCGCGGAGTGCATCAGCAGAGTCTGGCAGGCCGTCCAGTCGAAGACATTATCAGGGAATGGAAGGTTGGCGGCGCTGCCTCGGACGAAGCGGGCTGCGCCTCCCCGGGCCCATTCGGGGCTTTCCATGAGGGCCTGCCTGAGAAGGGGGAGAGAAATGTCCAGCCCGGTGTAGGAGCCATTCTTTCCGAAATGGTTCCAGAAAGTTTGCCCCAGGTAGCCAAGCCCGCAGCCTACATCAAGGGTGTTCATACCCTGCCGCAGTCCCATCCACGCTGCCAGTTTTTCCAGAGTGTCTTCGTGCCAGAGAAACTGTCTCTGATCCACGATGACCTTCTGTTTGGTCTTCTTTTCCGCCCAGTCAACGGGTTTCCGGCTCTTCAATTTGCTGCTCCCCGCTGTCAGGGTACGCCGGTTACGCCTGCCCGACCGGTTTACCAGGGCGACCAGCTGGCCATGCCGTTGTCGATGAAACCGTGGTTTTCTCCGCCGGGAAGCGGGCATTCGATGTAGAATTCCTGCCCCTGGGAGTACGAGTAGTAGATGAAGGGTTCATCAAGGCATTGAGGGCACCTCAGGCCCGAATACGGCGGCCCCAGGTCTTCCACCGTTTCCGGGTAGAAGCCGTGGTTTGCGTAGTAAATCACGCACATGCTGGAAATGACCCTCAT
>Ga0334893_1002769_pt1 | contig 12329 bp, 8 predicted proteins | sample GraSluR3_MG_5_FD_207218 | JGI IMG/M metagenome (GOLD analysis project Ga0334893, IMG submission 207218) | Sludge microbial communities from methane-producing bioreactor in Wageningen University, Netherlands - Granular Sludge_09_05-R3 | ecosystem: Engineered > Bioreactor > Anaerobic > Unclassified...
GCATCTCCCATGGCGCGGGCAGTATTGCCAAAAAGCGCCTTTTGCTGTTCGGCGCTCATCTGCCGAAACAGAGCACCCGGCTGCGAGTAATAGTCGTCGTCATCGTCGCGATGGCTCCAATGATCGGCAGCGCCCTCAAGACCGAGCGGCGGTTCGCGGAAGTCGGGCTGCTCCTGCCACTCGCCATAGCTGTTGGGCTCGTAACCGAGCGTGCCGCCGTAGTTGTCGTCCACTCGCATGGCACCGTCGCGGTGGTAGGCGTGGACCGGACACCGAGCGCGGTTCACGGGGATCAGGTGATGGTTGACACCAAGGCGGTAGCGTTGGGCATCTCCGTAGGAAAAAAGCCGCCCTTGCAGCATTTTGTCGGGCGAGAAGCCGATCCCTGGTACGACATTGGCGGGGTTGAAGGCGGACTGCTCGACCTCGGCGAAGTAGTTTGCGGGATTCCTGTTCAATTCGAGCACGCCCACGTCGATGAGCGGGTAGTCCTTGTGAGGCCAGACTTTGGTCAAGTCGAACGGGTTGAAGCGACACTTGCCCGCATCCGCTTCGGGCATGACCTGGATCTTCATGTCCCACTTGGGAAACGCTCCTTTCTCGATGCTTTCGAACAAGTCGCGCTGGTGACTCTCGCGATCTTTGCCGATGATGGCCTCGGCCTCCTCGTCGGCGAGGTTTTTGATCCCCTGTTGGGTCTTGAAGTGAAACTTGATCCAGAAGCGCTCGCCATTGGCGTTGATGAGGCTGAACGTGTGGCTTCCGTATCCGTTCATGTGGCGGTAGGAGTACGGGATGCCCCGGTCGCTCATGGTAATCGTGACCTGGTGCAGCGCTTCGGGCAGTGAAGTCCAGAAGTCCCAGTTGTTGCGGGCGCTGCGCATGTTGGTGCGGGGATCACGTTTGACCGCATGGTTGAGATCGGGAAACTTCAGCGGATCGCGCAAGAAGAAGACGGGAGTGTTGTTGCCGACCAAATCCCAGTTACCCTCTTCCGTGTAGAACTTGATCGCAAAACCGCGGATATCGCGTTCCGCGTCGGCCGCGCCCCGCTCGCCCGCCACGGTGGAGAACCGCACAAACAGGTCGGTCTTCTTCCCTACCTCGGAGAAGACCTTGGCCTTGGTGTACGCGGTGATGTCGTGCGTGACGGTGAAGGTGCCGTAGGCACCGGAGCCTTTGGCGTGCATGCGGCGCTCCGGGATCACCTCCCGGTCGAAGTGGGCGAGCTTCTCCAGGTACCACACGTCCTGAAGCAGCATCGGTCCGCGCGGTCCGGCGGTCATCACGTTCTGGTTGTCGGCGACGGGAGCGCCGACGTTGTTGGTCAGCTTCTTCGAGTCACTCATGTTTCATCTCCTTCGTTGAATGTGGCGCTGGTCGATGGATCGTGCGATCTCCTCGGCGTTGAGGATGGAATTCTACAGGCCCACCTCATCGAGTCTTCCGTTGAGGTACGGAAGCGGCGGTATCGCCGCTCCAGGTGACGGCGACATGGTAGAATTGATCATCGTTCATCACCGGACCGGTAAGCACAAAGTTGAACGGGCCGGCCGTTCCCTTCGAACCGATGCCCACGAATCTTCCGTACCAGCGGAGCCACGGATGGCCAAGCGTAAGCGATCCACGAAGCATCCGCAACCCACACACAAGAAACAAGAGAAATCGCAGCACGATAAGCATGCGGCGCCCGGGATTATCTTGCCCGAATCGTCCGAGTCTGAATGGCCGAAGGTTCGGTAAGGATGGGCAAGCGTTGGGGGCTGCGGGGAAGGCGTCGAAGGACGCGGGCGGCATGATTTGCCGTCCGCGTTTCTCCCTTTTTCGTGCGCGCACTTCCTGCTGAGACCCAGACACGGGGCGGGTTTCGAGATAGAATCTACCCGGCGGGGTCAACGGCGGGATACGGGGCGAGGGGCTCTTCCGGCCAACCGATACCAGACTACCGCCGCTTATTCCGGTCGCGTAATCCTGGGCGCCGCAGATCGAAGGAGCGGAGCAACAGGGAGTGCAAACCCAGCCTGAATGAGGAGGCCATCGTATGTCGACTCGAACCAAGCCCTCGTCGCGGGAATCGTCGCCGGCCCTTCGGCGGGCCCGGCGTTTCGTGCCCTCGGCAATCGCGCTGGTTTTCGTGAGCGGTTGGGGGTGGATGGCTTCATCCTCCGAGGCGCGGGCGCAGGGGCCGGCCGCCATCGCGACCGCGAATCTCGCCGAGGCGACGCCCTCGCGCTTCGACGTGCACGTCAACGATCTGCCCGACCAGGGCATTCCGGCCGTTGCGCCGTGGAAAGTCATTCCCCTCGATCCCGACTACCGAGGCGGTTGGGTCGTCGTGGGCGATCTGACGGGCGACGGGATGGCCGAGATCGTCAGCGCCCGGAACGGCGTGCCCGCCACGGACGTTCACTACACGTCGTCGGTCGTCGTCCACCGGCTCGACGGCTCGGTGCTTTGGAAATGGGGCGACCCGGACGCGCGAAACGCGATCCATCACGACGTGGCCTGCCAGATTCACGATCTCGACGGCGACGGGCGCAACGAAGTCGTCGTGGCGGCCGACCGGCGCGTCGTCGTTCTCGACGGAGCCACGGGCCGGGAGCTGCGGCAATTCGAAATCCCCAAGGACGCCTCCGATTGCATCACCTTCTGCAACCTTTCGGGCGGCGACCGGCCTTCCGACATGCTCGTGAAGACTCGCTACGGACAGATCTGGGCCTACGACGCCGTCGGAAACCTCCTCTGGACCGTCGCGAAGCCCGGCGGCTACCGCACCGCGCACCAGCCCTTTCCGATCGATCTCGACGGCGACGGGCGCGACGAGATCATCGCCGGGTACGCCGCCCTGAATCACGACGGCACGCTCCGCTGGCGCCTGCCCGACGAAGCCTGCCGCAGCGGCGGCCACGCCGACGCGATCCGGCGGTTTCGCGACGGCGACCGCCCCGACGACAAGCGGCTTCTGCTGACGCACTGCGGCGGCAATCGCATGGACATGCTCGACGGCAACGGCAAGGTGATCTGGTGCGTGACCGGCCTGCACTTCGAGTCGGTCTTCTTCGGCGAACTCGACCGGGAGCTTCCCGGACGAGAGATCGTCGTCGACGTCTGCCACCAGCCTTGGGGCCAACAGCCGCTGTTGGTGCTCGACGAGCAGGGGCGCCTCCTGGGCCGGTACATGACCATGCGGAGTCGCCAGCACCGGCTGGTCGACTGGTTTGGCACGGGCGAAGACCTGATCTTCTGCGGCCAGACGCGGGCCCTGCTCGACGCCAAGGGCCGAAAACGGGCTCGCTTCGACACGCCCATGCCCGACGGCGCCCTGGGGGCCGACAACGCCGGCACGCTGCGCTACATGATCCATCTGGCCGACGTGACGGGCGACGGCCGTCCCGACCTCGTGGTCAACACGGTTCCCGGCACGGCGGTCTGGATCTTCAAGAACGAGCAGGGGGCAAAATGCCTGTCTCCCGATCGGCTGACCATGCCCTTCAACGCAACGCTGTATTGAGAATCGACGGGACGGCTCCCTTCGAGGCTTCGCCACCGCGCCAACCGTGCGCAGGGCCGTGCCGGTTGCGCCAACGTGGCTTTCGACGCGAGCGGGACGAATGACGACGCTGTCGGCGACCGTACTGTTGTTCCTCGTGATGGATCCGATCGGCAACATTCCGGTCTTCCTCGGCATTCTTTCGGGTCTGGAGCCGCGGAGGGCTCGGGCCGTCCTGCTGCGCGAGCTGCTCATCGCCCTGGCCGTGTTGATCGCGTTCCTGTTCTCCGGCCGATACGTCCTGGGGCTCCTTCAGGTGACCGAGCCCGCCCTGAGCATTTCGGGCGGGGTGATTCTCTTTCTGATCGCGATCAAGATGATCTTCGCCGACGTGCAGGAGATGTTCGCCAAGGCGCCCGAGGGCGAACCGTTCATCGTGCCCCTGGCCGTTCCGCTGATCGCCGGGCCCTCGGCCATGGCGACCGTCTTGCTGCTCATGGCGCGGGAGCCGTCGATGTGGCCCAACTGGCTCGCGGCCATCGTGGCGGCCTGGGTCGTCTCGGGCCTGATCCTCTGGTTCGCCAGCGCCTTCAGCGGCTTTCTCGGCAAGCGGGGCGTGCTCGCGGTGCAGCGTCTCGCGGGCATGCTCTTGACGACCGTCGCGGTGCAGATGTTCTTGACCGGCATCGACCGGTTCTTCGACGGCCGCTGATATCGACGAAGTCGCCCCTCGAGCCGGAGCGGGCTGCCGGGGTTGCCGAGCAAGGGGCGAAAACCGCCAGTCGGATGGGATGCGCTCGATACCGGGTCGGAAAGAGCCGTCGGCATGTCTCCCGCCGGCGTTCGAGTACCACGCCTGGTCAGCCAAAGTGTCCACCACGGGCCACGGCTCCACCGATCTCCCGTCAATTCCATGGGTGCACGGGCCGTTGGCCGCGGTCGGCAAAATGGACCGGCTGCCGGTCGCGTGACGACGGCAATCCCCCGGGTCCCCGCGCCGTCTTGGATCAGCTTCCGCCGTCGACGGTCCGGCGAAAAGGGACCGCGCGATTCGCTCGGGCGGGTGCGTCCGGGCGTACAATTCATCGTGCGGAACCCGTTCGGACCGAGTGAGGGCCAGCCATGATTCAGCCATCGGTTTGCGAGAGGCGGGAGGCGACGCTTCACGTCGAAGACGTGGAAATCCGCGGCCACGTCATCGATAGCCTGATCCTTCCCAAGATACTCGACGGCATCGGTGCCGGCGGCGGGAGCTTCCGCATCAAGAAGATCGAGATCGGCCAGACCCATGCCGATCCGAGCTACGCGGTGGTCGAAGTGGGCGCGGAGGACGGGCCGACCCTCGACCGCATCCTCGCCCAGATCGCCGACCACGGCGCCGTGCCCATCGCCGCTTGCGATTGCCGGTTCGTCGCCGCCGATTGCCAGAGCGCCTTTCCCGACGACTTCTACAGCACCACGAACCAGCGGACCGAGATCCGCCTGGCGGGCAAGTGGGTTCCCGTCGAGAACCAGGAGATGGACTGCGGCATCGTGGTGAATCCTCAGGCGTCGACCGCCCGATGCGTACCCATGAACGAGATTCACGTCGGCGACCCGGTCGTGGTGGGGCACGCGGGCGTGCGCGTCTTCCCCGAAGAGCGGTCGCGCGACCGGCAGACCTTCGAGTTCATGGGCAGCACGATTTCCACCGAGAAGCCCAAGGGAATCGCCATCCGCAACGTCGCGCGCCAACTGGCCGAGAGCCGCGCCGTCCGAGGAAAGGTCGCCGTGGTGGCCGGACCCGCGATCGTGCACACCGGCAGCGGAGAATACCTCGAGCAACTGATCCGCCGGGGATACGTGGACGTGTTGCTGGCCGGCAACGCGCTGGCCGCGCACGACATCGAACAGTCGATGTTCGGGACCAGCCTCGGCGCCTATCTCGACCGCGAGGGCCTCGCCGAGGCGGGCCACGAGCACCACCTTCGCGCGATCAACCGCATCCGCCGCGCCGGCGGCATCGCGCGGGCCGTTGAGGCCGGCGTGCTCACGTCGGGCATCATGTACGAGTGCGTGCGCCGGGGAGTCGACTTCCTGTTGGCCGGCAGCATTCGCGACGACGGCCCGCTGCCCGACGTCATTACCGACGTGCTGCAAGCCCAGCGTCAGATGCGAGAGAAGCTCCGCGGCGTCACCTTCTGCTTGATGATCGCCACGGCGCTGCACTCCATCGCGGTGGGGAACCTGATGCCCGCCTGGGTCCAAGTGGTATGCGTCGACATCAATCCCTCGACGGCCGTCAAACTCGGCGACCGCGGATCGTTCCAAACCGTCAGCCTGGTCACCGACGTGGCCCCGTTCATGCGGGCGCTCGTCGAGGAGTTGGCGGTCGTCGATTCTCGGGCCTGAGGTAGTCGGGGGCCGTCATGGAACCGTCGCCGCATCTTCTGATGTGCTCGCCCGACCACTACGGGATCGAGTACGAGATCAACCCGTGGATGCGGCGCAGCCGCCGCGTCGATCGCGACCGGGCGGTGCGCCAGTGGCACGGCCTTCGGCATCGGCTGGAAGAGGCGGGTGCGCGGATTTCGTATCTCGAGCCCCGCCCGGGGCTCCCCGATCTGGTGTTCACGGCCAACGCGGCGCTGGTTTACGAGGACCTGGCCATCCTCTCTCGCTTTCGGCATCCCGAGCGACGGCTCGAAGAGCCGATTCAACGGCGGTGGTTTGCCGAACACGGCTTCCGCGTGTATACGCTGCACACCCCATCGAGCTTCGAAGGAGCGGGCGACGCCCTGTTCTGCGGAGACACCCTGTTTGCCGGATATCGCATCCGCAGCGACGTGCGGGCCCACCAGGAGGTCGGCGCCGTGCTCGGCTGCCGCGTCGTGCTGCTGGAGCTGGTCGACCCTCGCTTCTACCACCTCGACACGTGTTTCTGCCCCTTGGCTCCCGGCGTGGCGGTCTACTATCCCTCGGCATTCGACGCGTACGGCCGCCGCGTGCTTCACGAGCTGATCGAAGAGGCGATCCCCATCGGCCCGGCCGACGCCTACCGTTTCGCCTGCAACGCCGTGGTCATCGGCAAGACGGTCATCGGCGCGACCGGTTGTCGCGGACTGCACCGCATCCTGACCGTCCGAGGGTTCACGCCGCACGAGACGCCCCTGAAGGAGTTCATCAAGGCGGGCGGATCGGCCAAGTGCCTGACCCTGCGACTGGATGGCGAGGAAGCGGCCGCGTGGAAGGCGTGCCGAGCCGTTTGCACCCCGCGTTGACGGGCGGTGCGCGGGGCCGCTATGCTGGCTTTTTGCAGGGAACGACGTTCCCCGGCAGAGAGCCGGTCGGCGCCGGCCGGCCGGTCTTCTCCCGCGCGGGCGAGGGAAGATGTGCAAACGCCTTTCGCGGAGTGATATCCCATGACGGCGCCCTCCGAGTTCTCGACCGGCTTACCCGGCCTTGACAAGGTGCTCCGGGGCGTTGCGCCGGGCGACAACGTGGTCTGGCAGGTCGACGCGGTGGCCGACTACAAAGCGCTGGTCGTGCCCTATGCGAGGGCCGCGCGCGACGCCCATCGCCGGCTGATCTACTTTCGCTTCGCGTCGCACGAGCCGCTCATTCCGGACGGCTTGGGGGCCGAGACCCACGCGCCCGACCCCCGCGCGGGCTTCGAGAGCTTCGTCACGCACGTGCACGACGTGATCGAGAACGTGGGCAAGCGCGCCATCTACGTGTTCGACTCCCTGTCGGAGCTGGCCTCGATCTGGTCGGCCGACCAGATGCTGGGCAACTTCTTCCTGTTGACCTGCCCTCGGCTGTACGAACTCGAGACGGTCACCTACTTCGGTCTGCACCGCAACTACCACGCCTCGTTCGCGCTGAATCCGATCACCGAGACGACCCAGTTTCTGCTCGACGTGTTCCGTCACGAGGGCAAGATCTACGTGCGCCCGATCAAGGTGCAGCACCGGTCGACCCATTCGATGAACACGATCCACGTGTGGGAGGAGGGCGACGAGTTCCGCCCGATCACCCATAGCGCGATCATCTCCGACGTGCTCGGTTCGAGCCGCTGGCCGGGGCTTCGGGCCGACACGCGCCTGGGGTTCTGGCGGAGGATTTTCGACGAGGCCCAGCGGGCCCACGACGACGTGCGCGACGGGCGCTGTCCGCCCCAGCGGGAACAGGAGGTCTTCGAGCGGCTCAGCCGCATGGTGCTGTCGCGCGAGGAGGCCATGTTGCGTCTGGTCCACCGGTATCTGAGCCTCGACGACGTGCTGCAGATTCGCGACCGCATGATCGGCATCGGCATGATCGGCGGCAAGGCTCTGGGCATGCTGCTGGCCCGGGCCATCCTCAAGCACGAGAAGCCCCGGCTTCACGCCCTGCTCGAGGCCCACGACTCGTTCTACATCGGCTCCGACGTCTTCTACACGTTTCTGATCCGCAACGGCATCTGGTGGATCCGCCAGAAGCAGCGCGACCCGAACACGTTTCTCGAGGGGCTCGAGGAGGCCCGGTCGCGGATTCTCGAGGGGGAGTTTCCCGAGTACACCATGGACCAGTTCCAGGCGATGCTCGACTACTTCGGCGAGGCGCCCTACATCGTGCGCTCCAGCTCGCTTCTCGAAGACGCCTACGGCAACGCCTTCGCCGGCAAGTACGACAGCGTGTTCTGCGTCAACCAGGGAACGCGCGAAGCCCGATTGCAGGCTTTTCTCGACACGGTGCGCAAGGTGTACGCCAGCGCCATGAGCGAGAAGGCCCTGCAATACCGCGCCGCCCGGGGGCTGCTCGACCGCGACGAGCAGATGGCCCTGCTCGTGATGCGGGTGTCGGGCGAGCGCTATGGAGACGTGTATTTGCCTCAGATCGCCGGCGTGGGTTTCTCGCTCAACCCCTACGTCTGGCACAAGGACATCGATCCCCGCGCCGGCGTGGTTCGCCTCGTGTTCGGCATGGGCACCCGGGCCGTCGACCGGGCCGACGACGACTACACGCGGATCGTTGCCCTGAACGCCCCGTCGCGCCGTCCCGAGAGCAACTTCGACGAGGTCTGCGAGTACTCCCAGCATCGGGTCGACTATCTCGACCTGGCCGCCAACCGCTTCGCGTCGGGCCATTTCCTCGACCTGGCGAAGAGCACGCCCGGCCTTCCCCTGGACATCGTGGCCTCGGAAGACGCATCGGCCCCGCCCGCCCTCGGCCCGCGCAACCGGGTGCTGACTTTCGACGGCCTGCTGTCGAACACCCCCTTCGTCGACGACCTGCGCGAGATGGTCCGGACCCTCGAAGACGCCTACCAGAACCCGGTCGACGTCGAGTTCACGGCGAACTTCGTTTCCCGCGACCGGTACCGCATCAACCTGCTGCAATGTCGGCCCTTGCAGGTGCAGGGGCTCGATTCGGCCACCCTGCCCGAGGTCGAGGTCCGCGACGCCGACCGGATCGTGCAGGCCCACGGCGCGATCATCGGGCCGAGCCGGTTCGGGCGGATCGACCGATTCGTGTACGTCGTGCCCGCCGCCTACGGCGGCCTCCTGTTCAGCCAGCGCTACGAGGTGGCTCGGCTCCTGGGGCGCATCAACCAGGCGCCCGTTCCCAACGGCGGCACGACCATGCTGTTGGGGCCGGGCCGATGGGGCACCTCGAGCCCCGAGCTGGGAGTCCCCGTCCATTTCGCCGAGATCAGCCGCGTGTCGGTCCTCTGCGAGATCGTCACCATGCGGGAGAACCTCGTGCCCGACGTGTCGCTGGGCACGCACTTCCTCAACGAGCTGGTCGAGATGAACATCCTCTACATGGCCCTGTATCCGCAACAGCGGCGCGACTACCTGAACGAGCGGTTCTTTCTCGATGCCCCGAACCGCCTCGTCGGCGTTGTGCCCGGCGCGATGCGGTGGCAGGAGACGGTCCGGGTGATCGACCCCCGCGACCTGCTCCCGTCCGACCGTGCCGTGCTCCTGCTGGCCGACGCCCGAGGCCAACAGGCCAACATCTTCGTCGGCGACGGTGCCGCCGTGTCGAAGGCCGCGGCGCGGGAGTAGGAGGCCCAAACCGGCGTGCACGACGGTGCGACGCGTTGGAGCGCGGGCATCTTGCCCGCATGATGCGCCCGCGACCGCCGCGATCCAGAATCGCGCACCCTCATTCGGTCATCCCTTGAGCGGCTCGATGGCAACAGATTTGCAGAACAGCGTGGCCTTTCTTCATCGGTTTCCAGCGAATGCTGAGCATCGTTGAAGCCTCCTCGGCAACCCACGAATGGCGAATTCCGGGTTCCCAAGCAATGAAGTCGCCTGGCTTCCAAAGCATGAGTTCGAGGTAGTCGCCTTTCTCAGACCAGAGCCGCTGACGCCAGCAGCCATTGCTGACCAGCATGGTCAACGAACGCTCCTCATCCGAAGGCCCACGCGGTCCAGGGCTCGAGTCACCCCGCGCGTGGTGTGCGTACTTCACGCCGCGCAGACAGGCGGAATAGTCCGGATCCTCGACCAAGAGCATCTGAATGCCCAAGGGCGCCCTCTCAGCAGTCTTACGGAATCCGATGATGTACCCGTCCCCCGGCCGGAAGCCCACGATGTACCCGTCCCCCGGGGCCGTTCCATATTCCACTCCAGGAAACTTGTTGCCGAACAATACACGCGGAGCCATGGCATCCACCTCTCGTGAATTTCCTATGAGCTATATGGTCTGCACGGTCGCGAGTCGTATCTAACGCGCACAAATACGAATGGGGCGCCGCACCGTCCCTTCTTGCAGGACTTCCGGCAGTCAGTGACGCCCAGGGGCCCTGTTACTCTGGTTCGGCTACGTGTTTTGGTTCCGTTGGCGCGTCATTGAGTATCACTGTGCATTCGGGGAGCGCCTTCTTCAGTGTCGCAACGCCTTCCGGGGTCACCTTGCTCCCTCGAATGTCCAACTCCTCCAGCTCCTTGAAGCGCATCAGATGAACCAATCCAGCGTCCGTGATGGGTGTTTTCCGCGAAGAAAATTGCAGGACTTTGAGCTTGTTCATTCCAGCCAAATACTTGAGCCCTTCATCGGTAATACCCTTACCCCCTATTGCCAGAAGTCGCAGGTTGATCAGACCCTTCAGGTGCGCCAGCCCATCATCAGTGAAATCCCCGCCAGCCCACAGAGTTTCGAGGTTCGTAAGAGACGCCAAATGTGCCAACGCGGAATCCGAGAGAACCAAGTTTGCAGCAGCGAGGTTTTTGAGATGATGCATCGTCTTGAGATGTTCAAAGCCAGCGGAGGTGATTTTGGTGTTTCCAAGACTCAGGCCTCCGATCGGCAAGCTTTTCAAATGGCCGAGTCCAGTGTCCGTCACACTGGTGCTTCGCAGATCGAGGTGGCTGAGTTTCGGCAAAGCCTTGAGGCACTCGAGTCCGGCATCGGTGATTCCCGTCTTCTGGAGCCCGAGCGATTGGAGGGCCGTCATTCCCCGCAAGTGCTCCAGACCGGCGTCGGTCACTGCGGTCTCGTTCAGTCCAAGCGAGCTGAGGTTGCACATGTCGCGAAGGTAGAACATGCCGGCGTTCGTGATCTTGGTACCGGCAAGCTCCAGGCTTTCCAGCCCGGTGAGTCCTTTGAGGTGCTCCACGCCGGCATCGGAGACTTCGCAGCCCGCCACGTCCAGCGTGCGAAGACTCCCGAGACCTCGCAGATGAGACAGCCCGGCATCGCCGACCTGAGTCTCGCGGAGATTGAGCGTCTTCAAGTCGCCGAGACTTTTAATGACCGCCAACTTTTCATCGGTGATCGGGCTGTTTTGGAAGTCGACGCCGAGGATCGGCGCCTCGGGAAGCTGATCGTCAACCCGCACCTTGCCTCCAAGCTCCAGGATGGCCAGCCGTTTCTCCAGATTGGCGAGTCTCCGCACTTCGGATTGGGCCACACGGGCATCCGGGCCGGCCGTGACCCCGCCCGGCTTTCGCGCCTCGTCAAAAGCGTCTACCGTCTCCGAGATCGCGGAGCCGACCTCGCGAGCGAAGTGGCGATAGACCCTTGCGGCGCCGATTGAGAGCCCCCCGACCACGAAGAACACGGCGGCGAATACGCACACGCCCAGAAGCAACGCCTCGGTGGGCTCCATCCGTCTCCTCAGGCGAGCGATGATTCGCTTGGTGAGCAACCAAGATAAGATAACCGCGACAAAGAAGAGACCCAGTATGAGAAGAGCGTAATTCATCTCACCCCTTCCCATCGCATGAGGCGGCCGGGGACTGTTGCGAATACGGCTACTGTAGTATCCAGGCTGGCAGGGGGTCAAGAGGTCGAGGCGCCGTGGACCGGCCGATACGGATGCGGCGCGTTCCGGCAATCGGCCGACACTGGGGCGGCCTAAGGGCCGGTGACGCGCGCAAGGCCGGTAACCGGGGGCGCAACTCGATTATTCGTTCCGAATCTCCGGGCCGAGAACGCCCGTCTTTCCTGGTTCCGAAGCCGGAGCTTCTCCTCGTTCCCAAGCTCCGGCTTGGGAACGCATGTCCCCGAAGCTTTGCTTCGTTCAGGGGCGGAGCCGTCAGCAGGCCGCGCTGCTTTGTCGGGGCGTTCGTGGCGCGGAAGCGCGATCGGCACGAGCGGCAAAAGCTGCGGCTTGCGTCAAAGCGATCGGCATTCATCGGGGGACGAGCCGCTCGTCGCCGGTTGCCGGGCGGCGACGTTGGTCAGGATGGGACGGGGTGGGGTCCGGGCGAAGCGGAGCTTCGAGGAAGTGCGTTCCCAAGCCGGAGCGCTGGGAACGAGCTGTGGAAAGAAAACCGTCTACCGCGTCGCCGCCGATCGTCGAAGCCGCAGCACGGCGTCGCCGTCGGCCGGGGCGGTGAGCTTTTGGCTTCGTCCGCCTTGGACG
>Ga0334893_1002780_pt1 | contig 12284 bp, 6 predicted proteins | sample GraSluR3_MG_5_FD_207218 | JGI IMG/M metagenome (GOLD analysis project Ga0334893, IMG submission 207218) | Sludge microbial communities from methane-producing bioreactor in Wageningen University, Netherlands - Granular Sludge_09_05-R3 | ecosystem: Engineered > Bioreactor > Anaerobic > Unclassified...
TTGGAGGAGCAATGCCGTTGATTGTTATGGGGATTATACCTTCGATAACAGGAATAATAACAGGACACGGAGGAATTTTAAGTTTTGGTATTTTTTTTACCTGGGCTGCAGGAGGGGATATTATCGCACTTTTTATGCTGAGAAAATTGGATGGAAATGTTTATATTTCTGACCATCCTGAAAAAATGGGATTTATACGAGAATTAGATTAGAAAAAAAACCTACCCACATAGTCTGTATTCCAGTAAATTACTTTAAACTCCAAACTTTGAACTTCTTACAGCGGCCTGGCCACCATAATTCCCGTGGCCGACCTGCTGCTCAGCAGATACTCTTCCAGGGTTTCGTCTGAAAGTACCACCTTTTCAGCCGATGAAGAGGCGTGCAACAAATGAATCCGTCCGGCTTTGCGAATCAGAATTCCCATGTGCGAAATGTCAAGTCCGTCAACGCTGGTGGTAATGCCCACAATGTCGCCATCCATTAGCTGGTCTTCCACTTCGGCCAGTTTTTCTTCCGGGATGAAAAAATGCTGACGGGAGTTGATGTCGTTTTCTTTTTGCGCGATGATTTCCACCAGATGACTGCTGTCTTTCAACTGCCTGTAGCTGTCGGGGTGGGTGCTCATAAAATTGATTTCCTTTGGATAGGGAGTTGCGCCGATTTCCTTGGACAGATTTCGCACCAGTTTCTTTTGCTGATTATCGAAAATCCAGTCGGTGGTGTAATGCAGGCGCGATGGGTAACCATCAATTTTTCCACTGCGATAGCGCACGTTTTTCAGCTCTTTTGTAAATTGATCAAACGTATGTTCGCCGCTTTGAATGGTTTTGGCCAGAGCCAGACAGTTTTCCACCAGGGTAGTGCAGTCCAGTCCGCGTAAGTTCACCACAAGTTGTTCCTCATCGCCTTTTTCGAGGGTGTGGGCAACATAAGGTGTTTCCATAAACCAGGTTCCCAGCTTCACCATCAAAAGCGAGGTGGGTGAACTGGTTTCTTCGGCAAACAATTCAAAAATCTGGGTCAGGATTTCCTTGTCCTCTTGTGTGGAAACGGTTATATATTTTTCGGTTTCCACATTTCCTTTAAATGTGCAGCTTGTCAGAAAAAAGTAAAAAACAGCTAAGATTGGTAATCGCATCGTTTAATCGTATTTTAATGAATAATTATTTCGTGATTCCCGGCCAGTCGTCTGTCCGGAACGGATTGGCAGGTAGTCCTTCTCTGTTGTACAGGTTCACATCGTCGGGGTTGTTTGCCCAGCCGTAACGTACCGAAACCGGATTCGGAACTTCTTCGGAATAAACCACCACTGTTTCGTCGTCAACCAGCTCGGCTTTTGCCCAGTGAAATTTCCGGCCGGGGCCTGCAACGGTAAAACCTTTCAGGTATCCGTAACGGTCTTGCACTTCAAGTCCCGAGCCTGTTTCAGAAAACGAAATGTATGCTTTTCCGTCTTTAAACTCAACGGATTCGTACATGGGGCCGGAATGCACCACTTCTTTTTCGTAGGCAATTTTAAAGGCATTCAGCGCCAAACGTTTTCCCACATCCTGTTTGTTGCGCGGGTGAATATCGTCGGCCTCGCCAATGTCAATGGCCAGCGCCATTCCGGTGTTGGGCAACGAGAGGGTTTTGGTTTGTGCCTCGCGCAATTCGGCCCAGTCGCTTTCGCCCGGCTCCTGTGGAGGCTGCGTGTAATTGGCCAGCGAAACAAACAAAAACGGAAATTCGCCCTGCTGCCAGTGGTTGCGCCAGTCGGTTATGAGCGACGGAAAAACACGGTGGTATTGTTTGGCCCGCCCGGCGTTCGATTCGCCCTGGTACCAGATGGCGCCTTTTATTCCGTAGGGAATCAGCGGATTGATCATGGCATTAAACAGTAAGGTAGGGTAGGAGTTAGGTCCCACATTTACTGAACCCACTTCGGCTTTTGAAATACGGAACTTCCAGTCGCCGGAAATGTCCATTTTTTCGTTTCCAATAGCCAGAAACTGATTTTGCGGGTCGCCCCAGATGCCTCCATTCCCGCCGGTGTCGTTCACACGTACCACGATCATATTTCTGCCCGGGTTCAGGTATTTTTTGTCGATGGTGTAAATGCGGTCTTCGTCGTATTTGTTTTCCGTACGGCCAATTTCAATACCATTAATAAAGGTAATGTCCGAATCGTCCACCTTTCCCAAATGAAGCGTGAGGTTGGCGTTGGTTTGTTCTTCGTTTAACTGAATCTCTTTGCGGTACCAGCCAATTCCGTCGATATCGATGTATCCCTGGTTTTCCCAGTACATGGGCGTTTTGATGCTTCTCCAGTGCCCGTCGCTGTAATCGAGGCCGGCCCAAACCGGTTCTCCGTCAACGATTCCTTTGTCTTTGGTCGGAATTTCACCGCCCAGCAATTCTCTAACCTGATCGAGGCGGGCTTTCCGGTAGCTTTCCAAATCCATTTGCTGCAACTCCATCAGTTTTTCCCTGAAATCGGGGTCGTTGCTGATGGTGTTCGGACTAATCCAGGTTTCCGCAACGGTTCCTCCCCAGGAAGTGTTAATAAGTCCGATAGGAACATTCAATTCCTGATGCAAATCCCGTCCGAAAAAATAACCCACAGCAGAAAAACCGGCAACGGTTTCAGGGGAACACTCCACCCATTCGCCTTCTGCAATATCATCCTGCGGAAATTGGGCAACGGTTTTCGGCACCGTAAAAAGACGAATATCAGGATAACCGGCCGCGGCAACCTCTTCTTCGGCATTGTTGCTTTGGTCCACCCGCCATTCCATGTTCGACTGGCCTGAGCAAACCCACACTTCGCCAACCATCACATTCTGTAACTCGATGGTGTTTCTGCCCTTTATAACAAGGTTGTGCGGTCCGCCATAGTTTTGTTCAGGTAATTCTACCTTCCATTTTCCTTCGCTGTTTGCTCTGGTTCGCACGGTTTTGCCGTTAAAAGTTACGGCAATCCGTTCCCCGCTGTCGGCCCGGCCCCAGACCGGAATTTCAATTCCCTGTTGTAATACCATGTTGGAACTGAATATTTTGGGAAGTTCTACATCGGCATCTGCCTGGCAAATCAAAAATACCAGGGCAACGGTGGCCCAAACTCTGTTTAATCCCTGTTTCATCTCCTTTTTCTTTTTGAATATACAGTCAAATCTATTAAAAAAATGGATTTGCCCATGCGAAAAATCCCGGCATATTCACCACCATGAAAAAAAAATCCGGCGGAATGTAATATCAGATAGTTATATCTTACTTATATTTTATAATAAGATGTCAATAAACGAGGCGATTTTTTGTAAAAAATAAAATCTTATTAAAAAATTTTAATAATTGCTTGGATTTGTTAAAAATGTTTATTTAACTTGCACCTGTTTTTACAGCTATGACCAATGATATTAATTCGTGAAAATAAAGCAACCCAACTCTCCGGTAACGGTTTGAAAAAATACCGTCAGAAAAAGAAAATCATGCATTTGTTATACAAGCATGAAACGCTTTCCGGACCAGTTATCAGCAAAAGAATAGGTGTGAGCCTTCCCACAGCCATTTCCCTGTTAAATGAACTTACGGAGTTAAATTACATTGAATCCCGGGGAACGGGTGAGTCGCGCGGCGGAAGAAAACCCGCCCTGTTTGGGCTTTCGGGGAATTCCATTTTTGTGATAGCCTGTGAAATTGAACGTTACCGCGGCAAGCTTATTATATATAATGCACATAACCAATCGGTTACTGAGTTGATGAGGTTTGAAACCTCTATTGACGACAATCAATTGGTGGAAAAGATACACCAGTATTCAAAAGAGCTGATTCAAAAGAACAACATCGATGAAGACCGCATTTTAGGTGTGGGCATAACTATGCCCGGGTTGATTGACGAGGAACATGGAATTAATTTTACCATAAAAAACAAGGCTTACCGCAATGTGCGCGAGCGGCTGGAAAATAAATTTGGCAAACTGGTATATGTAAATAACGATGCCCGCATGCAGGCCTACGGTGAGTATATTTTTGGTGCAGCCAAAGAATTTCTGAATGCCATTATTGTCACCTGGAGCTGGGGTGTCGGTTTGGGAATTATCATCGATGGAAAACTTTATAACGGGGATGCCGGTTTTGCCGGAGAGCTTTCACATATTCAGTATGAAGAAGACGGGAACCTTTGTATTTGTGGAAAGCGTGGGTGCCTCGAAACCGTTTCTTCAGCTTACGTGCTGGTTCGTGAGGCCATCAAAGGTATTCACGAGAACAGGGTTTCGCAGCTGACAGAGCAGTTCAAAGATCGCACAAACGAATTGATGCCCGAGGATGTGATTAGGGCAGCCAGGGCCGGCGACGAATTTTCCATTCAGTTGTTGCACGATGTAGGTCTGGCTTTGGGGAAAGGGTTGTCCATAACACTTCAATTGCTGAACCCCGGAATTATCGTACTGGGAGGCCCAGTTTCGGCAGCCAATCAGTTTGTGCTTACACCCATTCAGCAATCACTTAACAAATATTGTCTTGAGCAAATCTACACCAATACCCGGATTGTGATATCAGAAATATGGGAACAGTCGGGTTTGCTGGGTGTAACAGCCATGATGTATCAGAGAATTTTCAGCGATTTACACAGTTAAATATTAAACAATGAGAATGAAAAAGAGAGAGTGTCTAATTACTAATTTAAATTAAAAAATCTATGCGAAAGATTTTATTAACACTTACGATGTGCTTTGCCCTGATAGCGGGAGCAATGGCACAGCATGCAGTAACGGGTACAGTTACTGATGCAGAGGGTGTCGGAATTCCCGGCGCCACTGTGATTGAAAAAGGAACAGCCAACGGAACCATTTCCAATGTGGATGGTAATTTCAGTTTGAATGTTTCTTCGGGAAATTCGGTTTTGGTTTTTTCATTTGTAGGTATGTCCACAATTGAAGAACCTTTGAACAACCGCTCTTCAGTGAATGTAACCATGACCATTGATGCCATTGGCCTCGACGAAGTTGTGGTAACAGCGCTGGGGATTAAACGTGAAACCAAACAGCTGGGTTACGCCATGACCGAAGTATCCGGCGAAGATATTGCCCGTGTGAATACCGTTAACCCGGTTCAGGCTTTGCAGGGGAAATCGGCCGGTGTAAGTATCGGTGCTTCCGATGGAGGCTTGTTTGGTAACAGTAAAATTCAGGTGCGCGGTGTATCTGTTTTGAACTCAGACAACAACCAGCCTATTTTTGTAATTGACGGTGTGATTGTGGAAAATACCATTTCCAATGCCAGTGCCGACTGGAGTTCCAGCTCGAACGACTTTGGTAACATCCTGAAAAACCTGAACCCGGACGATTACGAATCGGTTTCGGTTTTGAAAGGTGCTGCTGCAACCGCCCTTTATGGTTCACGTGGTATTAACGGTGCTATCGTTATTAAGAACAAAGACGGGCAGGGTCAAAGAGGAATCGGCGTAAAAGTGACCCAAACAGTTGGGGTTGACCATGTTTATTCAGTACCCGATATGCAATATGAATTTGGTATGGGTACCATTGCCGGTTATGTCGGGTATGGTGAAAGAGATCAAAACGGTAACTACTACCGGTGGGATGCCAACCAGATCTACCTTCGCGACGTTGACGGTACCATGATGCCTTCAAAAATCGGATCAACCACCCTGGGATGGGGACCAAGATTCGATGGTCGTGCGATTCAGGATTACGACGGAACAATCGGAGTTTATGAATCTTATCCGAACAATATGCTCGATGCGTATGAGCTTGGAGTGAGTTCAAATACTGCTTTGGCGCTAAGCGGTGCAAACGAAAACGGTAGTTTCTACCTGTCAAATTCATACAACACCCGCAGTGGAGTGATGCCAACCAACGAGTTTGAACGTAATTCACTTCTTTTCAAAGGTTCTTACAATCTGGCAAAATGGCTGACTGCCGAGGCTTCGGTTTCATTTACCACCTCAAGGTCTCAAAACCCGTGGAACGATTTGGCTGAGATGTTCTCCACAGGTTCGTGGAGAAACTGGTACGATACAAGTAAATGGAAAAAACGTGAAGTATTTCAGGCGTCACATGGTGGTACACCAAATGCCAACTATGGCGATGATTTCGCTTATGTTCCCGGAAACGGAACCTGGTTTAGTTATAATCTGAACTCAGCAGTAAGAAACGAACAGGTTACACGTCCGATTGTATCGCTCACCGCCAGGGTTACCGACTGGATGTCGTTAACTGCTGAGGCCAGCATGAACCATTATACAACCTTGTATGAAGAGAAATCGCTGGGTCAGGGGTATGCCATGGACGGCGGATACTATCAGCTCAGAAACGATCGCGATATTAGCCGGACCGGTAAGTTAATGGCCAACATGACCAAGACCTGGGGCGACCTTTCTGCCAACCTTATTCTTGGTGGTGAAATCTGGGATCAGGAAAAAGAATATACCCGTACCAATACCGATGGCGGTTTAATTGTTCCAGGTAAATTTTATATGGCCAACTCCAAAAGAACGCTTCAGACAAATGCTGAAATATTTGGAACCAAGCAAATTAATTCATTGTATTACCTGGCCAGTCTTGGATGGAAGAATCAGCTCTATCTCGATATCACCGGTAGAAATGACTGGTCTTCGGCACTGGTTTATTCCGATGGAACGGGTAACTATTCCTATTTCTATCCTTCGGTGAGTGCATCGTGGATTTTCACTGAAACTTTCGATCTTCCAGCAGCGTTCTCCTTCGGGAAACTGCGTGCATCGTGGGCGCAGGTAGGTAATGATACCAACCCATACGCCATCAACCAGGGCTATGAAATTGGTTCTGTTGAATTGGATGGTGGTCAGTTCATCTATCAAAATACCAAATCAACCACACTGGTTGACCCAGCCATTAAACCCGAGCTGAAAAATTCTTTCGAAGTGGGTCTGGATGTAAGGATGTTTAATAACCGTTTAGGTCTTGATATCGCTATCTACGACGAGTCGATTACGAACCAGATTGGCGATATACCCATTCCTGCAGCCACCGGTTACAACCGGATGTTAACAAATATCGGTACGCTTACCAACAGTGGCTTTGAACTTTCGCTTCGCGGAACTCCGGTTAAAACCCGTAATTTTGAATGGAATTCGACTTTCAACTACTGGGACAACACAACAATGATTTCAGATCTTCGCGAGGAAGTGGGAGAATACAAAAGTCTGGCCGGAACGCCCGACTACGGTAACTACCGTATTGGTTCTGTTGCCTACGAAGATGGCGAATATGGTATTTTAATGACCGATTCAAACCCATTGGTAGATGAAAACGGAAACAAAATTTTATTGTGGCGCGATGATGTAAGGGGTGCATATTACCAGCGTAATTACGAAATTGAAGAGATTGGTAAGGTGAATCCGGATTTCGAAGGTTCATGGGACAACAGTTTCAGGTATAAAAACCTTTCACTTTCCGTATTGCTCGATGCCCGCTTTGGCGGCCACATTGCATCTTATTCCAACCGTTACGGTACTGCTTACGGTTACATGGAAACCTCGCTTAAATACAGGGATCCGGAACATGGCGGAATTACCTGGACAAGCAAGTATGCAGATATTTCCGGGCAAACATTCAGTGATGGTATGATTCCCGAAGGTGTATTTGCCGAAGGACAGAAAGTTACCACTCCCTCTGGTGAGCAGCAGGATGTAGGTGGAATGACCTATCGTGAAGCTTACGAGGCAGGTTATGTTGAACCAACTCATGCCAGTTTATATACTTATTTTAATAACGCTTGGGGAAGCGGCGTAATAAACGATGACTGGTTTAGCGAAGTGAAATACATTGCCGTGCGTAACATTTCGGTGGGATATAATCTTCCAAGAAACCTGGCACAAAGAATTAAGGCACAGAACCTTTATGTTTCGTTAAATGCAAGAAACATAGGATACCTTTATAATTCGTTGCCCAATAACCTGAATCCTGAAAGCTTCAGGGGTACGTCAAGTAGCGGTACTTTCTTCGAAAGGTCATTTACGCCTTACACGGCAACATATACAATGACACTCAGTATTGACTTTTAATCTTTTAAAAAATGATAAAGATGAAAACAACATTTAAGATATTTTTTGCTCTGATTTTCATTGCAGCCTGGGGGTGTGACAGCGACAAGTTCGCAGAATTGAACACCAACCCATCTACTCTGACAGAGCCTGACCTGAGGTATTCAGTTACCAAGGCCATTGAGCAAATGTACAACGACTTTTATACCGTTTGGTTCTATAATAATTTCCAGTATGTTTTCCCGTGGACCCAAACAACTACAACACAGGGTGGAAATACTGCCGATTTTAACCGCATGGGACCTCACGGAGGTCAGAATCTGTACAGCGCACTCTTTCCGCAGACAATGGATGTGAGAATGCGCATCGATGCCATGCCCGACGAGGAAAAAGCAACTTATCAGGCACTTAGGGCGCTTACATACCCAATCCAGATTGCACCGGCAATGAGTGTTTCGGATGATATTGGCTCCATTGTTTACACTGAAGCGGGTTTAGCCCCTTATACCAATCCGCCACTGCTTACCCCAGTGCTCGATAACCAGGAGACGCTTTACAATACCTGGCTGAATGAGCTGGATGAAGCAATCAGCATTTTGACTTCTGCCGAAAACCAGTTGGCAATTGGCAACCAGGATGTGATTTTTGGCGGCGATTACGGAAAATGGGCTAAATATTGCAACCTGCTGAAATTGAAGATTGCTGCAAGGCTTGTGAACAAAGACAGGGCCAGAGCGCTGCAGATTGCTCAGGAAGTTGCAAACTCACCAGCCGGATACATGGATGCACTGGGTGATGATTTCGTTTACAAACGTGGTATTAAATTTTACGGTTCAGAAAACGGAATGTGGATTGGATATGCAGGGAAAAACCTGGTTGATTTTCTGTTTGAAAACAGAGACCCGCGTCTGCGTTTTATCTTCGAAAAGAACCACTTTAACGGTGAAGTAGTGCAGGCATTTCTCGATGCGGATAGAGAACTGCCTCCTTATGTTGCACCGTATGTACAGGTTGACGACAATGGCAATTTTGCCGGTTGGAATGAACCCGGAGAACCCTGGGTGCGTTACCACGGGGCACCGGTATCGCCCGACAAAACACAGGATCCGGCTTATGACCGTTATTTTAATCAGGGATCATACAACAGGATTTCCGCCAATGGTGTGGAAAAAACGTATGCAGCTACCTCATTGTATTCTGAAAAACTGACACGTACTTTTTACAATTATACCTATCCGACCCGACCCGGCGGACGTGTAATTGAGCTGAAGGACAACGATCCTCCGCTGAATGTAATTCTGGGTAGTTCAGCCGAAACCAATCTGTATCTGGCTGAATTCAAACAACTGGGAGCAAACCTTCCCAAAAGTGCAGAGGAGTATTTCAGCTGGGGAGTAGAGCTTTCCATCAGACGTGCCGATGCATTGGCACGCAACAATGAAATGCCCTACTACAACGGCGATCCGGTTTACCTGGATGCAGATGATGCAAATGCAGCTGCAACCAAATTGCGCGATGACGAAATTACCGCATTGCTCGAAAATTCCGTGTTTGATTTAAGTACAGATCCACTGGAGAAAATTTATATCCAGCAATTCATCAACTTTATGAATACGCCGAACGATGTATGGACAACAGTTCGCCGTTCAGGTATTCCTAAAAAAGGAAGTGCTTATCTGCCCTGGGAAAACTTTACTTCATCGGGTTCGGAAATGCCTGTTCCAAGGCGTTATGTTGTTGGCACACCTACCGAAGATGATATCAATTATGCAAATAAACTTGCCGCAGTGCAGGAACAGGGATTCACTACCGGTGATCCAAGTCCTGCAATTCTGAATGCTGAGAGATTGTGGTTCGATAAAGAGAATCCCAACTACGGTGCAGGTCCAAAACAATAAAAAGAACAGAGTATTCAAAGTTCTTAATTTGATGATATTCTAATAAAACATGAGCCACCATTACTTAGTAAGGTGGCTCATCGTTTTATATTTAAAAATGAAGTATGTTAAGTAGAAGTGAAATAGTTGGTGTACTCCTCTTGTGGATTGTTTCATTGGATTTTTCTCCGGTTTTAGGAAATAACTCAGACCAGCTGAAAATCACCTACCAAACCCTGGTGAACGGAGAAATTCGCGACCGGGGCGGAAACACAATGGTCGTGGCTGGTGCAGAAGCTTCCAATTCATTTACAGAAAATCCCGGTGTGGAACTGATTCCGCAAACCCCGAAAGAAACGAACTACATCGACTTCAACAAGAAATTTGCTTATCAGGTTGCCTATCTTTTTGACGGGCGCCAAATTTATACTGAAACTCCGTTTTCTGAATACCCGGTATTGGAAGAATCCGGCGAAACGGAAGAAATTATGGGTTACACCTGTAAAAAGGTAAAAGGTTCGCTGCGGTCCAATTCTATCGAAATCTGGTACACCACAGAACTTAATGTGAAAGGCACTCCGCTGATGAGCCACGGCATTGTTGACGGTTTAGTGTTGAAGGTGGTGCGTAACAACAATTTTGGGTTGGTGGCCACCCACGTCGAAGAAATAAAAAGACGGGATGCAGAACCCATTCTCCCTGAAAATCCGGGCGAAAAAGTGGATGCCGCATTGTACCGGCATTTGCTCACCGGCAGTTTTATCACAACGGTTGAGGTTTTTAACGACGAACAGATTAGTTGGGGAAATCCCATCGAAAATCCGGATGGTATTCAAATAGGAAAAACTTACAAATATGCCGGCGGAACCATCATTGCCAAAAAAGTAAAACTGCCGGAAGTGACTTCCGATTACCTTGTTTTTGCTGAACTGGAGCAATATTCCAACGGAGATGCTTACGACCGCACCGGAACGGTTTTTATTATTCCTGAAAACAAAGAAAAATCGTTTTTTCATGCGCTGGAAAACGGTGTGGAAACCGTTCCTATATTTCGTGCAGCCAACGGGAAAAGTTACCACGGAACAGTAGCCACGCCGGATTTTGCACCGGCAGTAGAACTGGTGCGCTTTTTTACACCGTTCGGAGTAAATCATTTCAACGAACAGGTGCAGGTTTACGGCCAGGATTGGGAAGAAAAAGCATATTACAAACAAGATATTACCGAACTGTTGCCGCTACTCAAAGGCGAAGTCTGGATTGGCATTTTCATTGGCAACTACGACCAGGGCGGACATAAAGTAAACCTCGATTTAAAATATTACCCCGGAAGCCGGGTAGTTCGTGAGCGGGAAGATGAAAAGGAAACCTGGATTTATCCATTGTTCAACACCCTGAACATTATGGAAATGGCCGGTCAGGAGTACGGAACCATGTTTGAAAATGATTCGCTGGAAATTGCTTTTGAAGTACCGGAGGGAATTGAAAATCTTACCCTTCGCTACATTTCAACCGGCCACGGCGGCTGGGGTGGCGGCGACGAGTTCAACCAGAAAGTGAATGAAATTTTTATTAACAACCGGTTTGTGGACAGCTACATCCCGTGGAATGCCAATTGCGGTTCGTACCGTAAATACAATCCGGCATCGGGCAACTTCTGGAACGGTGTAACTTCCAGCGATTACAGCCGCTCGGGATGGTGTCCCGGCGAAGCAACCAATCCGGTTTATATTCCGCTTGGTGATGTAGAGCCCGGCAAGCATGTAATGAAAATTGCCATTCCCATAGGAGAACGGCAGGGCGGTAGTTTCAGCCACTGGAACATATCTGGTGTGCTGATTGGAGAGAAATAGCTCAATTTTTTCATAGATTTACAAAAAAGAAGCTATCCTGAGAAATCGGGATAGCTTTCTTTTTATATCGTTTCAGATAATCAGCTAAACATTCAACTGGCTCTCTGCTTCAGCCGCTACCCTGACCCCGGTAGTTCCGCCGCGTTTCAGCTCCACATCCACCGGTTCGTTGGTTTTCCACGAGCCATTGCTGAAATCAGGTATTTCAATGGAATTGGAACGGTTGGCCACCGACCATTCGCTAAGCGGTGCAATCACACTCCAAAGGGCTGCATCGTAAACATCCTGGTCGAGCGGAATACCATTGCGCAGGCAGTCGATGAGCCGCCAGTCCATCATGAAGTCCATGCCGCCGTGACCTCCAATTTTTCGGGCCATGTCGCCCACCAGCTTCACAATTTCGGGTGTGTATTGTTCCTCGAGCACTTTCATTTCATCGGCATCGAAAAAGCTGTGGCCTTTGGCTATTTTGCCGGGAAGCGGATATTTGCGGGCAAATCCTTCGGTTCCGCTCACCAGGTGAATGCGTGA
>Ga0334893_1002792_pt1 | contig 12230 bp, 15 predicted proteins | sample GraSluR3_MG_5_FD_207218 | JGI IMG/M metagenome (GOLD analysis project Ga0334893, IMG submission 207218) | Sludge microbial communities from methane-producing bioreactor in Wageningen University, Netherlands - Granular Sludge_09_05-R3 | ecosystem: Engineered > Bioreactor > Anaerobic >...
TAAATCATCATAGGAAAAAAAGCAATCTTGTCGTATAATCATATTAGGGTTTCCTCCTTAATGTGAACATATAGTGATTAGGCTTACTATATATATTCGACATTTTGGGGTGAAATCCTTTTTGCTGGCCAAAAAAAGTTAGTTATTTCAACAGTTTTAAATTATGCAATTTACTCACATAAAAAAATCCGTTGCGTTTTACCACAACGGATCCAAAATAATTAAAATTTCTTTCCTATATGCTATTTTCATCGTAGATGCTATATTTTTTCCAAACATGCTCCAGCTCCTCAAAGTATGGAGTAATATCCTCCTTCTTCTCACTTCCAAGGGCTATTATAAAGGCATTTATCAAGCTCATGGGAGCCACAAGTGAATCCACAAAGGAAAGCATGTCACTCCTCGCAATTATGGTTATGTCCGACTTGTCGGATGCAGGTGAAATAAGGCTATCAGTAAAGCTTACGATCTTGCAACCCTTGCTCTTCGTATATTCAAGTGCCTCCAATGTCCGTTTGGAATACCTTGGATATGTAAGGCATATTACTATGTCTTCCTTGTCAGCCTTTGCCAACTGTTCGAAAATGTCATTTGCTCCTGGCTGAACCAGCCTGACGTTCTCAAATATGAAATTCATGTAGAATGCCATATATCCTGAAAGGAAGGATGAACTTCTCAAACCCATTATATAAATGTTCTTTGCCTTTAAGGTCATTTCAACAGCATTGTAAAACTTATCGAAATCAACCTCAGACAAAGTTTTTCTAAGGTTCTCAACGTCCTTTTCCATGACCTTGGCGATTGAGTGCTCGTTTTTGGAATAATCCTCAGAAAGGTTAAGCCTTTGAACAGTGGTCAGCTTATTTCTTATAAGCTCCTGAAGCTCCCTCTGCAACTCCTTGTATCCTGAATACCCAAGGGCGTTGGCAAACCTTACAACGGTTGATTCGCTTATATTCAAATTTTTGCCGAGACTGGCTGCTGTCATGAATGCTGCCTTATCATATTGATTTATCATATACTCGGCAATGATCTTCTGGCCCTTGCTAAGTCTTGAATAATTGTCCTGGATATTCCTGATTACATTCTGATTCGAAACCATTCGGCAACAACCTTTCTACTTGACTAATTCGTATCCCTCTTTAAGGGCTGCTTTGTTCAACTCTTCAGTTCCCTTGGGAACCCTTGAAAGAACAGCTTTTTGAAGTGATTCCTGGGAAACTATTTCTGTTATGCTATGGATCGCTCCCAGGGCAACAATGTTTGCAACCATAGGCTTGCCCAGCTTCTCTGAAGCGGTTGATAGAATAGGAATCCTATATACATCTATGTCTTCCCTCTCTGGACTTTCAACTGATTCGTCTATGACAAGTATTCCTCCCGGCTTAAGTGACCCAAGATACTTGTCGCATGAAAGCTGAGTCAATGATAAGAGCAGGTCACAATTTTCAACCTTTGGAAATGATATCTCTTCCTCACTTATAATTACTTCAGCCTTGCTTGCTCCACCTCTTGCCTCAGGGCCGTATGACTGTGATTGAAGGGCGTTTTTACCATCCAGTATCGCTGCTTCAGCCAGTATTATTCCCCCAGTGATTAGTCCCTGTCCACCAGATCCTGAAAATCTCAATTCCCAACGTTTCATATTAGCCCTCCTTTCTAAGTGATGCGATCAGTTTATCATATTGTTCAGTATACTCTGGTCTCTCGATACTATGAAGCTCTCCTATGACAAACTTTCCTTCCTTCTTCTCTTCCGGAAGCTTATCCCAGGCTACCTTGTTGATGGCATTTTCCTTCAGATAGGTTGTCATATCAACTGCACTTCCCTTTCTGTTCTTTCTGCCATAGTAGGTTGGGCATGTTGACATGGCTTCTATAAATGAGAATCCCTTGTTCTGGATTCCTGCAATAATATTCTTTTCAAGCTGATTTGCAGCAAATATCGTTCCTCTTGCAACGTATGAAGCACCAGCAGCAGTTGCTAGATTGCACAGGTCAAAGTTTGGATCAACGCTTCCATAGGGAGCGGTTGTACCCTTGTCACCTGTAGGTGTTGTCGGTGAGAATTGTCCTCCAGTCATCCCGTAGGTGTTATTGTTGAAAACAATAGTCGTTATGTCAATATTTCTTCTGCATGCATGGATAAGGTGGTTCCCTCCAATCGCAGATGAGTCCCCATCACCTGTTACAACAATCACCTTCAATTCAGGATTTGCCATCTTGACCCCAGTAGCAAATGCCAAGGCTCTACCATGTGTAGTGTGAAGTGTGTTGAAATCAAGATATCCAGGTGCTCTGGAAGAACAGCCTATGCCTGATACCACACATACCTTGTCCTTATCAAGGCCAAGTGAATCAACAGCCTTAACCAAGGCTCTGGTAACAATACCATTTCCGCATCCAGGACACCAAATATGAGGTAAGTTTTGAGTTCTAAAATAATTCTTAACTAATTCACTAGGCATTTTGATCCTCCTTCACAACTGCAACTATTTCTTCAGGAGTGATTATTTCTCCATTGATTTTTCCATACTTGTTAACCTGTACATGCTTGCCAGCAATCCTGTCAACCTCGAGGAAGTACTGTCCAGCATTTAGTTCAACAACAAATATCTTCTTCATCCTCTTGCCAAGCTCCAACAGCTGCTCCTCAGGTGATGGCCAGATGGTAATTGGTCTGAACAATCCAACCTTGTAGCCTTGGCTTCTTAGGGTATCAACAGCTGTCTTGGAAGATCTGGCTATTGATCCGAAGGAAACTATTGCAATCTCAGCATCATCCAGCAAATATTCCTCATAGGTAACTATATCGTCCTTGTTTCCTTCAATCTTATCTATCAGTCTGTTAAGTAATTTGTCTGCAACAAGTTCATTTCCTGATGGGAACCCTGTCTCATCGTGTACTAGACCTGTCACATGATATCTGTAGCCCTGTCCGAAAGCAGCCATTTCTGGAACAATGTCCCCTTCCTTGACCTTAAAGGCCTTGTACTCTGATGGATCACATGTGGGTTTCTTCCTGTCAATGATCTCAACGTCATCGTTTTCAGGTATCTCAATTTTCTCCCTCATATGACCGATTATTTCATCCAACAACAGTATTACAGGTGTTCTATATTTTTCAGCCAGATTGAACGCTCTAATGGTTGTATAGTATATTTCCTTTACTGAAGATGGATAAAGTGTGATTATTGAGTGGTCACCATGAGTTCCCCAGCGTGATTGCATTATATCACCCTGAGCAGGTGAGGTTGGAAGACCTGTGCTTGGGCCGCTTCTCTGAACATTCACTATTACACATGGTGTTTCAGTTATGATACCATAGCCTATATTTTCCTGCTTAAGGCTAAATCCTGGGCCTGATGTTGCGGTCATAGACTTTAGCCCTGTAAGTGAACCTCCCAAAGCTGCAGCAATTCCACCGATCTCATCTTCCATCTGTATGAATTTTCCTCCCACTTTAGGCAATGCCTCAGCTGAAAGCTCAGCTATTTCAGTTGAAGGTGTGATAGGATAACCAGCATAAAACTTCATTCCCGCCTTGAGTGCTCCGGCGACGCAGGCTTCATTTCCCTGCATTAATTTTACAGTCATCTTTATTCCTCCCTTAAGTAAATTGCATAATCAGGACAACGCAATTCACATTGACCACACTGTATGCACGCTTCAAGATCCACAATCTCAACCTTACCATCCTGTAAAGCAAGAACGCTCTTTGGACAATATGCTACGCAAATGCCACAGCCCTTGCACCATTCCTTCTCAACGGTAACAATTTTTTCCTTCTTATCTGGCATCGTTTTCCCTCCTAAAGGTAACTTGTTCACTTACCCAAAAAATATCGATCAGGTAACTTGATTTCTTACCTAAATAATAACAAAGTATACCTGGTTTTGCAAGATTTATTTCATTATTTACCCATATTGAATGGTTTTTGCAAGTTTGCTTTCAAACGATTGAATATATGGACATTGGTCAACAATATTTCCCCAGAAAAATATCGAAACTGGGACAAAAAAACAAGCCCTGAGGCTTGTTTCTGAATCACCCTATTCTATTAACCTATACAGGATGGGTTTGGTTCTCCTGATCAAGTAAATCTGTCTCAATTTTATACTTAGCAGCAAGTCTTTGCTTGAAGAATGGAATGGCAACCTGAGGGAATAATGCATAGCTTAGTACATCCTCATCCTGCTCAAGATATTCCTTGATCTCATTCCTGTAATTTTCCAGCTGTGGTTCCAGCATATCAGCAGGTCTTCCTTCAAATACCTGGTCATCCCCTATGATCTTCTTCCTTATTTCGTCTGAGATGGGTGCTGGAGGTCTTCCGTAAAGTCCCTTGACATAGTTCTTGGTTTCTGTAGGAACCATTTTGTACCTTTCTCCTGTAATTACATTGAACAGCGCCGTAGTTCCAACCATTTGGCTCATTGGTGTCACCAGTGGCGGATAGCCAAGCTCTTCCCTTACCCTTGGAATCTCCTTCAAAACTTCATCATACAGGTCTTCCTTCCCCTGAGCCTTCAGCTGGGATACAAGATTTGACAGCATTCCGCCTGGAACCTGGTACTTAAGTGTGTTGACATCTACATTAAGCACCTTGGCATCAAGAAGGCCCGCCTTCATATACTTGTCTCTCAGGCCCTTGAAGTACTCTGACACCTCAAGAAGCATATCAAAATCAATGTCTGGATAGTACTCGGTACCCTCCAGGGAAGCGATCATTGGTTCTGTAGCAGGTTGACTTGTTCCGTTCCCCAGAGGAGATATTGCAGTGTCAACAATATCCGCACCAGCCTCAATGGCCTTCATATAGGTCTGGTTTGCAATTCCGCTTGTAAAGTGTGAGTGAACCTCAATTGGTACATCTACAGCTGATTTTAGGTCCTTTACAAGGTCATAGGCAACATATGGCAAAAGGATACCTGACATGTCCTTGATACAGATGGAATCCACACCCATATTCACCATATCCTTGGCAAGGTTGACATAGTACTCATTGTTGTGAACAGGGCTCACCGTATAGGAGATTGCCCCCTGCGCATGTCCTCCGTACTTCTTGACAGCCTTGATTGAGGTCTCAAGATTCCTCAGATCATTCAAGGCGTCAAAGATCCTAACAATATCTATTCCATTCTCAATTGCCTTCTTTACAAACTCCTCAACAACATCATCCGGATAATGCTTGTAACCCAAGATATTCTGTCCCCTTAAGAGCATCTGAAGCTTGGTGTTCTTGAATGCCTTTCTAAGGACTCTCAATCTCTCCCAAGGATCCTCATTAAGAAATCTAAGACATGAGTCAAATGTAGCTCCTCCCCATACCTCCAATGCGTGATATCCAACCTTATCCAGCTTCTCAGCTATGGGAATCATGTCCTCTGTGCTCATTCTCGTTGCAATAAGAGACTGATGAGCGTCCCTTAAAGCTGTCTCCATAAACTTTACCTTTGCCATGTTCTACCTCCTCTGACTTCCAACCCAATTGTAATTGGGGGATCGTTTTTCTGATTTATAAATGAAAATTCAAACACGTTGTAGCTGTTTTGAGGAAGACCTTCAAAATATTTCTTCACTGACCTGTACTCCTCAAGTCCTCCCTGGTGTCCTCTGTATGCCGTTACCAATATTATACCACCGTGCTTCATTATCTTTAAAGCCTTTTCCACACTACTTATGGTAGTGTGGGATTCTGTTTTTATGGACTTGTCACCTCCAGGCAGATACCCTAAATTGTAGACAAGAAAATCAACCTCACCAGGAATATGGATGTCAATGTTCTCATGGGTATCTTGAATCAGCTTAACTCTTCCCTGCAAGCCTTCACCGGTTAATAGGTCTCTGGTCCTTAAAATAGCGTCATCCTGGACATCAAAGGAATATACTTCTCCCTCTTCACCCACCAAGCTTGCCAGCCTACAGGTATCATACCCATTGCCTGCTGTTGCATCAACACAAACATTCCCCTTGGCGACAAATCTTTCCATGAGAATTTTATTAAACTGTGAGGCATTATTCAACCTGTCGCTCATGTTGACCTCCCATACAGCAGGAGCATCCTCCTGAAAACAGTTCCTTAAGGTCACAGAAATATTCACCCTGGTCAATTGAAAAACCGATTTTTTCAAGATACTCATTTTCAACCTTGGAATAGACCATATTGAAGCCGTTCAGCTCAAGCTTGTTAAGAAGGGACCTTACCATGGTATTTCCCAAATTCTGACCTCTGTACTCCTTGTCAATGAATACAAATTGGATGTATGCCTTACCATCCTCCAGCACAATTTGGGTTGTACCAAAAAGCTTCCCATCGTCAAATGCACCAAAAAACAGGCCCTTTGGACTGAATTTTTCCCATATGCTGTTTTTGTTGAGAAAATTCTTTATCATATCAATATCTGATACATCCTTGAAGCTAAGCATATTTTCACCTCTCCACCTAAAATATAAGAATACTGTCAGAGCCGTCTCGACTCCTACAGAGATTTTATATAATCCAGCTCTTCTTCATTCAGATATCTCCAATTACCTGGTTCAAGTCCGCCCAGTTCGATTTCACCAAAGGATATTCTCTTTAGCTTCTTCACAGGATGGTTGATCTTTTCGCACATCTTCTTTACCTGTCTGTTACGGCCTTCATATATCTGTATATCCAAAATTGAGTCTTCGTCAAAGTTCTTGAGAATCTTAACCTTTGCAGGTGCAGTCATTCTCCCTTCAAGCCGGATCCCCTTCCTGAATCTTTCCAGCTCTCCTTTGTTTGGGACTCCTTCCACAATTGCAATATACCTTTTATATACCATTTTGCTGGGATGTGTGAGCTTAAATGCCAGTTCACCGTCATTGGTCAAAAGAACCAATCCACTTGTATCCGCATCAAGCCTCCCTACTGGGTATATCCTTTCCTCGACCTCTTCAATCAGATCGGTTACCACGGCTCTACCCTTTTCATCCTTGACACTGGTTACAATTCCAACTGGCTTGTTAAGCACTATATAGACCTTGTTGCTTTCAGGCTTGACGTTCATCCCGTCCACCTTGACCCTATCCTTGCCAGGTACTACAGTAATCCCCATCTCGGTTACTACCTTGCCATTGACCTGAACCTTGCCTGCCTTAATAAGGTCTTCTGAAGCCCTTCTGGAGGCCACTCCACTCATTGCCATATACTTCTGTAGTCTAACACTCTTATCCTTCATCATAAACTCCTCTATTCCTCTTCTTCTATAGTAAAATCCTCCACCGGTGGTAATTCATCAAGTGATTCAAGTCCAAAATATCTCAGAAACTCATCAGTGGTTCCGTACAGATTTGGTCTTCCCGGTTTGTCAAGCTTCCCTGCTTCCTTAACTAGTCTCCTGCCAATGAGCGTTTCAAGGCTCCTGTCACTTTTTACTCCCCTTATATGGTCTATGTCGGCTTTTGTTACAGGCTGCTTGTAGGCAACTATTGACAGTGTTTCCAAGGCTGCATTTGACAGTGACCTTGTATTCCTTCCCTGTACAACCTGCTTAATCCATTCGTGATGATCGGGTCTAGTACCCAGCTGAAATGACTTGTTGAATCTGATGATGCGAATTCCACGACGATTATAGTCAAATTCATCCTTCATTTCCAGCAACAGGGAATGGACCTCTTTGGTTGGCAAATCCAGGACCTTTGCGATTTCACTGCTCTCAATTGGCTCACCAAAGGTAAAAAGCAAGCCCTCAATTATAGATTTTATTTCCCGATTGTCCATAAATCAAATACCTCGCTTCTCAATAATAAGATCAGAAAAGCTGCCATCCTGTCTTACTGATATAAACCTGGTTCTCATAAGCTCCAAAAGGGATAGGAAATAGGCTATTATCCTTGACCTGGAAGCTTGGGTGGAAATTATGTCGCTAAACCTTATGCTGTCCCGGGCATTGACCTTGCTTTCAATATCCCTGGTACATTCCTCAAGGCTCACCTCTTCCCTTCTGATTTCAAAGAAATTTCCCTGTGGATTGTTGTACCGGTGACGCTGCAGGATATTTTCCAAGGTTTCCACAAGGTCCTTAAGCTCCACAGCACTAAGTTCCTGGAAAGGATCCCTGAAGTCGCTTACATCCTCCTGGGGTTTATAGTAAACCTTGCTGTAAACCTCCTCTGAGGCTTTCAGATTTTCTGAAATCTCCTTGTAAAGCTTGTATTCCATCAGCCGTTTTACAAGCTCCTCTCTTGGATCCACCTGGACCTCCTCGCCGTCCACAATAACCGTTTCATTTGGTAGAAGCAGCTTTGACTTTATTTCAAGAAGTGTGGATGCCATTATTATAAAGTCACTGGCAACCTCAAGGTTCATGTCCTCCCACTTCTTCAACTGGTCAATAAACTGCTCCGTGACAGTGTTTATAGGTATGTCATAGATGTCTATTTCGTTTTTATCAATAAGATTCAAGAGCAGGTCCAGTGGACCTTCAAAAACCTCAACACTTACATTATAGCTCATGGCATGCTCCTAAATAAGAAGATTTATAATCAGTCTGTAAACGAAATCGACCAATGGTCCAAGTATTCTACTGATTCCCCTTGTTGCTATAAGGAATATCAGAATAAGGTAGAAATACTTCTCATACTGATAGAAATAGTATTCAAGCTTTACTGGCAGTAGGCTTGCGAGGACCTTGGAGCCGTCCAAGGGTGGAAAGGGCATCAGGTTGAACACTCCTAGCATTATATTGTACCAAAGGGTGATTACAAGCATCTGAGCCAAAATTTCATTTCTTATTGGTGCATATACCAATACTGCCCCTGTAATGATTGCAATAATGAAATTGGTGGTTACCCCTGCAATGGACACAAGGATTGTGTCACGCTTCCTGTTCTTGAAGTAACTGGGGTTGATGGGGACTGCCTTTGCCCAGCCGAACCTGAAAATCAACATAAACAAAAATCCCACCGGATCGATATGCTTGATGGGATTTAATGTCAATCTCCCTGCATTCTTTGCTGTTGGGTCCCCCAGCCAATAGGCTGTCAAGCCATGTGCCAGCTCGTGAAAAATGATTGCTATCAGCAGCCCTGGTAGGCTGATTATATATTCCATATGTTTCCTCTACTTTCAATGTCAGATTTACTTGGAAAAATTCATACTTCCAAACTATAATAATGAACCCCGACCATGAATCGTCGAGGTATCATAAGCTTACTTACTTACTTACTTAATTATATTATAAATATAAGGTTTTGTCTCAGGTTTTTCATTTGAAATCACATAAGCTTCCTTCATTCTGTCAATTGCATCCTTCAAGTCATCAAGATTTGTCATCAGCGTGTAGAGAACCTCTCCCTTTTTAACAGGGTCACCAATTTTCTTCCTAAGGGTTATCCCTGCACCATAATCGATCCTATCCTCTTTGGTTCTTCTTCCTGCTCCAAGGAGCATTGCGCTTATGCCAACAGTTTCTGCATCTATCTGGTAAACGAAGCCGTCCCTGTCTGATGTAACGTCTATTGAGTTCTTTGCTTCAGGCAACAGGTCAGTGTTGTCAACAACCTCTTGATTGCCTCCCTGAATGGAAATCAACTCCTTGAGCTTATCAATCGCCTTACCTGTTCTGATGGTTTCCTGAAGCTTGTCATAGGCTGTATCAAAATCCTCGAATGCTCCTCCAAGAAGACACATATGTGAAGCTATGGTCAATGCGATAGTTGTTTCATCCTCAGAGCCATCTCCCCTGAGAACCTTGATTGCCTCCTTGACCTCATTGCTGTTGCCAACCTGGTTTCCAAGAGGCTGATCCATATTGGTGATCACAGCAACGGTATCCCTGTTGAGACTTTTTCCTATTCCCACCATTGTCTGGGCTAGCTTCTCAGCTTCATCTATAGTCTTCATGAATGCACCGGATCCAACCTTGACATCAAGTACAATCGCATCTGCACCTGAGGCGATTTTCTTGCTCATGATGGAACTGGCAATCAGTGGAATGCTGTCAATTGTTGAAGTCACATCCCTTAAGGCGTAAATCTTCTTGTCAGCAGGTGTAAGGTTTGCAGTTTGTCCAACTATTGCCATTTTATGCTTATTTACATTGTCAATAAACTCCTTTGATGACAGCTCAGTCTTGAAGCCCTCAATGGATTCCAGCTTATCGATGGTTCCACCTGTATGTCCTAGACCCCTCCCACTCATTTTTGCAACCGGAACGCCTGCACTGGCAACAAGTGGTATTACAATCAGGCTTATCTTGTCTCCAACTCCACCGGTTGAATGCTTGTCCACCTTGATTCCCTCTATTGGAGAAAGGTCCACCTGTTCACCTGACTGCACAAAGCTCTCAGTCAAGTGCGCAATTTCGTCCTTGTCCATACCATTGAAATATATGGTCATCAAGAATGCTGACATCTGATAGTCAGGTATTTCATCCCTGGTATAACCCAGGACCATAAAGTCAATTTCCTCCTTGGTCAAATGCATTCCGTGCTTCTTCTTTTCGATTATATCAACAGCTCTCATTTTAAATCCTCCTAAGCTCTCGGGTGGGCCTTCTTATATACCTCATCAGTATTTCCTTCCCTCTCGGTCATTGTATATACCTGAGTTGAAGCAATGTCAGTATGACCCATGATCTCCTGTACAGTCTTGATATCTGCACCATGGCTCAATATATGGGCTGCAAACGAATTTCTCAATATTTGAGGGGTTACATTTTTGCTACCGGTGACCTTGTCAGCATACGTCCCGATAATTTTCCAAAGACCCTGCCGAGTCAGTTTGTTGCCACTATAATTTACAAATAACGGAGCATCAGGGTTGCTATCCTCCCTGTGATGTTTAAGATAGTATGATATGCTGCTTATCGCCTTGGATCCTACAGGCACCTTCCTAATTCCGTCATCCTTTGACAGTACTATTGTACCCTTTGAAAGCAATACATCCCCAATTTTAAGGGAACTTATCTCGGACACCCTAAGTCCCGAGGAATATAGAAGCTCCAGGAGAGCTCTGTCCCTTGCACCCTTTTCGGTAGTGGGGTCAGGAAGGCTCATAAGCGTTGCTATTTCACCCTCAGTCAAAATCTGGGGCATCTTCTTCTCCTTTTTAGGCGGCTTCAGATTCAAGGTGGGGTCTTCCTTGACCTTTCCATTGTTAATCAGATACTCAAATAGACATCTTATGCTTGCAAGATGTCTGGAGATAGTGGATGTGGATTTTCCTTCACGTTGAAGCTGCAGAAGATAACGGATCACATGGGTATTGTTTACCTTATCCACATTGTTTATTCCTCCTGCATCCATAAACAGACTGAATTTTTCTATATCACTTGTATAGGCTTCAACGGTGTTTTTACTCAGTTTTTTCTGCTTCTCAATATACCTGGTGTACTCATCCCTTATTCCCCTTAACATATTATATCCCCTTTTTTTATATATTTGTGCTATTTGACAAGACGGTTAACCAGCAGCTGTATACCGATTATTGTCTTGGCATCCATGATTTCTCCCCTGTCGATAAGCTTCTTTACCTCTTCAACTGTATAGCTTTCAACATCTATGAATTCCCCTGATTCGAGCTCCTGTTCCCCTGGCTCTACGTTTTCGCCATAGAAAAGATATATCTTTTCACTGCTAAAGCCTGGTGAGGTGTAGCATTCAAGCAGATATTCAAGCTTCTCCGCAGTATATCCCGTCTCTTCCTTCAGCTCTCTAAGCGCAGTTTCCTTGGGCTCCTCATTGACCTCAAGCTTTCCCGCCGGAAGTTCTAGAAGAACCTTGTCCGTTGCCTTTCTGTACTGCCTTACCAACAGTATCCTGTTTTCCTTGGTCAGTGCAACAATAGCGACGCCACCTGGATGTTCAACAATTTCCCTTTTTGAATATTTCTTGTCAGGTAGCTCCACGGTGTCAATTCTAAGATTCAAAATCTTGCCCTCGTATATTCTGTCACACTTCATGGTTTTCTCTTCGTAAGTCATACAGATCCCCCTATTTATTATTACTGGCTTTATTTATACATAGATTATAGCATAAAAGCTCTATTTCTTCATCTTATTTGACATTTGAAGCATTTCTGTTGCGTGTTTTCTAGTGGTTTCTGTTACCTTCACACCACCGAGCAGTCTGGCCAGCTCCTCGATTCTCTCGTCCTCATGCAACCTCTCGACATTGGTTATGGTTCCCTTTTTGTCCGATGACTTTCTAATTGCAAAGTGTGTATCCGCAAGGGCTGCAATCTGCGGCAGATGTGAAATTGA
>Ga0334893_1002796_pt1 | contig 12214 bp, 8 predicted proteins | sample GraSluR3_MG_5_FD_207218 | JGI IMG/M metagenome (GOLD analysis project Ga0334893, IMG submission 207218) | Sludge microbial communities from methane-producing bioreactor in Wageningen University, Netherlands - Granular Sludge_09_05-R3 | ecosystem: Engineered > Bioreactor > Anaerobic > Unclassified...
TAAGTGCTTGCAAAATATGGGCTGCCCATGCCTTGCTCACCGCTTCCTCACCGGTCGAGCGTGCAAGCGGTGAGAAAATAAGGACTTAGAGAGTTCGTAGTTCTTAGTTCTTAGTTGGCGGCCACTTCGCGGCAGATCGGATTTACAATTTACAATGTGCGATCTACAATAAGAGTGTCGTTATGCACGTTTCTGTCTTGTTATCGCTAACCCAAAACCAGTCACTCCACATTTTCAATACCAGCCCTATAGTAGTCTTTCCGGAACACGTAGTGAAGCGATTCGGGGGCCCCTCAACATTGCGCAGCAGTTTTGTGGGGCTAAGAAGTGTATCCGGAAACCATAATCTGTCCACTAATTTACACTAATTATCACGAATTAGTCTATAAGGTTGAGAAGGTTTATAAGCGTGGGAATCATCTCCCGGCTCCTTGCCCTGAGGGGCGGCTACAAGCCGTGGCTACTTTGATATCACATATCACAGCTAGCTTCGCCCCAAAGAAAAAGCCGGAGCTTATTATGGCTCCGGCTGTATATGCTTTAGTTGATGATTATTTCATCAGCATCATTTTGCGGGTTTCGCTATGATTCTCTGTGCTCAGGCGATAGAAATAGAGACCACTGGTAACGGCATTGCCGCTATTGTTGGTGCTATCCCATACCATGCTGTTTCTTCCGGCATTGGCAGTTCCGTCGAAGAGGGTCTTCACGAGCTGGCCTTTGACGTTGAAGATTTCCAGTTTGGCTTTGCCATTGATAGGCATATCAAAGCTGATTGTGGTTTCAGGGTTGAAGGGGTTCGGGTAGTTTTGGTTCAGAATACGATTTACTACAGGAGCGCTATTGTCGGCGCTGGATCCTGATGAGGGTCCGAAAGTAATCTGAAGTTCGGTAAACATCACTGCTCCACCGTCGTTCACAGGGTGAGCGGGAGGAGAGATGGCGTTTGATCCCCAAGTGTAGTCGTCATAGAACATGATTCCGATCTTTCCAACGTAGTTATCATCACCATCGACTCCGGTAGTGATTACTTTGTCAGCAGGATAAACCCACATGGGTTTGAGACCGGAAAATTCGGGAGTTTCCACGTTGTTCAGAATGATCGGCTCACTCCATGTGTCACCATTATCGCTGGTCACGGAGATGAAGATCTCAGGAGTGTTTGCAAAAGGTGCAAGCTCAGGATATGAATCCGGATATTGGTTGTAGTCTTTTGCGCGTTGTGAATCCTGCCAAATCATGACGGCAAGGCCATCTTCATTGGGCTCGGAGATCTTGATGTTGTTCAGGTGGAACATCATGGATGAATCATGGGCATCTTGATCCCAGTGCGGGAAGGGCCATACTACTTCAGGAGCAAGGTACATTCCGCCATCGGAGCCTTCATAATATTCCGGCACGCCCCAGGGAGCTTCGAGATCCCAAGGTGTGTAGACTTCGTTGAAGTCGTCTGCAGGGTTCTTTTTGGGGTGGACTTCCGGGAAGCTGAATTCGTCGGTTGCAGGATCATAGATCACAGCTTTGACGGTGTGGTATGCAGGATAGTAGCCACCGGAAATCACATTTACTGAGAAGAGGCCGGGGTAAATGATTCTGCCGGCATTGTCTGTCACAGCATTGAGGTGACTGGAATTTACGATACCCCAGTATAGCTCTTCATCAGTATAGGGGATGTCGCCATCGCCAACAAAGTATCCGGTGCCACCGGGGGTTCCGGGAGGATTGTAGGTGGGGATGCGATCGTAATCAGTCAGATGTACCCATTCGCCTTCACCGTAGTTTGGGTTCATGAAGATATCGAGATTGGGCTCATCAATAGCATTATCATTGGGGTCATAGGCAAAGTGGTAACCAGCATAATAGAGGTTGCCCAGATTGTCTGTGATGAGGGCATGGAAAGGACGACGCCAATCAACGCCATGGTTCCATTCGTCCATCATGGGGATGGATGTGTAGCTCCAATCAAGAGGAGTTCCCATTTCCAGCATGTCGCCGTCGAAATCTGCATAGGCGATCAAGACGTTTTCACTGGGTGCTTCTGTGCTATTGTGGGTCACTGCATTACGATTTGCCACATAGACTCTGCGCATATTTGCAACCGGTGAGGGACCGATCTGGATGGTGGGCCAGATGAATTCGTTGTCTGAAGAGGCAACTGCGCCATCGACGAGCACTTCCAGAGGATTGTCCACGATGATTTCGATCTCGTTGAAGAGACCGGAAATGCCAAACATGAAAGCGTCAGAGGTGAATTCCACTTCCATCTCTGCATCGTCATCAGCATTGGCATGCCAAGCATACATTGGTTTTCCGCTGACGGGATCAACGCCAACTGTGGGATAACCTTCATGATTGGTCACCAAAGTGATTTCGTTCTGGTTTACCACGTTTCCGGCAGCATCTAGATGCGCGTAGAAAGTACGACGGCTTCCGGAAGCAGTACGCTTTCCGTGGTAAGTCATGAAGAATCCGCCTTCATCGTTTGGGATTACACGAAGGGGCAAGCCGTTGTAGCTACCGATCATGTAGTCATAGTAGTTTTCCAAGAGCACGGTAGGGGTCTTGGTAAAGGTATAATTCGGTGCAGTGCGAACGGGGCTGGTGTATCTTTCCCGTCCGGGGGCTTCAAGAGCTTCTTGAGCGTGGTCAGGCTGCATCGGTTTTGCAAGCAGAGCACCCACTACGAAGCTGAGGCATAAGGTTAGTAAGAGAACTTTTTTCATCGTTCCTCCATTTTTTTATTCATGTTCTTAGTATCTGAGTTTGAGAGACACACGGTGTGCACTCTTGAGCATTGATTCAGCAAGTAAGCCCATATCTGTGTAGGCATAATCGACATTGAAGATTCCGATGCTGGTGGGCACTTGCCAGCCGGCGCCTAAGCTATAGCTTGCAGCATCAAAATTGAATTGATAGCCGCCGCGCAGGAAGATGTTCCCCATCTTATATTCGGTTCCGAGGTTCCAAGTTTCGGTGCGATCAATGACATTGTCCAACTGCAAAGAAGCGATCCAATGATTGGTCTCAGTGCGCATCAGGTCTCCTGAAACGCCCAAAGAGAAGTGCATTGGGATCTTCACTTCCAGCTCAGGACCATCTTCATCGATCAAGCCATCGCCATCATTGTCGAAGAGATCAAAGGGATCTTCGTCAATCAAGCCATCGCCATCATTGTCCACACGATATCGGATATCAGGACCGAAGTTTTTTAGAGCCATGCCTATCTTGACGTTTTGCCAACCGGTGTTGTACATAGAGCCGAGATCAAAGGCATAGGTGTTTACATCATACTCATAGAGATTTTCGCGAAGATACTTGATACCAACGCCGGCAGAGAATTTGTCAGTGAACTGCTGGGCGTAATTTACACCCAGAGCAACACTGCTGTTTGTGAAATACTCGCCGGTGTGGCCAAATGGGTCTTCCTCGGTCACTTCCATTTTATCCATATGCAAGACCGAGCCGTACAATGCGAAAGTAGAGACACCGGTGGTATAGGTGGCAGCTACAAATTCATGCATGATGTCGGCAGGCCAATTTGTATGGGAAAAGAAGACCTGGTTTTGAAATGATGGTGCCAAGCCGGCAGGATTCCAGTACACGGAGGAAATATCGTCCGATACAGCAGTATAGGCTTCACCCATACCGATTGCACGGGCATCCACACCCAGCTTCAGAAACTGCATACCAACTGTTCCAACTTTGCCAAAGGGCTTTGCACTAAGGCATAGAGGTAGCAGAACGACAGCCATTGTGAGGAGAAGGATAATCTGTTTTTTCACAATTCCTCCCTTACTTAATCAAGACAAATTTGCCGACTTTGAGTTTATTGTCAGCTTTGTTTTCTACGCTAAACAGATACACGCCGGGGGCGATGATCTGATTGTTTTTGGAAAGAAGATCCCAGGCATGGATACCACTGGCTGCCATACCAGTGGTGGCAGCTTTGGAGATGGTGACGATGTCAGTCTGTGTCTGACCATCATGGTGAAGGGTCTGCACAAGATCTCCGGCAAGGGTATAGATGCGGATAGTGCAACGATTTGGCAGATTGATGAACCACAAGCGGCGGCTTCTATCTCCCTTTTCATCGTTGTCATAGCGTCCGTCGAATTTACTGCTGCCGATGTATGGATTGGGAACAACTTTGATGTCGCTCATATCTTCGCGGGCAAGGCTGCCGGGGAAGAATATCTTCATATTGGCATCAGCATCACGGCCGGATTCTTGGGATTCCAATCTATGCACAGGAATACCGCGGTCGTAAGCCGTGACGGCTACGTAGTATTCCACACCCCTTCTGGGATACATGATATGATGTTTGTAGTATCTGCGAGCCAGACGTTCGCGACGCACTTCTTCCAATGCTTCAGCTGTCGGATCTGCCGCATTCTCTCCTCCGGGAAAGGCGAATGTGGGCAGAGGAATCAGCTTGGAATCATAGAGTTCGTCGAAGATCTCAGGCCGAGTCTCAAGATGCTCGTGCATAAAGAGACGGGCTTGAAGGGCTTGGATCTCATCGTCGGTAAGCATAGCATTTTCAGAGGCAATCTGATCTGCCATTGCTTGGATCTCGGGAGTCCAATCCACATCCGGATCGTATATTGGCCATCCGTAAAACACGCTGCCATTAGGAACGAGATTATACTTCTCGTCAAGGCGCCAGAATTTGGCATATTCTTCGGGCGCTGCTTGCCATCCGCGGATGCCGGGATCAGGGTGATTTGAAGGATTGGGAAGATCCGTGTCATTGCCCAGATATCCGCCAAAATCCTTGTAGAGAGAATCTACTTGGATATTTACGGTGTAATCGGCAAGATCCACGGGTGTGTCGATCTTATCCCATCTGCGAACCATTTCCCAGTCTTCACGGTTTCCGCTTCCGGAACGGCCCCATACTGTGTAACCTTGGAAATCGTGGCGGAGGCGATAACCCGTCCAGGGATTCACCAGCGCATTGTTGTTCCAAGGATAATCCATGTCATTGAAATCACCGGGTTTAAACTCATCCGGGAAGTCGTCAAGATTGTCTATCGCAGCCGGATCGGAATCGAGGCCTTGAATATAGTTGTCGCTACCGGGTCGTTGCCATCCGATATCGGAGGTGGAAACCGTCTGAACATCATATGAGAATTCACTACGGTTGTCCCAATAAAGATCGATGCGATTGCCATCATCCTGCAATTCTGCATAGAGATTTGGGATGGTAGGCGGGCCCGGGGCTTGATAGTGAGGGAAGGTATCCGGGAGAACCACGCTGATCAGATCTTGTGCCCGACCGTAGATCTCTTTTGCCCAGCTTGCGCTACGCTTGAGGTCTTCTTTGTTTTCTCCGGGGAATACTGCCACCACGATCTTCATGGTCTTGCCGGGTTCAAGGTTCCAGCGCTTAAAATATTCGCCATGTTCGTCCACTTCCTCATATTCAGGAGTACCGGGTTGGGCACCGTAGAAAGAGAAGAGGAAACGTGTGTCGTTTGGAACAGGCTGTTCATATTCCATCACGTCCTGATCTTCCGGGCGTAGGGGTTTGAATTTGACAGGGTTTGGGTTGCGGCCGGTGAGCAGCCAGTATTTTTCGTTTGCAGTGCGCGGATTTGCGGTTTGCAATGAGCGTGGGTTGTTGTCATCAGGACCGTCACCCACTTTCCAATACCAGCAGTGGAATTCCAGCTCTTCAGGATCCGGAGTACAGACACGCGCACCCACGAGACCGGTAGTCAGACCACCGTCTCCATCGGCATCACGAGTATAGGCAAATTCATAGCCTTCGCCTTTTACATATCCGGACACATCATCACTGGCTTTTTCTGCTCCCCAAGATTGAGGACCGACGTCGCAATCCATATAGATACCCATGGCGCAATCGATGAGGGTATCTTCTTGGTTCATGTTTGTAATGTTGAATTCTACATAGACGAGGTTCTTAATGTAGTCATAGCTCCATTGATAGCTCATCTGGCGGACGCGAATATTGAGCGGATAGTGATTGTTTCTTCCGCTAGAAGATCCGTAGTCACGCTGACCTTCCGTGCCAAATGGACAGTAATCATAGTAATAAGCTATGAAATCCTGTTCAGACACCGGCGCTCCATCTTCGTCAAATCTACCGTCGCCATCGTCATCATAGCGTGCGGTAAACGCATAGCTGGGGAAGCTGGTATCTGAGAGATCCATAAATCCCAGCGGGAACCAGATCTCGTGGGTTGCAGGGTCGTCCAATATGGCAAAATCACTTGGTGTCATCTCATGGATATGTCTTCCACCAAAAGCTCTAAACTGCGAGGGCAATTCTTCGGCTTCTCTGAAGGGGAAGGTGTATCCTACAAAGTCTTCATCGATTAAGCCATCGCCATCATTGTCCACGCCTCGTTGCTGAATGCGGATGGACGCTGTGGCAATCCCGTCAAGAACATTGTAGAGAGCATAGTTATCAGCCATGCTGGCATTGGCTACAAGAAGGGGATTGTATGCGGGCAGAAACTCATAGAGAGACTGATCCCCATCAAAACCCACTGTGACCAAGGTATCCATTACAGGATTGTTGATCATCTGCGGCAACCATCCGTCCTGCCCTTCATACAATGTAGTATCATTTTGGGCTGACGGCGGATAGGTCTTCCAATATAGCTTTCTATTCAAGCCATCGCGGCGTTGCTTTTTGGCACCAAACCACAATGCACCTTGATATAGATAGTCAATTCCACTTCCACCCGGATACTCCAAGGAGGGATATTGTGGAACAATATCATTTCCCGACCCGAAGAAGCCATAGTTACTGACCCTTAGCCAAATGTTTCCAACATTGTGGTATTTGGTGAGGTCCAGCCTTTTGGTTCCGGTCGATGGTTCTGCTGATGCTGCGTGAACTGCCGTGACCATGAAGGCCATCAGCAGGAGCAAGCAGAGCAAAAATTTGTTTAACTTCATCAAACACTCCCGGATTAGTTCAATTTAAATTCCACCGGAACAATCAGCAATACGTCAACTGGTTGACCACTGCTTCTTCCGGGCTGAAATCTTACTTTGCGAACGGCTTCAATCGCAGCTTCATCCAAGCCACCAGGAACCGAGCGCCTTACGTTTATATTGCGGACAGAGCCGTCTCGCAATACTTCTACTTCCAAAATTACAGTGCCTTGCACCCGGTTTCTTCTGGCAAATTCCGGGTAAACCGGAGAAATGCTGCCAATGACCACAGGGGGTTCATCATATGGCACGAAGTTTACGGGTGTTTCGTCCATCTGGGATAGACTGGAAGTGGTAGTTATATTTATATTGCCGATCTGAGATAGAGCGCCTTTGTAGGCAGCAATATCTACTTCTTCGGTACCAAGCTCATCACTGATGACCAGCGGGATGTCGATCTGAACATCCGTTTCCGGAGGCTCAATCCTCTCGCGCTCTTCCATCGGGATGTCCACCAATTCCATCTGAGTGGTCTGGTAGACCTGCTTCCGTACCTCAATCTTGGGAGTAACCATCATCGCAAAGAGCAAGATCGTGAGAGAAAGAGCCAAGGCTTTGCTGAATTGGCTATTAGCTTGATCTTTCCAGTCGTTTGATTGCATTTTCATCTTTGCCTCCTAGTCCATCCGCTGTTGGGTCTCAAAAGCCACCACCAGGGTCTGTGCATCCTGGAGCTGGCGCATAACATCGGACATTACTCCATATTTGGTTTCCCGATCTGTTCTAAAACAGACGACCAGTTCGGGATCATCGGCTTTCTTCCGAATCAAGGTGTTTGCGACAAAAACGTCGTCGGAACTCTCGATACGGGTCGGTATATCATCGATAAGAATAGTCTCATCCCTCATCACATAGATGGTAGTGGTATTGTTTCTGGGAATGCGCTCTATGCTTTCTGCCATAGGCCAGCGCTCGCGTTCTACCCAAAATACAGTTTCTTGGACAAACACGGTGCTCACCATGAAGAACAGCAAGAGCAGAAACGCAATATCAGACATCGATGAACTAGGAATGCTGACTTCGCGGCTTCTTTCTTTTTTGATATTGGCCATGTCTTCCTCCTAGTTTGTCGATAGAGAGATCTTTTCGATGTCCGCCGCTTTGAGGCGGTCCACAACGCGAATCATATCATTGTATGTAGCTTCGCGATTTGTTATGACACGAAAGATCATCTGTTGATTTACTCTTAGTTTCCGCTGTATCAGCGCATCAAGCTCACCAATCTCAAAAAAGCGGGGAGCTTCATTATTCACAGAAATGCTGCCATCTTCTATGATCTGCAAACGGGTCATTTCATTCTCTGTCAGGGTAAGGCTCTGAGCCTCACCAGAACTATCATCGGCCGCCTGGGGAAGGACTATCCTAATTCCCTCTTTCACGTCGAACTTGGTAGTCGCCATGAAAAAGATAATTAAGAGGAAAGCAATGTCGGACATCGACGAAGTCGGGATTTCCGCTTTACCTTTCCTTTTACGTCCTATTTTCATTTTATTCTCCCTTGGGGCTTAAAGCATTGCTTCAACGACTTTCTCTGTTGCTTTTTGCATATCAATCACCATGCCATCAACCATGGTGACGAAGATGTTGTTGAAAAATTGCACAGGAATAGCCACGATCAAACCGGCTTGGGTAGTGATCAAAGAAATCTTGATACCGCTAGCCACAATGGTGGCGTCCACAGCACGTGCTGCTGCAATAGCGTCAAACGCACTGATCATACCGGTCACTGTTCCTAGGAATCCCATCATGGGTCCGAGGGTGATCACGGTCGAGAGTTCCAAGAAACCTTTTTCAAGATAACTCATCTCGATCATGGCAGCGTTCTCAATTGCCTTCTCTACAGCAGGGATTCCGCCGTCGGCTTTGAGAAGTCCGGCATAGACAATGGCTGCCACAGGTCCACGAGTGTTTTTTGCGACCTCAGCAGCTTCTTTGTATTTCTTATCTTTGATCAGAGGAGTGATCTTATCCAAAAAGGCATTCAAGTTTATTCTGCCATACATCAGAGCTATGAATTTCCACACGATATATGCAAGACCGTAGATCACCAGAATTAGGATAGGCCACATGGCCCAGCCGCCATCTTTAAACCATTTTACCATTCCACTGCCAAATACGAGTTCGGCAAAGCTCTCTAATCCACCGGCACTGGCAACTTCAGCTGTCGTTGCAGCAGCGGCGGCTTCCTCAGCTACTTCTTGTGCAAAGGCGACACCCGGCATGACCAGGCTTACCAGAGCGATAAGCAGCATTATGTACGAGAATTTTCTCATTTATGATTCCTCCTTGGAATAATTTAGAAGTTAAAGGACACACCGAGGGTGACACCACGGTATTTGTCTACGTTTGCCGGGTTTCTTACAGCCAGTCCATAGGTGTATTCAACTTCCGGATAGGTAAATTGGACCAAGTCGTCCTGCAAATCGGCTCCGTCATCATATGGTGATCCGGTGCGAGGATAGACGCGGTTTATATTCTTGGTTTTGAATAGGTTTTCCACATCAAGGAATACGCGCAGACTGGTTCCGCCCGGGAGCCGGACGCCTTTGGTCAATCTGGCATTAGCTTGGTGGGTGGGGTCCATGCGCTTGCTGTTTGTGTCCAGCATGGCGTTTCCTTCAGTGCTTTGCGGAGTATACGGCGCTCCGGACACAAAGCTCCAGTTTATATTAGCAGAGAAATCATCCAAAGGAAGGATGTAGTTTGTGAAAGGAACAAAGAATTCCTCTCCTCTGCCAATGCGGAAGGTGTAGTTTATGGAAGCATTGTGGCGCACATCCCAATCCAGCGGGAACTCGCGAAGGGAGGTGTTTTCGTCTTGGATCACGGTGCTGGAGTTGTTCCCTTGCGCCCATGCCAATGAATATGCCACGCTCCAAGTATTGAAGTTTGAAAGCATCTTTTCAAGCTGGATATCGATTCCACGGGCTGAGCCGTAGTCTTCAGAAATGAAGCGATACCAGTTCACGCTTTCTTCGCCTTCTTTGCGTTCGCGCATAGTGCTTACGTAGTTGTAAAGATTCTTGTAATATGCAGTCATATCGAGCACATAGTCATCTGACAACTGATGGGAAAGACCCACTTCATAGGTGACCGTGATCTGCGGCTCCAGGGTGGGATTACCCACGGTGATGGCTACATCGGAGATGTTTGCATCTTCGGGAGTCTTGGAGGTGAAGATATACTGCATCTGAGGCAATTGATTCTGATAGTTGTAAGCAAAACGCAGCACGTCGCGTTCGGTGATGGGATGGGAAACACCCAATCTTGGAGAGACCATCATTTGGAAGCGATCGCCTTTGTCAAATTCACGGTTTGCGAACAAGCCACTATCTTGCAATACCTTGTAGCTGGAGCCCAGATACCAGAAGTCAAAACGAAGACCGGCATTGACGATCATGCCTTCCCATTCCATCTTATCTTGCAGGTAGTAAGCTGCCTGCCAAGGAGTGGCGGAGTATCCATCGCGTTTGCCTGAAGAGGCTTTGGCCGCATTGTAATAATCCATGGGCTTGTAAATGGGAACCAGATCATTCAAACCTGTGGGGCTATCAGATATTGATTCAAGTGCAAAAAGTGCCGCGGGCACATATGTAGGATCAGCTTGATAAGCCTCAAGATCAGCATCAGACAGTGTGTAGATGTTTCTCAGATAAGCTTGTCTGCGATCTTCATATATGGTGAGGAAGTTTTGCAGCTGATTCTTTTCGATATTGTGATTGATGATTTCAAGGCCTGTCTTGGCAAGATGGGTCTGGTTGATCTGCCATTCGAAGTCCGTGCGGAAGTTTACGGTGGTGGTCATATCATCAATAAAGTTTGTGTAGATAGTTCCGGGAGGGTTAAATCCGGGAATCGGGCGAGGATCTTCTTGACTCTCTAGGCGATACTGCCACTGCATTGCAGGCAGAAAACCAAAGTCGTAAACTCCGTCTCCGTCGTTATCGACTGTAGCATAGCCATAGTTTCCTTGAAGGGCTGCATCAACGTAGTTCGCTCCGGGATTGTTGGGATCTACAGTCATGAAGATATAGTCGTCACGATTGATTCCGCGAGGGCCTTGATAGGTTTCTTTTGTGTAATAACTGGCCTTCACGTTTAGGTTCATGGTGGGACCAAACATGTGGTCGTAGGTACCTATATATTGGCGTTGCTCGGTTTCAGTCTCGACATAATGCTGTAGAGCATAACGCCAGCTGTATGCGCCTGCAGGGCTAAAGGGAGTGTTGTATGACCTATCTCCACGAACCGCAAAAGTGAATTTCTGAGCGGGGTTGAGATCATACTTTGTCTTCAGGTTGATATTGTAGCTGTTGTAATTGCGATTCCCCAAATCGATTCCCATGAAATTGTCTCTACCATCATAGGGATCATAGACGGGGTAGGTATCGTCAAGCATGCTTCGTCCGTTGAAGACATAGTCGTTGTTGGGATCAGTCACATAAAGATCCTTGTAGCGACCATCCAGCCATTCTCCCGCTCCATTGAGATAGAAAGTCAGCCTTTCTCTGATATCCATGGAAGCAAAGGGGATAATGGGTCCACCAAAGGCGAACTTGAAGACGTCGGAATTGCGTCCTTCACCTATGATATGGTCGGTATTGTACTCGACCTTACCGGAGAAGAAGGGATCACCATCTTTGGTGACGATATTGATCACGCCTGATTGTGCGTTTCCAAATTCTGCGGGGAAACCACCGGTCATGACTTTCATATCTTTGATGGCATCAGTATCCACGGAGAGGGCGCTTCCGCCGTCAACCGGGTCTGAGACACTCATTCCGTCAACTGTGAAATTGACTTCATTGGCACGACCACCACGAATGTGCAGCTCACCGCCAATGTTTGAGACGCCGGCCTGTAAGGATACGATGTCAATGACACTGGTGATGGCCGAATCAGACAAGCGATCCATCTCGATCTGGCGAGAAGTACCGGTGCGATCGCGTTCCACAACGTCTTGCGGGGCTTGTACCACGACCGTAGCAGCTTGAATGCCGGCGCGATTCATGGTAGGTGAAATGTTTGCTGTTTGTCCCACCTGAATTCTCACGTTTTCATAGGAAACCTCGCCGTATCCGACTAAAGAGAATCGAACGGTGTAAGAACCCGGGGGAATATTAATAATATTTGCCTGACCACGTGCATCGGTCTGGCCACCGGTTATACGTTGAGTGCCGGACATTACCACGACATTCACAAATTCCATAGGGCTGCCTCCGCCGTCGCGAACGCGAACAGCAAG
>Ga0334893_1002798_pt1 | contig 12204 bp, 10 predicted proteins | sample GraSluR3_MG_5_FD_207218 | JGI IMG/M metagenome (GOLD analysis project Ga0334893, IMG submission 207218) | Sludge microbial communities from methane-producing bioreactor in Wageningen University, Netherlands - Granular Sludge_09_05-R3 | ecosystem: Engineered > Bioreactor > Anaerobic >...
ATATTGAAAGCATCAACGAAAAAATGCTGGAGATGCGTAAAAAAATCCAGAATCTCGATTCTCTGGAAAGTGAGCTATCCCGCCGGAAAGATGAAGAGATCCGTCTTAATAAATTGATAGATGAACTGACAAAGAGGGTCAGCGAAAGCGAAAACTTTCACGAAGACTATAAACGTTCTCTTCGTCTCATCGAGGAAGACCGCCGCCAGGATGCCAAACGCTTGACCGATCTCCAGGGTGAGCTGGCAGCCATGCGGAAACGCCAGGATGAAACCCGCGGGAAACAGGACCTGGTGGGCGACAGCATGCGAAAACTTGAAAGCCGGATCAAAGACCTCCATAAAGCAGAATCGGAACGCAGAGAATCCCAAACCGCCTTTACGGAGAAAATGAAGCTGGCCAATGTGGAACGGGACCGGATCTTCAAAGAGTGGTCAGGCCGCTTTGACGAAGTCGAACGCATAACAACCGGATTGGAAAAAGAACTCAAGGATATCGAAAACACCCATCGCTCCATCAAACAATCCCAGGCAGCCCTTGACGAAGTCACCCAGCGCTTCGACCGCCGGATCAACGAGATCACAGAGATCCAGCGCCTGAATGAAGACCGATTCCGACAGGAATGGACGACTTTTAAATCAGATGACCAGAAACGCTGGACCAACTACACCCTGGCTCAGGAGGAGCAGCATCGGGAAATGAGCCGGGCTATCGAAAATCTGAGCAACCGGATTACCACCCTTGAAGACAAACTCGAAAACATTCAGGATCAATTTCAGCAAATTGGAAAAGATGATGTCAAACGGATGACATATCTTATAAACTCGCTCAGGGAATCCATTGAAATTTACAACAGCTTGTTCAATGAATAAACACAGATAGGAAACACCCCTTGCAAGTCATCGGCACTGCCGGACACGTTGACCACGGAAAGTCAACTCTCATCAACCGCCTGACGGGAATCAATCCCGACCGTCTCAAAGAGGAACAGGACCGGGAGATGAGCATCGAACTGGGTTTTGCCTGGTTTAAATTGCCCAACGATCAAGAAGTGGGCATTGTGGATGTACCCGGACACCGAGATTTCATTGAGAATATGCTGGCAGGCATCGGCGGCATTGATGCGGCCCTCTTTGTTGTTGCCGCAGATGAGGGCGTCATGCCGCAAACAAGGGAACACCTTGCCATACTGGACCTGCTCCAAATCCCGGCGGGTGTGGTCGCGCTGACAAAGGTTGACCTGGTCAGGGAATCAGAATGGCTGGATCTGGTTGAAGCGGACCTGAGTGAGACCCTGGCCGATACCATCCTGAAGGATGCCCCCATCGTCCGTGTCAGCGCCCGCACGGGAACCGGGATTGACGAAATCACCCAGGCCCTGCAGGATGTCCTCACACAGCATCCGCACCGGCCCGATTTGGGCAGGCCCCGGCTGCCTGTTGACCGTGTCTTCACCCTGCCCGGTTTTGGTACGGTTGTGACCGGCACCTTGATGGACGGCCAGCTTGCCGTCGGAGATGCCGTGGAAATCCTCCCGCGCAAGCTGGAAGGGCGAATCCGCGGCCTGCAAACCCACAAGCAAAAAGAGGAGAAAGCCCAGCCGGGAAGCCGCACGGCTGTCAATATCACCGGCATCAGTGTGGATCAGGTCCAACGCGGGGATGTCGTTGTTCACCCCGAGACATACCAAGCGACAAATATGATGGATGTCTGGTGTACACTTCTTAAAGATGCAGATGCCCCCCTAAATCACAATACCGAAGTCAAACTCTTCCTCGGTGCAGCAGAGGTCATGGCCAGGGTACGCCTGCTTGGCGTCCAGCAATTGGAGTCCGGCGGGGAGGCCTTCCTGCAATTGATGTTGAAAGAGCCGGTCGTGGCACTCCGCCAGGATCGTTTTATCATTCGCCGCCCCTCACCGGCCGCAACCATTGGCGGCGGCCAGGTGATTGATCCGCATCCCCAGCACCGGCATAAACGCTTCAACAGCAACCGGATAGAAGAATTGGAAAGCCTGCTGGTGGGGACGCCGCAAGAGATCCTGCTTCAGACAGCCCAAAAATTAGGCGCGGCATCAGCCCAGTACCTGATAAAAGGTTCCGGATTGGAAGCCAAAGAGGCAGATGAAGCTTTGAAATTACTTGTGGATAAAGGGGTTATCCAAGAGCTGAAAGGGAAAAAAATCTTAATCACTTCCACCCTACAGCAACAGTTTACAGATAAAATGCTAATGAAGATCACGGCTTATCACCGGAGATTTCCCCTTCGTTTGGGGATGCCCCGGGAGCAGTTAAAGTCCGAAACCAACCTGAACGCTGATGTTTTCGATGCGCTTGTGCTTCAATTAACTGATTCTGGAAAACTGGCCGCCTTTGACGCTAAATTGCGTCTGATGGAACATGCGATTGCCTTCACAGATAAGCAGCAAGGCCAGGTCGAAAACCTTCTCAAGCAGTTTGACGGGCAGCCCTATTCCCCCCCCTCGGTCAAACAGAGCCTCGCTGAAATTGGCGAGGAACTCCTGAACGCGCTGATCGAGACGGGCCAGCTCATCCAAATCAGCGAGGATGTGTTGTTTCGATCCGGGGCGTACCTTGAGATGCGGGAGGCCGTGATCGAACATATCCGGGACCATGGGGAAATCTCCCTGGCTGAACTCCGGGATAAATTCGACACCAGCCGCAAATATGCCGTTGCCTTGTTGGAATACCTGGACCAGACCGGCGTCACAATCCGCAAAGGCGACAACCGAATTCTCAGACGTAGATCCTGACCATTTCTCCAAAAAAATCGCTATAAAATAACCTCCAGGGACGGCTTCGGAATCTGCGGTAAAATACTCCAGTACTGCGCAATTAATTCTTCAGAGGAGGAGCTATCCAACCCATGCAATGGAAAATTTTACTGACTGACGGGCTTGCACCAATCTCAGACCAGAACCTGCTGGCTTCAGTTAATCTGGCGGACCGCAAAGGGATTTCCGCAGAGGAACTGCTGGACATTATCGGGGAGTATGACGCCTTGATCGTCCGCGGCCGCACAAAGGTCACAGAAGCCGTTCTCGATGCTGCAAAAAACCTCAAAGTTGTCGGACGGATGGGCGTTGGGGTTGATAATATTGATCTGAACGCTGCCAGGGACCGTGGTATCACCGTTGTGAACGCGCCGGTTGCGACAACCGTTTCTGTGGCTGAACTGACCCTTGGGCTTATGTTGAGTTTGATCCGCGGGATCCCACAGGCTAATGCCGGGATAAAAGCCGGTGAATGGCTCAAAAAAGAGCTGGTCGGGACCGAACTCTATCAAAAAACCCTGGGGATCATAGGTTTTGGGAATATTGGTCAGGCGGTCGCCAAACGCGCACTGGCTTTTGAAATGAACGTGATCGTTTACGACACAAATCCACAGGTTAAGGAAGTTCGCGCCCTTGGGACTGAACTTGTCGAGTATAAAGAATTATTCCGACGGGCCGATCTGATCGCTCTCCATATCCCCTATAACGACACCACGCACTATCTCCTTGATGAGGGAGCCTTTAAACTGATGAAAAACGGCGCCCTGATCATCTGTGCAGCCCGGGGTGGGGTGATTGACGAAAGCGCATTGCTGGCTGCGCTTGAAAGCGGCAAAGTTGCCGGTGCCGCACTGGATGTCTATGAAAACGAACCTCCAGGCGCCACACCTCTGACCCTCCACCCCAACGTGATCAGCACGCCTCACATCGGCGCTCAGACAAAGGAAGCCCAATTACGAGCCGGACACGATATCCTTTCGGAGGTTGTCGCCGCCCTGGAAGAAAAACCTTTGCGTTGGAAAATTGTCTGACATCATCAACAGACTTTTGACCGCTAACCTTGTAAATACCGCCTGAATTAATCTAAAGGAATTCACCATGTCAAAGAAAACTGAATACTCACCAAAAATGCAGCAACTCGTTGATCTGGCAGCAGAACTCGAGGATCTTGGTCATATTGAAGCCGTCCTCGGGTGGGACCAGCAGGTTAACATGCCGCGGGGCGGGGCCCAGGAACGCGGTCTCCAATCTGCCATCCTCGGGCAAATCATGCATGAAAAATTCACCTCCGATGAAGTCGGTCAACTTATCGCTGACCTTGAAAAGGAAGTGGGCGACCTCAAAGCCGAAACCGACGAAGCCCGGATGGTTAAAGTGGCCAAGCGCCAGTATGACAAACAAACCAAGGTCCCCCTGCCCATGCTGATGGAATTCATCCAGACAACCACCATGGCCCACGAAGCCTGGCTGGATGCCAAAACCCAATCCGATTTTTCCATCTTCGAGCCCCATCTTGAAAAGATTGTTGACCTCCGCAAGCAGTATGCCGGTCTCTTCAAACCTTATGATCATATTTACGATCCGTTGCTGGATGACTATGAACCCGGGATGAAAACAGCGGATGTTAAAGAGATCTTCGATAAACTTCGCCCCCAGCAGGTTGAGATCATCAGGATAATCTCCGAAAAAGAACCGCCGGATAACAACTTTATCAAACAATATTACAAAGAAGAATATCAGGAAATCATCGGCCGTTATGTCATCACCCGGTTTGGATACGATTGGAACCGGGGCCGGCTCGACCTTGCACCGCACCCCTTCACAACGGAATTCGGGCAGGGCGACGTACGGATCACCACCCGCTATCTGAAGGACGATGCCGGTTCAGCGTTGTTCAGCACCATGCACGAAGCCGGTCACGCGATGTACGGTCAGGGCGTGCCGGATAAATACCGCCGCCATCCCCTCAGCGGCGCGGCCTCCCTTGCCATCCACGAATCCCAATCACGGCTTTGGGAAAACCTTGTCGGCCGGAGCAAAGAGTTCTGGTCTTTCTTCTACCCCTCGCTGCAAATGCTCTTCCCGGAATATCTCGGTAATGTCAGCCGGGAAGACTTCTATCGCGGGATCAATAAAGTGGAACCCTCCCTGATCCGGGTGGAAGCGGATGAGGCAACTTATAACCTGCACATCATGCTCCGTCTTGAAATTGAGATGGGGCTGATGGAAGGTACTTTTGAGGTCAAGGATCTGCCGGAGATCTGGAACAGCAGGATGGAAGACTACCTCGGGATCACCCCTCCGGATGATTCTCAGGGCGTCCTCCAGGATGTCCACTGGTCCGGCGGCATGATTGGATACTTCCCCACGTACGCGCTCGGCAACCTGGCATCCGTCCAACTGTGGGATAAGATGCTGGAAGAAAATCCCAATGTGCCGGATGAAATCGCCCAGGGGAAATTCGACACCATCCTCGGCTGGATGCGGGAAAAAGTGCACCAGTACGGCAGCAAGTTCGAGCCTCAGGAGATTATGCTCAAAGCCACCGGCAGCAAGATCACCCCGGAGCCGTATATTCAGTATCTCAAAACCAAGTATGGTGAGATCTATAATTTCTAAGAACGACCATCTACAGTCCTCATCAGGCCGGCAAACCGGCCTGATGTCATTTAACCGCAGGCCCGGTTCTCACCCGCCATCCCCCTTTATTTTCTCGTATAATTATCCCATGCCGCGTTTACGTAAAATATTCCCTGCATTGAGTTTATTGCTCTTCCTCGCACTTCTGACGCCGTCATCAGGGAAGGCGCAGATTTCTCCCGCCATCACGATCCTCTTGCCTAGCGAGGGCTCCGTTGTCACATCACCCCTCTCAATTTCCGCTGATGTACTGCCGGGAGGCGACGGCCTGATCCGGATGACACTAACGGACCGTAACGGCAGCATTATCGCCCGGAAATTATTGCGGATCGCCGGTGATCCCGATCATCCCATCGAGTTTTCAACATCCCTGCCCTTTGAAATCCCTGGCGGACCCACTGAAGCCCTGTTGACCCTGGCCACGCAGGATGAGGACCATCGGCCTCTGAGCTTGCGAACCGTGACGCTTACCCTTAGTCAGGATGGTGAAGCGCTGATCCAGCCCAACCTGGTGGGTGAATCCTGGCTGGATATTACAGCACCAGGCCCGCAGGACCTGATCAGCGGCGGCAATCTCACTGTTCAAGGTTCCGTCACGCCGATCACAAATAACCCGGTGCGGTTCGAATTGATCACAGACTCCGGCGGCGTGGTTGGCACAACCCAATTATCCATTCCAGAAGAGCACCGCGAAGGTCAGCCCTTTGAATTTGAAGTCACCCTCTCTTATGCTTTCATCACCACCAGCCGGGATGCGCGCCTCGTGGTCCGGCAAACAAGCACGCAGTTCCGCGCCAATCTCATTTTGGACAGCCTCCCTCTGATTCTGACCCCCTAATTCCCGCTTTTAGATTGCCAAAAATCAATGAACATTATCATAATTGACAGGTGGCGAGTCTCCTGTGATTCTGCATCCGCAACAACAACACCTTGAGTGAAGGTATAATGGGGAGCGTTGCCTTACAAGGTAAATGTCGTCGAAATCGGAGGTCTGCATGTCGGAAAATTACGATGTCATCATCATCGGCGCGGGGATCGTTGGCAGCATGGTGGCGCGATTCTTATCCAAATACAAACTAGATATCTTATTAATCGAAAAAGAGAGTGATGTCGGCATGGGCACCAGCTCTGCCAATTCAGCCGCAGTCCACGCGGGATACGATGCCCTGCCCGGCACCAACAAAGCGCTCACCAACGTCATGGGCGCTGAAATGTGGCCTGAGATTTCGCAGGACCTCGGCATCCCCTTTGAGCGCTGTGGCGATTATGTGGTTGCAGTGGACGAAGAAGACCTGAAGATGTTGAACCTCCTGCTGGAACGCGGGCAGGCCAACCGCGTCCCTGGGCTGGAGATCATTGACGGCGACGAAATGCGCAGGCGGGAACCTCTGGTCAGACCTGACACGATCGGCGCGCTCTGGGCGCCCACAGGTGGGATTATCGATCCCTTTGCTGCGACAATTGCCGCCGCTGAAAATGCCGTGATGAACGGTGTGACCTTGAAACGGGATACGGCTTTTGAGGATTTTCTGATGGACGGCAACCGGATCACCAGCATCCACACCAGCCGGGGCGACTTTACCTGCCGCTGGGTGGTCAATGCCGCCGGGCTGTATGCTGATGAGGTCATGCATAAAGCCGGCGTCCGACCTGAATTCATGATCCGCCCCCGCCGAGGGGAATATGTGATCCTGGATAAAGTTGATTTCCAGCTGACCCGCAACACCATCCTCTTCCCCACGCCTTCTGATAAAGGCAAGGGCATTGTGGTGGCGTCCTCCTTGCACGGCAATGTGATTGTCGGGCCAAACGCTAATTTTGTGGACGATAAAACCAATAAAGACATCACCAAAGAGGGAATTGAAGAGATCTGGTCTGGCGGGAAGAAACTTGTCCCGGGCATCAACCGCAAACACATCATCGCTGAATTTGCGGGATTACGCGCAACCGGTAACGCCCCCACACCCAACCCGGAGATTAACTATAATCAGGATTTCATCATCGAGATTCCCCGGGAAGTGAAAGGTCTGGTCAATCTGGGCGGGATTGAGTCACCCGGCTTTACTGCCGCCCCCGGCCTCGCGCTCAAGGTTATTGAGCTTCTGGAGGAGGCAGGGGAAAGCCTTGTAGAAAAAGCGGATTGGAATCCGATCCGGGAACCCCGACCCGTTTTCCGCCATCTGAACAAGGACGAGCAGGCGGCTTTGGTCGCCAGAGAACCGGCTTACGGCCGAATCGTCTGCCGCTGTGAGATGGTGACTGAAGGGGAGATCCTGGCCGAGATCCACGCGCCGATCCCAGCGGATACCTACGATGCGCTCAAACGCCGCACCTGGCTGGGCACCGGGCGGTGCCAGGGCGGTTTCGATATGCCGCGCGTGACCCAGATCCTCTCCGACGAACTCGGGGTTCCGCCGGAAGACGTGACCAAGAAAGGCGAAGGTTCGCCCCTCCTTTTCCGCCCCACAAAAAACGTTGAGCAGGACCATCTCACCGTGGAGGACCTGATATGAAAGCCAGCTATGATGTGATCGTTATTGGGAGCGGCCCCGGCGGACTGGCAGCCGCTATCGCCGCCAAGGAAAACGGTGCGGACGATGTCCTGATCATTGAACGCGATGTCGAACTGGGCGGAATCCTCCTGCAGTGCATCCATAACGGCTTCGGGTTGGAGCTCTTCAACGAGGACATACCCGGCCCGACCTATGCCCAACACTTTATCGAAAAAACAAAAGGACACGGCGTCCAGACCTTGATGGACACCATGGTCCTGGATATCACCCCCGAACGGATTGTTTTTGCCATCAATAAGGACCTGGGATATCTCGAACTGCATGCCCGGGCAATCGTTCTGGCGATGGGCTGCCGGGAACGCACCCGGGCCCAGATCCTCTTGCCAGGCGCCCGCCCTGCCGGCGTCTATACAGCCGGAACTGCCCAACGTTTTGTGAACGTGGAAGGGCACATGCCGGGCGAGAAGTTCGTCATCCTCGGCTCCGGTGATATTGGCATGATCATGGCCCGCCGCCTGACGATTGAAGGCGCCAGGGTGGAACGGGTCCTGGAGATCATGCCCTACCTGACGGGCCTGACCCGCAATTACGTTCAATGCCTGCTGGATTATGGCATCACCCTTCAAAAGCAGCGCACGGTCAACCGCATCATCGGGCGTGACCGGGTAGAGGCCATTGAAGCCGTCAGCGTGGATGACGCCTGGAATCCGATACCCGGCACAAAAGAGATCATCCCCTGTGATACCCTGCTGCTCTCCGTCGGTCTGATCCCAGAAAACGAACTGTCTAAAAAGGCAGGCGTGGCACTTGACCCGGTCACCAATGGCCCTTATGTGGATGACCGCTTCATGACCAGCGTCCCCGGCATCTTTGCGGCCGGCAATGTCGTCCATGTGTATGACCTGGTGGATTGGGTCACGGAAGCCGGATATGTCGCCGGAAAAGGCGCCGCCCATTTCGCCCAGACCGATAAGGTTGAAACGGGTACGGAAATTCCCCTGAAAGCCGGCGAGAATATCAGGTACGTGGTACCCCATAAGATCAGTAAAGCACATCTGGCTGAGGAAACCGTCCGGCTGCAGATGCGGGCCATCACCCCCATCGAAGAACGGGTACTGGTCACCGTGGAAGATCAAAACGGCGATGTGATCGCCAAAAAAGGCGAGGCCTATGCACGTCCTGGAGAGATCCTGACCCTGGCCATCAAGCCGACCAGCTTCGATGCGGCACAAAAGGCCACCTCGCTGACGGTCAACGTCCGAAAACGGTGAGCCGTTTACTGGAAGAATATTGAGAACAAAGGAAGTTAACAATGGCAGAGGTTAGTGAAATCATTTGTGTGACCTGCCCCAAAGGTTGCACTTTGCAGGTCAAACATGAAGGGAAAGACGTCCTGGAAGTCCTTAATGAGGGCTGTAAGCGCGGCAAAGAATATGCCATTTGCGAATTGCAGGATCCGCGCCGTCAGGTGGCTTCGACCGTCAGAGTCAAAGGCGGCCTGCACCCTCTCGTGCCTGTCTACACCCAAAAAGCCTTCCCCAAACCTCTGATTCCTCAGCTGGCACAGGAGCTGCGCAAGGTGGAAATTTCCGCTCCGGTGAAGATCAATCAGGTGGTGCTGGCGGATGCCCTCGGTACAGGGATTGATATTATCGCCTCCCGGGATATGCCAGGCAAACATTAGGGCCATCAGGAATCTAAGAACAGGAGAACAGGTCAATACATACTGACTGGGGGAAACCTGATAACATCGTAGACAAAAAAACGAGACATCTCATGAAGACGTCTCGTAGACACCAACTAAAGGAAAACAGACTTTACGGCGCACCCGGGCCGTAATATTGGGGATCCAACGGCGTCTGACCGCTGGGGTCATGCACCCAGACATAATCACCCTCCTCCGCCCATTCAAACAGCCATCTCGCATCACCCGGCGAGAGGTTCACACACCCATGAGACTGGGGGGTTCCCAGGTAAGTATGCCAATAGACTGCATGCAGAGCACGCGCCTCATCATAGTACATCGTCCAGGGGACATCTTGGAGATAATAATAATCTTTCCGGTCCGCCTCGAATGAGCCCGTCATCGTTTCCAGGGCTTTCTTCTCATAAATCTGGAAGACGCCCGGCTTGGTATAAAAAAGGTCTCTGCCCGATGCCATCAATGTCGCAAACCGCAGTTGCCCATCCTCATAAACCGCCAAGGTTTGCTGGAAGAGGTTAAGTTCAATCCACCGGTCAGCAGTCACCTCTTCCGGTTTATTCAGATTCACTTCAACAATTTTTGTTTTTCGGCCATCAACCCACTCGCCAAACCCGATTTGATACCAAGTCACACCCTCGGCCTCCACTTCATTGAAGACCTGAACAACATCGCCCGTAATATACCGATTGTCCGTCGTCGCAGCGGAAAAGGAGGGTTCAACATAGCTGGGGATTTGATCAATGATCCAGCCGAAATTATTGCGGGGATTTTCAAAGAATTCCAACCCCTGGAAACTGGTATACGCTGCCGGCGCGGCTCGCATCCACCCTCCTGAGGAAAGCTGCAGATAAGGTTTACCGTTATGGTCCAGACGGTCAATGTACCTGACGAACCGCATCGAGCCGGGATCGATCTGGCTGACCGGGTTCACCTCCGCAACCGCATCCTCAAAGCTCGCGTAGATGAGGGCTGGAAGGGCCTCATCCAAATTGATCTTTGCCACAAAGATCGGCATCACGCCCAAATCGGCTGATGGCTGCGCGGCTGGTAGATCCCGGATTGGATAGGGAAAACCCGCTGTCTGCATTTCTGCAACAGTCTGGGCGGGGCCATAAAACAAGCAGCTTCCGTCATTGGGCATCCCGGGAAGACAGAGGGGCAGGCCAAATACATCCTCTGCCTGGAAGGATTCAACAGCGTATGCGGAGCTGAATGACACCACGAATAATCCAATTAGCAAGAAAACCATTAAATATCGTTTCATTATTCCTCATGTCCACATTTGGTGGCCCTTATTATACCTGAAACTGTCCGATTTATGACAAAACCGAACTTCACCCAGGGCCTAGATACTTTTTTCGATGCCCTTGCAATACCCTAGATAATCTGTGTTCAACAATTCATCTTCACGCTATGATGGAGGTGAAAGATGGAGACAATAAATAATAAAAAGCTCAATATTATCCTGTGCCAAGGAAAAACCTGCCTCTTTTTCGGCCTGCATTGGACCAAGCTATGCTCCGCCGAATCTGAGGTATGAAAGATCAGACCAATAAATCGGCTTTGAAGATCACCACCGCCGCGCCTCTGATCCTGACCCGTTCTCCATGCAGCGAGACGCCCAATTTTCCTCCTCGCTTTGAGGCCTGAAAGGCAGTGAAGTCCTTCTTTCCCATTTTCACCCCCCAATAAGGCGCGAGAAGGCAATGCGCGGAGCCGGTCACCGGGTCTTCATTGATCCCCAGCCGCGGCGCAAAGAATCGGGAAATGAAATCAAACGCCGGATCAGCGCTTGGTGCCGTAATGATCACTTCGGGAACCGGGGATTCTGCTAAGGCCTGGAAATCGGGTTCTGCCCGCCGGACAGTCTCGTCATCCCTGGCCAGAAACAGGTGATAATCTCCCGACCGGACCCCTTCAATCAAATCAATCCCAAGAGCCACTTTGACCACAGGCAGGACTTCAACCGGTTCGGGTTCCTTAACCGGAAAATCCAATTCGATGTCCCCCTCCAGCCAGCGCGCCTGCAAGGGGCCGCTGAGGGTTCTGAAGGTGAGGGGTTTATCCCTCAGTTCCGGGTGGATGTCGAACAGCACTTTGGCGCTGGCAAGGGTGGCATGCCCACATAAACTCACCTCGGTCTTCGGCGTGAACCAGCGCAATTGCCAGTCCCCATCTTTTGGCAGCAGAAAGGCCGTCTCCGACAGATTCATCTCCGCCGCCAGGGCCTGCATCCAGCCCTCAGGTTTTGAAGCTTCCAATAGGCAAACCGCTGCCGGGTTCCCTTTGAACGGCGACTCAGTGAAGGCATCCACCTGAAACAAATTATGCGTCATTATGAACTCCAATCCTTAACCCGTCCCCAACCGGATGACAACCAGAGAAGTGACTCACCCGATCTGGTGCTTTAAAATAATTATAACCATCGTAACGCTTCATTGCACTGTTATCAGCCCCCGACTACAACCTGCCCCCACCCAAATCCGTTGTTAGTTTTCCTTAAAAAGAGCCGGCAGTTATTGTAAATCTAGTCTGAAATACCTATAATGGAA
>Ga0334893_1002807_pt1 | contig 12163 bp, 12 predicted proteins | sample GraSluR3_MG_5_FD_207218 | JGI IMG/M metagenome (GOLD analysis project Ga0334893, IMG submission 207218) | Sludge microbial communities from methane-producing bioreactor in Wageningen University, Netherlands - Granular Sludge_09_05-R3 | ecosystem: Engineered > Bioreactor > Anaerobic >...
TTAATACTTGATTATATTGCAACAATGCAACTACAGAGTTCTGGTGGTGTAGAGAGGTTAAGAAAGGATATTATCCCTTCACAGGTGCAATATCAGAATAATCCCCCTCAAGGAATGCCCAGCAAACCAATGGGTCAAGAGGTTCAGATGGGGGTTTTAAGAAGCTCTTCAGCCAACGCTCCAGTATTTCTGTTCTTAGGTTTACAAGGTGTAGGAAAAACTTCTATTGCAAAGTCCATAGCCCAGTCTATGGGAAGAAAGTTCTCCCGTATATCTCTAGGAGCTATTGGAGATGTTAGAACACTAAGGGGCTCCCCAAGATATTCTCCAGATGCTGAGCCAGGCCAAATAATCAAGGCTTTGGTCAGATGTGGGACTATGAATCCCGTTATCCTTTTGGACGAGATAGAGAAGTCTAGTGGTAACAAGGGACTTCTTAGTGATATTATGGCTGTTCTCCTTGAGATCTTAGACCCTGAACAGAACTCTACATTTGTAGATCACTATATTGATCATCCCGTAGATCTTTCTAATGTCTTCTTCATATGTACAGCAAATAATCTAGGAGGCCTCTCTGCAGCATTACTTGATCGTGTAGAAGTTATTCGCTTTACTAGTTACTCCGACCAAGAAAAGGAGGTTATTGGTAAGGAATATATTCTTCCAAGAGTTCTGAAGAATCTTAATATCTCTCCAGAATATATAAAGATAGAGGAGGAGGTGTGGCCATTAATAATTAGACCTGTTGGATTCGATGCTGGTATAAGACAATTGGAAAGAAATATCACAACCATTGTAAGGAGTGCTGCACGAATGATTGTTGAAGGGAAACCTCTACCTATTGTTATAAACAGCTCAAATTTGACGGATTATGTGTTAGCTGACCAGGGCCCGCTTAGTTAAGAATTTCTCAAGAAGTCAAACAAAAGTAGAGAACTGGGAGACAAAGAGCTCTGTGAGAAAATTATATCCCTCGGAATGGATTTGAAAGCCTAAGAGATGAGACAGCCTTTCTAATTTTTGGACTCCCCATCCCCTTTGGAACGGTTGGTCTGTCTTGTTGCTTTTTCTCTGCTTTGGATAGTAAAGAGAGGTCCATCCCTTGTTGAATAGGATCTATCTTCTTAGGATTAACTCCCTCTGTTACTAGGTAATTAGAGATTTCAATGTCCCCATTGTTTGTATTAGAGTTGCTCATCATTATCCTCCGGATAACTTTCAATTAAACCTTGTGGAGTTAAATGTTTTTTCCCTTTCTGAATATCCTCACGAGATTGTACTGCTTGACCAGAGAGAGTATTACTCTTAATTCTGTCTAAGACACTTTTCTCTCTTTGAAATTTATCTGGGTTTAGTTGCTCTTCTTGTTCCCTCAATCTCTTCTCTATCTCTTTCTGGTATTCTGCTCTCTCCATCTGTATTGTACTTCTCTGTCCCTGTGTTCTTTTAACAGCTTCTTCAATTATTTCTTCTTGCCTTGCCATCCCCTTTCTGTCTTTCATAGGTCTTTGTTCTGTTGGAGGTTCAAATATCTCGGACAAATCTTCTAGAGTTCTAGTATCTGTTTGGCCCTCCCTCTCTCTAAGTTTCTCTAAATCTCTAGGGTCAGAAGTTATTAACTCATGTTCTGACACACTAGACAGTACCTGGATTCCTACATGGTTGGAGCCAGCGAAGAATAGTCCTTGTCCTTGATCACAGTTAAGAAGGAAGTTCTTCTCTCCATCTGAGAGATTAAAGACCTGTTGTAGTTTCTCTACTGCCGTTGGACTCTGCATCATGAGCATCTGTATAGAGGAATTTGAGATTATAGCTTTCCCCATATCATTGTTTAGGAAGTCTGCGACGTCCTGGGTTATCGTCGATAATCCAAGGTAATATTTCCTAGCTCTTTTTGCAATTGAATACATAAATTTGGCAGAGTCTTCAGACTGCATCATGTACCAAGCCTCATCGACTATTAATAATCTTCTCTTTCTTTCCTTCCTGATCTTGGTCCAGATGAAGTCCAGCATTAAGTACATGGCGAGAGGTTTCAATTCTTCCTGTAAATCTCTAACGCTAAATACTGTGAATGGATTATTTATTTCAAAGTTACTTGCCTCATTGAAAACACCAGCACCGCTTCCAATGATGTATTTCTCTAAACGCCTTGCCAATCCATGGGCTTCTGTCTCTGCCATTCCTTTTAAGACTTTATACAAATCTTCTAGAAGGGGAGGGGTCTTGGTCTGTGTATCTGGGTCAAATGTTATTCCTTTCTCACGGTATGTTAGGATTAGAGCTCGGTCTAGGATGGAACTTTCTATATTGGAGAGTTCTCCTAACATAACCTTAAAAAATCCCTGCAATGCTAGGAGCTTCATTCTCAGCTCATCATCTCCTTCTTCTTTTACACCAGATAGTTCAAAGGGGTTCATTTTGTTTCCTTTATCTTGGGAGAATGAGATGTAGGCTCCATTCACTGCTCCTGCGAGGTCCTCGTACTCTCTTTCAGGGTCAATGATAAGGATCTCCGTCCCGAGCATTAGGCTTCTAACGGCTTCAAGTTTAACAAAGTAGCTTTTTCCTGCTCCGGATTTTGCAAAGATAACGGCATTTGCATTCTCTAAATCGAAACGGTCGAAAATCACTAAACTCCTATTATGTAGATTAAGTCCATACATAATTCCGTGATCCATAGTAAGCTCCGATGTCACGAATGGGAATGTTGTTGCAAGGGAAGTCGTGTCCATATTTCTAGTTATGTACATACTGTCTAGTCCAAGAGGCTGAGAGCTTATGAATCCTTGTTCCTGTTGTAGAGTCGCAGGTTTAGCAGTCACATTTATAGCGGCGAGGGTGGAGGTTACATTCCTAGAGATTTTTTCAAGGGTATCCTTATCCCTGGCGTAGAGAGTTATGTACATAGAGAAGTGGAAAAATTTCTCTGTCCCCTCTGCAATGGAATCTTGAAGCTGTTGCGCATCTGCTAGCGCTACCTTGAGTGAAGGGTCAACGACTTTCCTGTCTTCCATCTGCGAATAAAGTGAAGCTTCCATCTCTCCAATTTTCTTTTTAAGTTTCTCTAATATTGTTTTGTTGTCTACAGGGTAGTAAAAGGTGCTTATTCTTAAGGAGTGTTCGAAATTGATTATGGGGGAGAGCCAATTTGGTCCAACAAATCTTGGGTATCCACTTACAAATAATGTCTTAAAGAAATAGTCTCCTATTTCTAAATTATTAAAATCTACTTCTAGATCTATTGGAGCAACTATGTCCTGTATGGACATATCTGAAGGAATTAGTTCCCGAACACTATGTGGGTCATTATCTATGTATTGAGTTTCTTCAAAGTTTTCATCTTCAACGACTTCACTCTCTTGCTCTTTCTTATTTGATTTGCCTAGTAATTCGGTAAGGTTATCCATAACCTTTGTAATAATGTTCTCCTTTTTCTTCTTTTTCTCTTCCTCTTCTAAAGTTTTTGTGTCATTGTATCTATTTCTCTCTTCATCCGGGCTGTTCTGTCCTTCCTCCCGAAGTTTCGAGATCTCCTGCTGGAATGTGGCATACTTTTCCCCAGTTGTTTTAAGCTTCTCATTATTCTCGACTAACTTTTTAGTAGTTTGGGTCTCAAAGGATCTGTTGTAGTTATTCTTTATCTCATCCATTATTCTTCTTCATCAGGGTTATATATTGTATAAAATTCAGACAATAGCTCTTTAGTTGTCAACTGATGGCCGAAGAGCCCCATTCTACTAAGCTGTTTCAGAATATGATCTCTCTTGGGAAAAAGGAAGATCTTTGCTTTCTCCAGTAATTGCTCTGCTTTCATCTGGCTCATTCTCTCTTGCTCCTCTTTGTTCTTCTTAGAATCTAGAATATTCGCACCGGGGATTGGTGCTCCAGGGCTGTAAGGAACAACTATGAAAAAATTTTTGTCTAGGACATCATTTTGGACGATTAGTTTCTGAACGAAATTTGTGTATATATCTAGTTGTTTTTTAAGACCCTCGCTCATCTGTTTCTGGTCCATACTGGTTTTTAGATAGTCTATATAATTAGAGATATCTATCCTCTTGGTTCTGATGAGAATCTGTATCCTGAAATTAAGAGAGTTTAGTAGACCCGCAAATGCATAGATTTTATTGTCTTGTTCATACTCTGCAAGGAGGTCGAAGTTAATGGAAGAAGTTTGTATAACCATTGCCACACTACCCTGTGTCGTTATTATTAAATCATCTCGGATATCTCTTATTCCGAGGTGATCTTGTGTTGATGCTGTTGCTCTTGCTCTCGCTTTTTTATCCACCTTATAGAGTGCTAATTTTAATTGGCAACTTATCTTTTTTGTCTGTTACTTCCAACTGAACCTTCGGAAATTCATATGTAGGATGTTGAAATTCTAACATATATGTTCCAGGTTCCCATAATTTATTTGTTAAGAAGTAACCACTTTCTCCAGTCTTATTTGCATATAGAACTCTTCCATCCGAAGACTTAAGATATACAATAGCATTAGGAACAGGCTTTGAACCATTAGCAAATAGCCAGGCATTTATATTCCCAGGGAGTCTTTCTGCACTTGCTATGTTGAATTGGTATTTTGATATGTTATCTTCTGTAATTATTATTTTGTTCGGAGAGGGTATAGCTTTAGTAAGCTGAGGATCTATATTAAGTTCCTCATCTAACATGTCTCCAGGGTCATTCTCCTCAAGATTGTGAGATTCGTTTTTACTAGGTAAGCTTTCTCCAATTATTTTCTTCTTTTTGATTTTAATGTCTTTAGGAATTAATTTTCCCTCTTCGTCTGGTTTGAGTTCTGGTTTTGCTCCTTTTGCTTTTAATTCTTTGTTTAACCAGACTCTTTGTGTTGGGTTTGTTATTGCTGTAATGTAATTTTTTATAAAGACATCTGCATCTTGGTCATTTACTGGGACTAGACCAAGGAAAGCTCCTAGTCCAGAGGATACGACAAAAACCGGGATGCCAAGTAAAGCAGGAATGACATCAGATACAACTAGGTATATCATAATTCCTCCAAAACCAAGTCCTATCGCTAAGTAAGCAAACTCTTTAAGAGTAAACTTTGTAAAGAGTTTGAACTCTACGTCTAGTATATTTTGCGGGATCGCATGTTGTCTCATATTTAGGCAGATTTTACTATTTTTTCTCTATAAAGTTTACCAGAATATTGGAGATACTTACAATGTCAGGTATTCTAGCAATTGAATTGAAGACGATTTGATTTTGTAAGTGGTATTATAATGGTTGTATGATGATGAGATATTCAAAATTTAAGGAGCTCCTTAAATTTAGGAGAGCAATGGGTTTAACCCTTTCCAAAGAGAAAGTGAAATATATTTGGGGCAAGAGATTTATTAAAGAGGTTAATCAGCGAGAGATTGAGGGCCAAGGAGTTTCTTCATTTCTTTTTAAAGATGTTCAAGATATGGATGAGATATCTTTAGAAAAATTATTGATAGTCAGGGAGAATCTTTCAAAGTTAAAGGTTTTTAATTGGGTGAGGTTTGTCGGAGTGTCGGGTTCAGTTGCTGCTGGTTTTGCAAAGGAGAGTGATGATATTGATATATTTGTTGTAGTTAGGAATGGTACAATGTGGATTTACAGAGCAATTATTGCATTTAGGAATATATTTCATAACAAAATTCGTGCTAAAAGACACAAAGAGGTGAAGAACAAGTTGTGTGTAAATTTGATTTGTGAGGAACGTGGATTGGAATTCCCGGATGATATTTTTAATATGCATGAGCTCCTTTTTTTGATTCCGATATATAACAAGAAGTATAAGAGGTATGTCTTATCTGTTAACCCATGGTTAGAGGAACACTTTTATGTTAAGAAAGAATTGCTAAGATCAAGAACAATCCCCCTAAAAAGAGTATTCTTTCTTCTTAGGGTTTTCAATTTTCTTGCTTTTGTTGCACAGTTAAACTTTATGTTTATTTCAGGACATAATCCAGAGATGAAGAGATTATTTGAAAATAATAAAAAGGGAAGGATAGAATTTTTTGAATATGGATTCAGGATGGAAAAGCTGGAGAAATATATTAACGAATAATTACTTAAAAGAGTTTAAATCTATTAGTTGTGCTTTCTCTAAGACCTCTTTTGGAAGTTCCTTGTAATTCACTATTGTTATGAAAGTTTGTTGTTTAGCAAGAAAATCCTTGTCGAACACTTTTTTTGCATTTGCTTTGTCCAGTTCTGAGGATATATCATCTAGTAAGAGTAGGGGATAGAATCCTAACTTGTTTGCCACTATCTCTTGTTTACGAAACAGCAATTGTCCAATGGATAGTCGTTTCTCTCCTCTTGACCCAAATTTTTTTATGTCCATTCCGTTTACTAAATTCCAATCGTCTCGGTGTGGTCCAATATTCGTATAGCCTGTTGCAATATCTCTTTTCTTTGCCATTTCGATCTCCTCTCCGAGAGGGGTTTCTTCATTCGATCTTACGTATTGAATACGTAGTTTCTCTGAAGAAAGCTCCTTACAAAACTCGCTTCTTTTTTCTTGTATCTCCTCTGCGAGTTTTATAAATTTTTCTGTCCAGAAATTAAGTTGGGTGTCATTTCGAGCTACTATTCCCCTCTCATAAAAATCCTTAGAAAGCCTCTTAAGATAAGCGTTTCTCTGCCTTAATGTCTTTCTGAAAGTTTTTAGAGTGTCAGAGTAGTCATAATTTATTAAAGAGATTGTTTCGTCTAGGAAATCTCTTCTTTTGCTGGGAGATATCATTAATATCTCAATTTGTTCAGGATTAAAAATTGTAGATGCTGTTTTTTCAAAGAATTTTTTTGGGGTGGTCTTTTTTGTATCTATTTGAAACACTCTTCTCCCATTATTTTTGAAGAAGGAGAATATCTTGTCATCTATTGTTATCTCTATTCTGGTGTATTTCTTGTCATCGTCCTGATAATTAGAAATATATTCATCTGAGGTTGCCCAGGGAGAGTATCCATTTGTTAGTAGCATTATGGATTCTAAGATTGTGCTTTTCCCCTGTGCATTGTCTCCATGTAGAATCACAATATCTTTTTTAATTGGGATTTCAACTTCCCCAAACTTTCTGAAATTCGACAGTTTTATATTTCTAATAGTCATTATGTTTTAAGAATTGCTAAAAAGGCTTCTTGAGGTATTGTTACTTGGCCAATTTCCTTTAATCTTTTCTTTCCTTTCTTCTGTTTCTCTAGAAGTTTTTTCTTTCTGGAGTAGTCTCCACCATATAACTTCTCCGTGACGTTCTTGCGATATCCTCGGATATCTTCTCTTGCTATTATTTTTGCGCCTATTGCTGCTTGTAAAGGTATGGGGAATTGTTGTTTGGGGATAACCTTCTTCATCTCTTCTAGGAGTTTGATTGCCTTTGACCTTGCAAGCTCTTTTACTTCCAAAAAGCTGAGTGCCTCTATTTCTTCATGGTTAACTATGATTGAGATTTTTACAATATCAGCAGGAAAGAAATCTATCATTTCGTATTCCATTGATGCGTATCCACTTGTAACATTCTTCATAAGATCGAAGAAGTTTGAGATCAAAGATGCTAGAGGCATATCATATTCCAAGGTTATATATTGTTCTTTTAAATGAATTTCCTTTTCTACAGAGAGATATTTCGTATTAACATATTCCCCTCTTTTAATTTGGCATAACTTCATTAAGTCTCCTAAGTATTTTTCGGGAGTCATAATGACTGTTCTAACCCATGGTTCTCGGATTTCCGCTATCTCTGAAGGGTCGGGGAGTTCATCTGGGGTTTGTATCTCCATTTCTGTCCCATCAGTTTTTGTAACTCTGTATTCTACTGTGGGAGCTGTTACTACGAGATTAACGTCATATTCTCTCTCCAGTCTCTCTTGAATAATTTCCATATGCAATAGGCCTAAGAAACCACATCTAAAACCTGAGCCTAATAAGGCAGACCTTTGTTCGGTAAAGGAAAGAGATGAGTCGTTTAAAGATAGTTTCTTTAGGGCAATTTTGAGATTTTCATATTCTTCAGGATCTGTTGGAAAGAAAGTTGCAAACATGTTTGGCTTTGGGACTTGGTATCCCGAGAGGGGTTGGGTCCCTTTTTCATCTGACACGGTGTCCCCAACTGTAAAGTAGCTAATGTCCTTAAGCCCTGTGGCTATGTAACCTACCTCTCCTGTTTTTAATAGATTCGTTTCTAGAAGGTTGGGGTTAAAAACTCCTATCTCTGTTGGTTTAAAGGATTCCTCCCTCTGTATCATATAGAGTTCTTTGGCTTTTCCTGGGATATGCTGCATCTTTCCATCAAAGACCCTTGCTGCAATTACTACTCCCCTATGTTCATCATAGAAGGAGTCAAATACCAAGGCTTTTAAAGGTTTACTAGGGTCTCCCTTTGGAGGAGGAGATTTTTCTACGATTTCATCTAGTAATCTGTCTACATTCTCTCCCGTTTTTGCAGAAACTTTTATAATCTCTTCCTTTTTAAACCCCAGTAAACTTTCAATCTCTTCCTCTCTCTCTGTTATGTCTAGGTTAGGGAGGTCTATCTTGTTAAGTACTGGGATTATTTTAAGACCTAAATCTAAAGCTTTTTTGGTGTTAGATATGGTCTGTGCTTGGATTCCTTGGCTAGCATCTATTAGGAGTATTGCAGATTCACATGCTGCCAGTGATCTGGAGACCTCATAGGAAAAGTCTACATGACCTGGAGTATCTATTAAGTTAAGCTGATACCCTTTCCATTCCATTCTACAAGCTTGTAGCTTTATGGTTATCCCTTTCTCTTGCTCTAAGTCTAGCCTGTCTAGGACTCTCTCTTTCCTTTTTTCTCTTGAGAGGTCTGTTTTTACGGCCTCTAAAATCCTGTCGGCGAGGGTGGATTTCCCATGGTCTATATGTGCAATTATTGAGAAATTGCGTATCTTGTTTAAATCTTGCATACGAGGAATTATATCATAGGGGAGGAGAAAGATGCCTTTCAAGAAAGAGATTTCTCTCCATCGATTATTTTAGAGTGGGTATCTCTGTTCTACTTGACAATTATTGTCATGTCAAAAAGTTCTGAGAATTGGACTCCAGAGATATTCTCAAGGGCAAGGAAGATAATAACTCTCTCAGAAGGAAGGACACTTATCTCTTGAGTATATGTTTCCCCATTATTGTCTTGTAGTAGATAAGGAAGCTCTTTCTCTTGTAAATATATTTTAGATCTAGTGTTGCTTAGGGTCTGGCCCCAGAAAGAGAGGGTTTTCTTTTCTTCCGTATTGTTCTGTATCTCTAAAATTGGTTTGGAGTATGAATCTGCTCCTCTCTTACCAATTCTTGCAGAATAAGAATATTCTGTTTCATCTATCTTGTTAAGATTCTCACTTGTGAATATCTCATGTTGTCCGCCTACAAGTCGCACTATGAGTTTGTCTTGGGTAGTTACTCCCAATATGTCTATTTTCTTGATCTGTCTAGTTATTGGAGTTAAGTTCATCACTGTTACAATCGGAAGTATAAAGAATAGGGCTAACAAGCCTAGTGCAAAGGGTTCCAGAATTTGTGTGAATATCTTTTTGAATTCTTCTTTCTTTGCCATTTGCTGTTCTTAAAGTAATTAGTAATAACTGTTTTCTTTAGGATATATCTTATCAGTTTCTAATTCAAATGTCCTTATGGTTCCCCATATGGACAGTAAAGAAGTTACCCCAGCACTGACCCCTATCCAGGTATACGTTTGGCCTTGTAGAGTGTGAGCTATAGTGATGATTGATGCCATCGTGAGGAAGGCTGTCCATATGAATATGTGTAAAAAGGTTACGTCTTTCTTCGTTATCCAATTTAGGATATTAAATCTTGTTACTTTCACTAATGTTTTTGGATTCTGTAGTGTTGTCTGATATATGGAAGTCTTTATTATAAAGTAGAGAGTAGGGATAGCTAAGAATAGGAACATAGTTAGGTTTGAAATTGAGTTTACGAAAAGAGTGACATTATTGTCTGTAAAGAGTATCTGTATGGAAGTAATTCCCACGATGTCGTTCTCTATAAAGAACTCTAAATCGTATAACATTGAGGGCACTATTATCCCTATTGCTTTTCCCGCTATCATCAAGATTGCAGGAGTAAGGGATATTTTAAGCGCTCTTTTTAGCAGTTTTGACATTATTTTGGGACAGTTCGTTTAATTTTTTGGTAAGGCGAGACTTAATTCGATCTGCCTTCCCTTCCTTTATAACATTTTTTCTAGCTGCTTTGTCAAGAACTTTGTAAACATTCTTTATGTTTTTAGAAGCTTCTTCGACTTTACCCTCATCAACTAGAGTGTTTTGCTTTTTAACTGCCCTTTTTATTCTATTTCTTAACCTATCATTGACGGTTTTTCTTTTCTTATTCTGTCTAAGGTCTTTAATAGATGTCTTAAGATTTGGCATTTTAATTAGATATATATGTAAAGTAAATAACTTGTAAGTCAAGGTATTATATATATTATGACTTTATTTGTAAACATTTTTATTTGTGTTACACTATTTCTATGAGGAGGAGTAGGTTGGTTAAGTTTTTCTTGTTTTTGTTTTTTGTATTTTCTGTTGCTTCTGCAGTTTCTGTTTATGTTATTTATTACAGGGAGGATACGGAAGATATCTCAGAGAATGTCCTAGGAGTTAGGAATCCTACTGGAGTTCCATATATTATTAATCTACCACCTTTAGTTGTTAGGGAAGGGGAGGTTTATGAGTATAGAGTGAGGGTTTTGGATAGTGACACAGAAATACAGGATCTTGAATTAGAGTATGTAGAAGGGCCTGAGTGGCTTGATTTGGACGATTTAGTCCTTAAGGGTGTTGCACCAAGTGGAAGTAAGGGGACTTACAAAATTGTTTTGACTGTTTCGGATGGGTATAATAGTTCTACTAAAGAGGATTATATATTAGTAGAGGAGAGTTTAGAGGATGTCGAACGATAAAAAGAAGATTTACATTTTATTTTCTCTTGCGGTTTTACTTTTATCTGCGGGGCTTTTTTTATTATTCTCTAAAGATGTTGATGAGTTGGAGGTTAAGGGAATAGCAGGAAAGGATTGTGTTCCATACAATATTTTTGTTATGCCTGGAGAGACAGATTACTCTGTGGAAATATCTTGGAAGACTAGGTCTGAGTGTTTAGGTTTTATCCTTTATGGTAAGGATAGTGGGAATTTAGATATGGTAGCAGTGGATCTTGTAAATAAGAGTAGTTCTAGGGACCACAATGTGTCAATAGATGGGTTGCTCAGAAAGGAAAGGTATTACTTTCTAGTAAACTCTCAGGATCAGGCTTATGGGAATAATGGATCTCCTTTGGAATTTATTATAGAGAATCTTTAAGATCTCTTTTTCTTATTCTTAGATACCTTTTTTACTAACTTAGTCTCAAAGTATTTCTTAGGCTTGAATATTCTCCATGAGAAGACTTCTGCTTCTTTGTAAGCTCCTGAGTTTATTAACTTCTCCATCATTGCCTGGCCCATAGGTTTTGAGTAGATGTACCAACCAACTAATACAACTAGTAGTCCAAGTAGTATTCTTCCAATTACAGAATCGAAGATTCCTGTTTCTGGTGTGGTTTCAGAATCTGGTTTCTCAACAACTGGAGTTTCATCGTCTGTAGGGGTTTCTTCACCACTACAACTCTGTGCCACATTCAATACAAGTTCAGCTCTTAATGTCTCTGGATTAGAAGGAATCTCTGCTGGAGTTATAACTACTTCATTTTGGTTTTCTCCTGTGAGAGCATCCTCGCCAGCTTCTGACATAAAGACTATTGTTAGTGATTGACCACTATTAACAGACCAACCCCCAGTTTTTTCCCATACTACTTCTTGGGTATCTCCTACATCTGTTGCTGTTACAAATTCGTTATCGCCTACTTTAACGCCATTTATTTTTGTTGAATCTGCTACATATGTAAATCCTAGTGGTAGTTTATCTTTTACTGAGTAGATTATTTGGGCTGTGGTGCTGTCGTTTACTGTTTTTAGAGTAAACTCTGCGACATTATCTGGAGTTACTCTTTCAACACAACTGACATTTGATGTCTTGAAGACACTGAACTTAGATTCTTCTGCTTCTTGCAATTCCTCAGTAGTAGGATCTATCTGGGGGAAATTGAAGGAGGTATTTACAGTCCCTATAACTTCTGTGTCAGATC
>Ga0334893_1002810_pt1 | contig 12158 bp, 11 predicted proteins | sample GraSluR3_MG_5_FD_207218 | JGI IMG/M metagenome (GOLD analysis project Ga0334893, IMG submission 207218) | Sludge microbial communities from methane-producing bioreactor in Wageningen University, Netherlands - Granular Sludge_09_05-R3 | ecosystem: Engineered > Bioreactor > Anaerobic >...
CGGGAGCGATTCCCTTGGCAGGGTTGATCAACCGGTGATCCTCATATTTGATGAGAGCTTACCTTATGCAGGTGCATATATCGAAAGTTACTGCTCGACAGGTGAATATTTTCTTAAAACCTATACCGACGATCCTTACCAGGAATTGTTACCTGTTCTGGAACAATCCGGCATCGCACCGGTCAGCCCAAAGACCCCCTATATCACAGACAGATTCAACGAATGGACGGCATTTCTACTATCATCTTTGCGGTTGTATCTCACCCAATCGGCTTTCTTTTTGCTGGGTGTGGTCAGCCTGATTCTTTTCTCCGTCGATTTGTACTGTGAGATCAACAAACAAAAGATTGCCTGCTCTCTGATCGAGGGGGCGACGATCATGGGGTATATGCGGACCCACTTCTTGATGATCGGTTTGTCCTACCTGCTGACATTTGCGGCCATCCTGCTGGCAGCCATGGTATCTGCTATCACGGTGGACTACACCCTTCTGCTGGGGGCAATCGGGCTGGAATTACTCATCACGGTGTTAACCGCCAATAAACTTGCCAAACGAAACCTGTATCAAATTGTGAAAGGGGCAGAATAATGCCATCGGAAATCATTCTCAAAAAGATCGACAAACGCTTTGGAGACAAAGTCCTGTTTGATGACTTCTCATTGGAGGTCCAACAAGGTGACTTCCTGTCCATCATGGGGGTGAGCGGCGCGGGGAAAACGACATTGTTAAATATTATGGGGATGCTGGATGTGCCCGATTCAGGATCGGTCATTATTCGAGGCCATGAAAACCCAAAATTCTCCTCCCGAACTTCCAACTTGTTGCGGCGATATGACATTTCCTATTTGTTCCAGAATTATGGCCTGATTGACGCCGAATCGGTTTTTGAAAACGTCAGAATTGTGACCCGATTCAAGAAGCTTTCAAAAAAGGAAGAACGAAAAGCTATTGCAGACGCGCTGGAGAAGTTAGGATTGGCGGGATTTGAATCCAAAAAGGTCTTTACCCTCAGCGGGGGAGAACAACAGCGGGTGGCACTGGCCAAGATTCTGATCAAGTCGCCCGGCATCATTCTGGCGGATGAACCGACCGGCAGCCTGGATGAGGATAACCGGGACTATGTCATGCGCATCCTCCAGGATCTTAACGAGGAAGGAAAGACCATTGTTGTTGTCAGCCATGACCCACAGGTGACCCAGTGCGCGAAAAGCCATCTGCACATTTGATTTGGGCCGTCATTATCCTTGGCGTAACCATTGCTTTTCTGGGCGCGTTCAAAATCATCATTGTTTCCGGGTTTTCAATGGCTCCGACTTATCATGATGGTCAGATTCTGTTCATGACAAGATTCGTAAAAACGCTGGCGTATGGCGATATTGTCGTCATCAAACAAGGGGATCAAAGGAATGTCGTGAAAAGGGTCATTGGCTTACCAGGTGATGTTATCAGCCTGGAAGGTGGGGCGGTCTCGAGAAATGATATCATATTGACCCCATATACCAGCGACGAGGAGTTTGAGGTTGTTTACGTCCTTGGAGAAGATGAATTTTTTGTCATTGGCGATAATTATCAGGACAGTATAGATAGTCGCCAGTTTGGGCCGATTGAAAGGGATAATCTCTTAGGTAAAATCATCTCAATCAATTGATTGCCTTAGCTATTGACTTTGACCCTAAACCTGGTCCAAGGTCTATCGCCAAACTTCAACCGCATTTTTCAAAAACCTAAGGCCTCATAAAAAATCCACCGGGAAAAACACCAGTGGAATAATCTAATTAATTCAGAGTGAATTATTCGATCTTCAGGATTTCGAGTTCAACCGTGTTTCCGTTCGGGAGGTGCGCAACAACGGTTTCCCCAACCCGGTGTCCCAATAACGCTTTCCCAATCGGTGATGCATGTGAAATCTTACCTTCCCGCGGACTGGCCTCATTCCGTCCTACCAGGTGATATGTTTCGGGGGGATAATCCGCTTCTTTGATCGTCACCCGAGCACCAATTGAAACATCATCATATTTCGCCTTCTCTTTGATGACTTCAGCAGAAGATAAGATCGCTTCAATTTCCTGGATCCGTCCTTCCATAAAGCCCTGGTCTTCCTTGGCTTTATGATAGTCGGCGTTCTCGGAAAGATCTCCCATTGAAATGGCCTGGTTCAAGCGGATGGAAAGTTCTTTACGGCCGGTGGTCTTCAACTGTTCCAATTCCGCTTCGAGTTTTGCTTTCCCCTCGGGTGTCAGGTAGGTTTCATTTTTCATAAATTAGTCCTTCTCAGAAAATGTCTAGTCTGGTCCTCACGGTAGAACAGTGGGATCGTTTAATTTTTGATATTCGTCAATTGCAAAACGGTCCGTCATCCCGGCGATGTAATCGCAGATGGTCTGTTCGAGGCCGATTTCTTCAATGGATTGCTGGTAGGGGTTGGGTAACACGGAAGGCTCTTTAACATAGGTCGTAAAGAGGCTTTCCAGGGTTTGCTCCGCTTTAACGGCCATCCGTACTACACGGTAGTGGTTGTAGAGGTTCTGGTAAAGGAAATCCTTCAATTCCCGGTTTCGCCGGTGCATGTCTTCGCTGAAGCCAACCACGTTATAGGGCAGTTTTTGGAGGTCTTCGACAGTCCGGATCCCGCTGCGGCGGATCATCTGGTCTATGGATTGGATCAGGTCGTTGACTTCAATCCCGATCAGGCGGCGGATCAGGCGATGCCGGGCCAGATCGTCCAAAACATCCGAGCGGCGGCGACCAATACTCTCGTTGATGACCTCCCAGAGAGACACCCCGGCAAGCTGTTCGGGTGTGATCATCCCTGACCGGAGACCATCGTCCAGGTCATGGGCGGTATAGGCCAGTTCATCCGCCGCATTGACGATCAGCTCGCTGAGTTCAAATCCATGCTTGACCCCGATATCACAATCACCGAGGGGACTGAAATCCCCGAACCGGCGGATTTCGAGGTTCTTGTTTACCCCACCCCATCCCGCGAATGGCTGGAGACCAGCCCTGATCTGCGGGCAGTTGTCGTCCCCTGGGCGGGAATCCCGGACAAGACCCGTGAGGTCCTGCGGGACTTTCCAGCTATCTCGCTCCACAACCTTCACCACAATAATTACAATACCGCCGAGCTGGGATTTGCCCTGCTTCTGGCGGCGGCCAAACGTCTGATTCCCATGGACCAGGCCTTGCGCAGGAACGACTGGAGACCGCGCTATGGTGACCAGCAGGCCATCCTCCTGCGCGGCAGGACAGCACTGATCCTTGGCTTTGGCGAGATCGGGCAGGCGCTCGCCGGTTACTGCCAAGGACTGGGTATGACCGTGATAGCCACGAAGAAACATCCTGAAGAATACACCGGCGAATTGAAACTCGCGATCTACCCGGATGACCAGCTCCATGCCCTGCTTCCGAAAGCCGATGTTCTGTTGATCGCCCTCCCACTGACGCCGGAAACCGAGGGTCTGATCGGTGAGATTGAACTCCAGCTCATGCCTCATGGTTCCATCCTGGTCAATATCGGCCGCGGCCCCATCGTGAACCCGGATGCGCTCTATGAAGCTCTCAAATCAGGTCACCTCCTGGCTGCGGGCAGCGATGTCTGGTACACCTATCCCGAAACCAAAGACGCCCGCTCTAACACACCCCCCGCAGACGTCCCCTTTAGCGAGCTGGATAACTTTGTCCTCAGCCCACACCGGGGCGGGCTGGTACAGAAAGTGGACACACAACGGGCAGAAGCCCTGGCGCGCCTTCTTAATGCTGCCAACCGCGGCGAACCCCTTCCCAACAAAGTTGATCTGGACGCCGGATATTAGTCCTGGTCCATGTTTAGCGATTCTCCGGTTTGCAGATCCGCCCCCCGGCAGTCCGCCGCTCGGGCATGTGCTTCCAGCCCTTCTGACCGCGCGAGCAGACCCGCTGGGCCGCTCAATTCAGCCGCAGAATCCCCGTCCAGCGCAATCAGACTCACAAGATGGACAAAATCCCACAAGTTCAGGGGCGATGCGAACCGCGCCGTCCCACTGGTGGGCATCACATGGCTCGGGCCAGCCACATAATCCCCCAATACCTCACAGGAATATTCCCCGATAAAGATCCCGCCGGCTGCAGAGATTTTCTCACTGGCTTTGAATGGATCAGTCACTGCCAGACAAAGGTGCTCAGGAGCATAAGCGTTTGCCAGCTCAACCGATTCCGCCAAATCCTTCGTCAGGACAATGCCTGACCGGTTTGCCAGCGATTTCGCCGTGATTTCTGCACGTGGGAGAGTCTCAATCTGCTGCCCCACAGCAGCCTGCACCCTACCTGCCAGTTCTTCAGACGACGTCAGAAGAATGGCTGAGGCAAGTACATCATGTTCCGCCTGCGCCAGAAGATCCGCCGCAACCCACTCCGGGTTTGCGGTTTCATCTGCAATGACCATTGTCTCGGTCGGTCCCGCAAGCCCGTCAATCCCGACCGTGCCATAGACCTGCCTTTTGGCAAGGGTCACAAACAGGTTGCCGGGGCCGTAGATCTTATCAACGGCAGGGATCGTTTCTGTTCCAAATGCCAGCGCTCCGATAGCCTGCGCACCGCCCAGGGTATAGACCTCGTCCAGCCCCAGGAGCGCTGCCGCTGCCAGTGTGATCGGTGCAACCTCGCCCGTCTTCCGTTCGGGTGGGACTGCAATGGCAATTTCGCCCACTCCCGCCACTTGCGCGGGTATGGCAGCCATCAAAACTGTGGACGGCAGAGGTGCCGTGCCACCTGGGACATAGATCCCCACCCGTCGGATCGGCCGCACGAGCTGCCCGAGGGTGCCGTCCCCCTCCTGCATAATCCAGGACGAAAGCGGCTGATTTCTGTAAAAACGCCGGATCCGCTCGGCTGCAATCTGGATGGCCTCCCGTTCCTCAGCGCTGATTTTGTCCAAAGCAGCCCTGATCTTCTCTTCAGAGACCCTGAAGTCGCTGGTGTCCAACCCATCCAGCTTTGCTGACCAGACCTGCAGGCCGGCATCCCCTGCCGTCCGGACATCGTGCAAAATCCGCCGCACGGCTTCATCCGGGCTCAAGCGTTCTCCGAAAATCGCTTCAATCCCATCCAGAATTCTGGACGAAACCGGAAAATCATCGAGTGGCACGCGTTTGAGAATTGACTCTTCTGCTTCCTGCGGTGTAAAGATCTTAAACATGGGTTACTCCTGTTAATAATAAAAAATCCCGCCGGGCGGGATGGGTTAGAAAAATGCTGCGAGGCTATGCCGGGAAGTTCCGGCTCACGCGCTAACCACCCATCCGGCCTGCGGAAAGGGCTGCATGAGAATGGGCATGATACCAGCACATCGTTTTAATCATTACAACACCATTATAGAATCTGCCCTAACCTCTGTCAAGGTAGCAGCTGCTTTGAAACCGCCGGGCAGCGGTTATTTTCGAGTACAATCATCCATCATAACCATTTGAAAGGTGTCTCATACATGGCGGACAATAATCAATACCAGCAGAGGATGGAACCCTGGCCGGGATTGGAAGCTTTAGGGAAAACGACCCAGCTGCCAGACCTTGGAATTGACCTGTACTACTTTGAATCCGGGGATCCGGAAGATACTGCGCTGATCCTGCTCCACGGTCTGGGGGATGAAGCGGATACATGGCGGCATGTCATCACCCCTCTGGCAGAGAAATTTCATATCCTTGCAGTGGACCTGCCTGGCTTTGGCCGATCGAGTCACCCAAAACGGGCTTACACGCCGGACCTCATGATGAAGGCTGTCCTCGAATTGATGGACGAACTGGGGATTGAACAAGCCATTCTGGTGGGCAGCTCGCTGGGCGGCATCCTTTCTCAGGGGTTGGCCGTTACCCAACCTGAACGGGTATGCGGTCTGGTCCTGGTAGATGGCGCGCTTCTCCAACCGGAAGCGATGGGGGATCGGGGCCTTCGTCTGATGCAAGTCCCGTTGCTGGGCGAATGGCTCTACACCCGCCTGCGCAAAGACCCGGACGCGGCTTTCGATTCCCTCCGAATTGTGTATCACGACCTTGATGGTCTGCCTGAAGCCGACCGCGAATTCTTGTATACCCGGGTCAACAAACGGGTCTGGAGCGATGAGCAGCGCCGGGCGTATTTCTCAACGCTTCGTCATCTCACGCCCTGGGTAAAACGAGTCCAGGAGATCCTGCCGAACCGGCTTGCCGACCTCGATATCCCAACCCTGGTAGTGCGCGGGGAACACGACCAGCTTTTTCCCGCTAAAAATGCCAATGCAATCCAGGAAGCTCAGCACGATGTGGTGGTGGCAACCCTTGAAGCCGTCAACCACCTGCCCCAGCAGGAAGACACGCAGGCCTTTCTCAGTGTTGTTCAGGACTGGCTTAGCAGAAAATTCTGAGCGTTAACAAAAAAACCCCGGATTGCAAAGTCCGGGGGTGTCACTTAATGTAAAGTTCTGATTAAACCTGCTTGTTGAGGAACCGTTCGTAACCCATCTGCTCAATCTGGTCAAGTTTTTCCTCAATCCAGTCAATATGGGCTTCCTCATCCTTTAGGATCGACTCCACCAGCAACTTGCTGCCGTTATCGCCGAGCTTGGAAGTCAGTGCCACCGAATCGTTATACAATGCAACGGCATCAACTTCTGCAGCATGATCATTCTCAAGCTGTTTCTTGACGTTCTCGCCAATGGTGATCTTGTTCAATGTTGAGACATTCGGCATCCCCTCAAGGAACAAAATCCGTTCAATCAGCATTTCAGCGTGTTTCATTTCCTGGATGGCACGGGCTTCGATACTCTCGTGTAATTTCTCATAGCCCCAGTCACTGCACATTTCAGCGTGCAGAATATACTGGTTGATGGCTGTCAGTTCATCCGCCAGGAGTTCATTGAGTCGATCAATTACTTCTTGTTTTCCCTTCATCGGTTTTCAACCTCCAATTGATTTTAACGACGAATCTCGTTTCTTCATTATTGTACTTGACATAATATTGAAATTCAAAGCGTGAAATGGGATTTCGCTTAAAAAATAGCCTTTCATCATTATTCATACTTTAATGCCCGCACAGGGACCAGGCTTGCCGCGCGCAGGGCTGGGTACAGACCTGACAACAGCCCGATCACGGTCGAGAAGACGAGCGCAAACAGCACCAGCCAGACGGGCGTGCTAACAGAAATTCCACTTCCCATCCCCCCATACCCACCGCTGCTCTGGCCTGCCATATAAACACTACCAAAGACATTGATCAATTCACCGATCAGCCAACCCAGCAGGATGCCCCCCACCCCGCCAATGAAGCCAATGCCGGCAGCTTCTCCCAGAAAGATGCTCAAGACATCCTGATTGGTAGCGCCGACGGCTTTCATCAATCCAATCTCCCGGGTCCGCTCAAGGATCGCCATGGTCATGGTATTGGCAATTCCGATCGCCGCAACCAGCAACGCTACGCCGCCAACCCCGCCAAAAATGACTTGCAGGACCACAAAAAAGCTGTTAACGCCCTGAATGAATTCCTGCGGCGTATAGGCCATATAGCCCATCTCACTGATCTGATTGGCGATATCAAGCACTTTCTCCCGGTCTTCAGCAATCACCATCGCCATCTCATACCCATCCTGGTTCGGGTCAAAACGGCGTCCATTAACCCAAGCATTAATATCCAGGACCTGATCGAGGTTCATGTAAACCGAATAATCCGCTTCGCTCCGCGAAGATTTTATTATCCCCACAACCTTCAACCTCAGGACCTTTTTCGTCTCAATCCAATTACCGGTTTCATCATCTATCCATTTGGTCAATTCCATCTGGATCGTTTCATCCTGAAGATCCGGCGGCGGAGGCATCTCCTGCCCGGGACGCATGGAAGGGTTGTAAAAATTCTTCAAGACCTCCTCTCCCATGATCACCGTGCCTTTGCGCAATTCGGTGATCCCGGACTTCATCTCGTACCCAAGAACGGACACATCCTCCAGTCCGAGACCAATCACATTTGCATAGGACTCCAGTCTCCCAAACTTCATCATCCCGCTGGCATACATATATTGGCGCGGGATTACCGCGGCGACGCCAGGAATTTCAGCAAAAGCCTCCAGGGCTTTCGGCGTAATCGGATCAGGCTGAACGATTTCTCCGGGACCTGAACTCCTGACGCCGACCTCTTGAACGGCCATTTCCCAATTTGGCATAACCTCAATCCTGGACATTTCCGCAAGATTGCCAAATTGCTCATTCGCATTCTTCTGCAAACCCTGCGCCAGTGAAACCAGAACCACCACAGCGGCCGTGCCGATGACAACGCCAACAGCCGTTAGAAGTACCCGGCCTTTTCGGCGGTTAAGGTTCAGGAGGATCAGGCTGATCAATTCACGAAGTTTCATTACCGGCCTTTCCCCGAACCTCCGGATTCAACAGGCATCATCTCTTCCATCGGAAATTCAGACGGCTCAAAATAATCCTGCTGCTCGGGCTTTCCGCTATCCAGTCCGAACAGACCTTTGAAGAAGCGCACGACTTTCTGCCAGAATGTTTCAGTTCCACCAGATGGGAAACCATCCTCCGCTGGCGGCATCCAGTCACCCATCCCCTCTTCACCCTCCATGGGCATACCATTGCCACCTGGACCCTGATCCATCTCGATCACATCCAGCGTTAATGTGGTCTCATAGACCCGCGGCTGGTTAAAATCATCCGTATAGTTGATACTCACCAATAGATCCAGCGGTCCGCTGCTGTTGGGAATGACCATCGTATCCAGTGTGAAATAGAACCCCGCCTCCACCGGCCCTACCAGGGCGGTATTGTTCTCAAGAGCAGCATCTTGCGCCGCAACCAGCATATTTCCCAATACAACGCTTTGTTTACCCAGGTTCATGATCTGTAAAGGAAGAAAATTCGTCTGGTTGGCGAAGATCGTTCCGGGATCCTGATAGAAACCGACTTCAATTGTCGGCATCCGGTAAACCAGCAGCGTGATCACCTGGTTATCCACCACCCTTTCACCGGACTCTGTCATGTAGATGAAGGAATACTTCAACGAATATGCACCGGGCGCAGTGGAAACATTCACAATAATTCTCTGCGAGGCGGTTATCCTTTCTCCAGGATCAAGATCCCCAATGTATTTCACATTAGACGAATCCAGTGGGGCAAAAGTGGCAAATTCCCCTTCGCCACCGGAAATGCCCGGTTGGGGCGTCCCTTCCGGATTGACCTCAACACTGCCACCGCCCAGGACCATCGAGACCGCCCTAGCTCCCGCATTACCGAGATTGGTGATATCGAGGGACAATTCAAAGGCTGTGCCCGGCTGCAATACTTCCACATCCGTCTCATAGGCATCAATGACCAGCTGCGGCTGCATAATCTGGGTAGGTGTTGGGGTTGGGGTCGGCGCTGAATACTTCGGGCCGCTCAGGTTAACGGCTATCGAGAAGGTGTCTGAATAGCTGTTGCCAACATCATCGGAATAATTCACATTGACCGTCACCGAGGCCACAGTCGCGCCCCAGAGATCAGGACTGACCTTGAGGTCCTGTCTGATCCCTTTCGTTTCATCCATCACCAACTGATAGATGGTTTGAATACCGCCGTTATTGATCGGAATCAGTTCTCCGGGCAGAAATTCAATGAACATATCGTAGGCCGGTGCGCGTCCACTGTTATGGAACTGAACTGTCAGGGAAAAATCTTCTCCCCGAGCTGGGGTTTTATTAGCCGCATAAGTGGACACAGTTACCACCGGACGAGGGTCAGACTGTGCTGAGGCACTCCATTCGGGCAAAGCCCACATAATCATACAGAAGACAAGGATGATTAGGATTTTCTTTTTATTCATTTTCTTTTCCTTTCAACTCATCTGGATGGCTGACTCATATTCGACTTCGGGTACAACAAGTCCATCCAGGAGATAAACAATGTTTTGAGTAATTTGCGACATGCGGGGATCGTGCGTAACAATCATGACGGTTTTCCCAAGCTCGTTCAACGTTGCCAGGGTTTCCATGATCGACCATCCGCTGGCAGTATCAAGGTTCCCGGTAGGCTCATCGGCGAGGATCACCGTTGGATCATTTACTAGCGCTCGGGCAATTGCCACTCTCTGCTGCTGCCCACCCGACAACTCAGCAGGGGTATGATGTGCCCGGTCGGCTATGCCGACCTGTTCCATAAGAGCCAATGCCCTTTCCTGCCTTTTTTTGGGGGGTATGTTCATGAACCGCATGGGAAAACTCACATTCTCCAACGCTGTGAATGATTGGATCAGATTGAACGCTTGAAAGACAAAACCAACCGTTTCACGTCTGAAAATCGCGAGATCGTTTTCATCCAGATCATTCAAAGAACTTCCATTGACGTTCATCTCGCCGGAAGTCGGACGGTCCAATCCACCCAATAGATGCAGCAAAGTGCTTTTCCCTGAACCTGAAGGCCCCATCACAACGGTTAGCGATCCCCGATCAAGGTCAAGATCAACGCCGTCCAGGGCTTTAACCGTGACGGCCCCCATCTCATAATGCTTTTTCAGGGCGCGGGTGGAAATAAAAGCCATTGGGATTCATCCATTTCAGCTAAAAGAAGAAGGGCCGGATCGTCCCCATCCCACCCAGTTGTTTCAACAACAGCTGGGGAAGTGAGATCAAAGCAATGAAGATTCCCACTGCCAGCACAGCCATCCAAAGAGCTTTTCCATTCTTAAGGCCACTGATGTGCGGCGCGCCAAGGATCAGCAGCGCAAGGAAACCCAATGCGTAAATATCCACCAACCCCAAAAGAATTTGAAGCAGAATCTGCCAGTTGCCTGACACGTTTGCAATAAAACCGGAAAGCCCGGGGTTTTCTATCACACGTTGCGTAGTCAGAACCGCAATGATCTGCACCAGACTCCGGACAGCAAAAGGCAACGCTGACCACGCGACAAGGTTGAGGTAAGACTCCTGAGGTTGGCGGGAACCTTTAAACGTCATTAAGAGGTGCATGATGCTGCCAAGGATAAACCATCCCAACCATAGGCCTGCCAGGGATCCTAGCAGGGGAAAAATGTAGATGAATAACGGCCCCTGCATCGCTGCCTGACTCTCAAAAAACTGGGTCTGTTGTTCCTCTGACCAATAGATGAAATCATCCGGTGGTTGAGATAGGTTCATTTGTGCTTGGTTCAGCCTGGCCGGCCCGCTGATCAGGGATAACAGGATCACCATGATTGTAAGGATCAGCATCGGCTTTAACCATGTTTGATTTTCCACCTCAGCCATTTCTGAGAATACCCTTCCGGGATGATAAAAGATCCGGTGAAACCAGCCCCATTTCCCGTTTCCAAGCCACTTCTTCTGGGTTGTTTTCCCACCCGTTGATACAGTCATGCGTTCCTCCATGAATCAAACCAATTTACAGTCTAAGACGCACACTACCGTTACTTTGTTCCAATTTGAATCTCGAAAATAATCTCAATATCCTCACCCATCTTAATAAAAACATGTTAATTTTAGTGCAAATCATAATTCTGTAAAGGGCACGAAAAGTCGTCTTCTTTGCGCAGCTAAAGGCAAACAAGGCGGCGTAATGCCGCCCTGTTCATTCATCCGTAACCCGATTTACTCAAAAAGCAGCGCTGATTGCAATAATGCCTGGATAGCCGCAGTGTTGGGAAGCAGCACTGACGCGCCTTCTGAAGTGGTCCAGCTTGTAACTTCGTTCGGACCGATGACATAGGATTTAACGTCCTCACTGGTATTCAACCCAAAGGCAACTCGGATCAACGGCAAAAGATCATCCGGGCTGATATTGCTCTCAACTTCGGATTCGTAAATGCTCATCAACATTGGCATCTTAACCATCCCTGCCGGGCTCATAACCTTTTTCATGACTGCGCCCATGACTTCCTGCGTTCGGCGCATCCGGTCAAAATCGCTCGAATTATAGCGTGCGCGCACATACCACAACGCCCAGTCCGCATCAAAACTCACTGTTCCCGGCCCCGCCTCACACCAGCCGCCGGGTTCCAGATACCGCTCACACCTGTCTGCGGTATAGTAATCCGTCTCAAAGGTAACCCCGCCAAGCACATCAATCACCCGCAGGAAACCATCCATATCGATCATGGCATATTCTCTCGGATAGATGCCAAAATTCGCCTGCATGGTATTCGCCATCAGAGGAAAGCCTCCCACCTGCATCACCGTGTT
>Ga0334893_1002816_pt1 | contig 12144 bp, 11 predicted proteins | sample GraSluR3_MG_5_FD_207218 | JGI IMG/M metagenome (GOLD analysis project Ga0334893, IMG submission 207218) | Sludge microbial communities from methane-producing bioreactor in Wageningen University, Netherlands - Granular Sludge_09_05-R3 | ecosystem: Engineered > Bioreactor > Anaerobic >...
ATGGGTTGACCTCAACGCTCACGACGAATCCGGCCAGAAGAAACAGGAAGATGGCAAGGAGGACGCTTCCGTACACACGCTCGCGCAAGCGAAGGCTGCTCCAGGACCTTCGAGCGCGCACCACCGAGACGCACACGAGGGCCAACAGAATGCCGAATACTGTTGCCACACCGAGTCCGTAGCGGACTGCGTAGCCCACGAAGACGGCAACAGAGATCACGGCGACGAGCAACGCAACGACAGTAGATCGCATCGATTTCGCCCCGAGAAAACAACGATCCGCCGGATACTTGCCCTGGGGCCGTTCGCTGAGTTCGCCGATGGCGTCGGCAGTCTTTGCTGTTGACCGTAGCACCGCCGCGGCTGGCCTTGCAGCATCACTCCCAGACCACGGTAAAGACTTCCGACGCTTTCACCTTCCTTCGCGTGAGTTCTTTTGTCCGTCGCAGGAGGCTTCCGTCCGTCGCGCGATCGGTGCATCGAGCCCCCTCTTGCCCATCCAACCGACACGCACCCGGGCTCCGCCGGCGGGGCCCGGGTGCGTGGGGGAGTTTCGTGACGGGCAGGGCGGCCCGAGGGCGGGTTACATGGTGGCGATCTTCTCGATCAGGTCGACGCTGCGGCAACTGTAGCCCCACTCGTTGTCGTACCAGCTCAGCACCTTGAGCATCGTGTCGCCGATGACGGTGGTCCAGGGGCCGACGAAGATCGAGCTGTGGGGGTCGCCGATGATGTCGCCCGAGACGATCGGGTCTTCGGTGTACTTGAGGTATCCCTGCATGGGGCCTTCGGCCGCTTCTTTGATGGCCGCGTTGACGGCGTCGGCGGTCACGGGCTTGGCGGTCTCGACGGTCAGGTCGACGACGCTGCCCGTGGCGGTGGGAACGCGCAGGGCGAAGCCGGTCAGTTTGCCTTGCAGCTCGGGAATGACGAGTCCCACGGCGGCGGCCGCGCCCGTCGTGGTGGGGATGATGTTCAGCGCGGCGGCCCGGGCGCGGTAGAGATCCTTATGGGGGAAGTCGTGCACGACCTGGTCGTTCGTGTACGAATGGACCGTGGTCATGAGCCCCTTGACGATGCCGAAGCGGTCGTGGATGACCTTGGCCATGGGGGCCAGGCAGTTGGTCGTGCAGCTCGCGTTCGAGATGCACTTGTGCTCGGGGCTGAGCTTGTCGTCGTTGACGCCGAGCACACAGGTGAGGTCTTCGCCCTTGGCCGGCGCGCTGATGACGACTTTTTTGGCGCCGGCCTTGATGTGGCTGTCGTAGCCGGGCTTGTCGCCCTCGGCACGCTTGCGGAACGCGCCGGTGCTCTCGAGCACGACGTCGACTCCCAGGTCGCCCCAGGGGAGCTTGGCCGGATCGCGCTCGGCGGTGGCCTTGATCTTCTTGCCGTCGACGATCAGGCTTTCGTCGTCGAAGTCGACCGTGCCGGGGTAGCGGCGGTGGATGCTGTCGTACTTCAGCAGGGTGGCCAGGGTCTTGTTGTCGGTCAGGTCGTTGATGCCCATCACCTCGAACACGCCGGGCTTGGCCATCAGGCCCCGGAAGACCAGTCGGCCGATGCGGCCAAATCCATTGATGCCAACGCGAATCGCCACAGGAAGTCTCCTTCACAAGAGTCCGGCCCCTCAGTCAGGGGCCACGGTGACCATGATTTGTTTCCAAGCCCCTTGGAGTGGGGGCCGACGCCCTGCATTCCGCACCGGGTCGGTATCCGACGTCGAGCGTCCGGCAGCCCGCACCCGCGCCGCCGCATCAGCTAAGCCTTGCGGGCAAGGGTAGAACCCAGCATTATACTGGCGCCGAAAACGATCATCAACCAGGAGGGGGCTGCTTTGACGGCGACGGGTCGGCCTTATTGGCGTCTGCCGCGTGGCGTCTCTCGGGGGGTGTGGCAATACGCCCAGGCCGAGCATATCGCGGGCCAGTACGACGGCTACTTTGCCGAAAACCGGCTGTTTGCGTTTGATGAGCAGGTGCTTGCCCGGCACTTCACCCGCCCGGGGCGGGTGGTCGACCTAGGCTGCGGGACGGGGCGCACGCTGCTGCCCCTGGCCCGGCGCGGCTTTTTCGCGATCGGGGTCGATCTGTCGCGCCCCATGCTCGCGGTCGCGGGCCGGAAGGCCGCCGAGCAGGGCCTCATGATCGCCCGGGTTCAGGCGAACCTGGTCGAGCTCGATTGCTTGCGCGGCGGGTCGATCGACTACGCCACCTGCATGTTCAGCACGCTGGGCATGATCCAGGGGCGCCCGAATCGGGCTCGGGTGCTGGGGCACGTCTGCCGGCTGCTCAAGCCGGGGGGGCTGTTCGTGCTGCACGTGCACAACGTGTGGTTCGGGCTTCGCGACCCGGTGAGTCGCCGCTGGCTGGCCCGCCAGGTGCTCCGCCGCCTGTTGCGCCGCGACGTCGAGTTGGGCGACAAGTTCTTCGACTACCGGGGCATTCCCAAGATGTTCCTCCACACGTTCACTGAGCGCGAGCTGAGGGTCGACCTGCCCCGCGCCGGCTTCGCGATCGACGAATGGCTGCCCCTGAACGTCACGCGCCAGCGGCCGCTGCGATTTCCGCGGCTTTTCGGCTCGCTTCGGGCGAACGGTTGGATCGTGGTATGCCGCAAACCGGTCGGGTAGCCGGCCGCGGCGTGCCGCGAGGGGGCGCCGGCGGCGGTTCACGCGGCTTGGCGCGCGTCGGCCCGCGCGAGGCTCTGAGCCTCTTGCCAGGTTTCGGTCCACAGGCAGCCGGCCCACGAGAAGCCGACGCCGAAGCCGATCAGCAGCGATCGCTTGCCGGGGCGCAGGCGGCCCGAATGGCGCAGGTCGCGCACCAGGATCGGCAGGGTCGCGCAAACCGTGTTGCCGCAGTCTTCGAGGTCGATGGGCATGAGATCGGCCTCGAGGCGGAGCCGGTCGCGGAGCTGCTCGAGCATGTACAAGGTGGCCTGATGGGTCAGGTACAGGTCGACATCGCCGCGCGTGAGGCCCGCGTCGGCCAGCACGCGATCGACCAGCGGGGGCACGACGTCGAGGGCGAATTTGACCAGTTCGGGCCCGTCCATGTACAGCCGGCTGGGCCAGCGCTTTCGCTTGTTGGGCTTCAGCGCGAGCTGGTCGGGGCGGGCGCCCCCTTGGTTGACCATCAAGGCGCCGCCGCCCCGCCCGTCGGTGCCGAAGATGAACGATCCGAGCGAGGGCTCGTCGGCCGCATCGACGAGGGTGGCGGCGGCGCCGTCGCCGAAGATCGTGCGTAAGGAGCGATCGGTGGGGTCAATGTATTTCGAATAGGTCTCGGCGGTGATGAGCAGGACCCGGCTTGCGGCGCCGCTGCGGATGAGCCCGTCGGCCAAGGCCAGGCCGTAGACGAACCCCGAGCATCCGAGGTTGAAGTCCAGCGCGCCGGTCGAGGTGGGCAGGCCGAGGCGATCCTGGACGAGGCAGGCCGTGGTGGGCAGGGGATAGTCGGGTGTCTGCGTGCAGAACAGCAGGAAGTCGACGGTTCGGCGGTCGACGTCGTAGCGTTCGAAGAGCTTCTCCGCCGCCGCCACGCCGAGATCCGAAGCGCACTCGCCCGCCGCGGCCACGTGGCGCCGGCCGATCCCCGTCTTGGCGTGAATCGCTTCCATGTTCCATTGGGGGAACTGGCGGGCCAGGCAATCGTTGTCTTCGACCGCCTCGGGCAGATGGACGGCGACGGGGCCAATCGAGGCGAAGGGCATGGACCATTCCTTCGAACCGCCGGAGGGCGCGCGGCATTGCGGGAAACGCGGCAGACTACCAGGTTTGGGGCCGGCGGGTCAATTGCAGTTCGGCGAAATCGAAGACGGTCGCGACTGGGGTTGACGCTCACGGCGCGCGGGCTTACGCTGCCCCAAAACCGCCACGTGGGCATCCTCCCGAAGGGCTCGTCGCGGGCCTCACCCCCGCCGGCGCCTCGTCGCCCTTCGCGTTGGAGGATCACTCCACGCAGCAACGGAAAGGACGATCGGATGAAATGCCCGCGGTGCTGGGCCCACAAGGTGTATCTCCGCGAGGTCTCGGGCTGGAAGAAGTGCGTGCTTTCGCTGTTGTTGATCCGCCCGCTGAAGTGCCATCACTGCTATCACAAATTCCACCTGCCCTGGCTGCTCACTTTGGGTGAGCGACTCACGCCACCCCCGTCGAAGCGAACGGCCGTCGTTCCGCCGGCCAGCCATTCCTACGCGGCCCGGTATGCGGCGGCCATGCAACACAGGGCTTCGGTCGCCGGCGAAAAGCGAGCCGGCGCCAAGCCGTCGCGTGGGGCCGACGCGGCGTAGCCGCCCGATCGCCCACGCGGCCGCGCCGGGTTGGATGACGGCATTCGCGCGCCGCGACGCCCAAGCCGTCGGACACGAGACGCCGGAATGGGCAAACTGGTCAACCGAGGAAAGATCGGGCCAACGGATCGCGCGGTCGCGGGCGAGCCGATCACGCCCAGGGCCGCTTGCGATGCTTCGCCTTGGCCGCGCACTGGCGGATCAACCGGGCGTCGTCCTCGACCTGAAAGTCGAACATCCCCAGGCAGATGAAGTCGGCGCCGCTGTCGAAGGCATACTGAATGCCTTCCTTGGGCGGGATGGCGCCGGCCGCGAGCACCTTGAAGGCGATCCAGGGGACCCGGACGTCCTGCATGAAGGCCACCGTCTCTTCGTGGTCGTGGCAGAACATGTTGTCGTGGTACTCGCCGTGGTTGGGCGAGTTGGGCTCGTACATCTCCATGAACCGCCGGTTCTTGGCGGGATGCGCCGACCAGTAGCGGTCGTGGTGCAGGGTTTTGATGTAATAGTCGGGCTTGAGACCCTCCCGCTCGCAGAAGACGATCGGCTCGAGCCGGTGGGCGCCGATGCCGACGGGAATGTCGTACTTGCGCATGATCTCGTAGGCGCGGACGATCGCATCCTGCTTGCCCTGGTGGTACCAGATATCGGCGGCCCCGCCCCACAGGTAGGCCGAGGCGGCGCCCAGCTCGAGATGCTCGACGAGCCGCCGCTCGTACTGCTCGACATCGGTGGTGATCACGTCGGCGAGCCAGACCATCTTGCCGCCCCACGCGGTCCAGTAGTCGGCGAGGCGGAAGTGCTTGAAGTTGTGGTCCTTCAGCACGATCGAGTTGCAGCCCAGCTCCTCGCACTTCTTGAGCGTCATGAAGATCCGCTCCTGGCCGTTGTAGGCCCGCGCCAACTGGGCGACGTACCCGAGGTCGCGGGCGTGCATGTTCATGCTGATCAGGTTGCTCCCGCTGATCAGGCGGCTGAGGATCAGGTTGCCGATCTTGCCGGTGGGCATCGTCGCCCGCCGGGCGGCGACCTCGGGCGAGTCGAGGTCGAGTTTCAAGAGGCGCTCGTAATGGTCGCGGTCGGACAGGATGGGTAGCCGTGTGGAACGCGTGGCGTTCGCGCGGAAGCGGGCAAACATCTGGACGCCATCGACGTAGCTAAGCTGCCGGGACCGCCTGTAATACCTTCATACCGCGCGACACGGAAATGGCGGCCGCGGTCAGCTTTAGCGTTGGTTCGCCATCACCACTTCACGATCTCGAGGAATCGCCCGTCCGCCGCGTTTTCTATCGCAACGTATCCGTCCTGGAGCAACCACCGCAGACAAACGCGAATGGTCGTCTCATCGAACCCCAACGCGGCCAACTCGGTCAGCAGGTTTTCAAGAGGCAGGCGAGAGACTTGTTGCCGATCGAACATGCCCTTGAACTGACCGAGGAAATTGGAGACAACCTGCTGCCCACCAGCATACCAATATAAGACCTCCAATTCAGTCAGAATGCCAAGGCTGGACGAGTAATAGCGGTAGCATTGGCCCACTCGATTCTTGCCAGCGGCCTGGACTTGCGACAGGTTCGCGGCATAGGGCCGAAGAGTCATCGACTCGCCGGAGGCATTTGTTAACTGCACCTCCTCGGGCCACGCGAAGCCAGCCTGGCGTGGATCAAAAGTCATTGCGTTTCCCTTTCTCGCAGTAACGGCCTGATTTAGATCCTACTTGTTTTGGTCTGTGGTCAAGAGGCCCGATCCCCGTGCGTCGTCGCCTCGCGAACCGATCCTGGTATTCCAGCGAACACTCTGACCAGGGCCGATTCTGGCGCACTCGAATCGATAAGGCCCCCAGCTGCCATCGCGAGTGGACTTCACCGTAACGTCGAATTTCACATCGGTGATGGGGAATGCCGACTTGTTGACTAGCCGGATGTCATCCGAAAAGAGACCCCAGTCGATGAACCATTCGTACTTCGTCTTGACGAGGTCGTCGAACTCTGTTGCGAACTCTTCGCGCAGAGCCGCCAGGTTGGGACTGGTTTTGATCGTCTGCAGGGTGATCCACTCGGAGGAGTCGATGTCGGAGATGCTATTTCCATAGGATAGAGCGGCCCTGATGTTCGAGAAGGTGTTCTTGTTAGGCGAGCCGCTGACGCTGCACAGGGACGCGTAGTGGAACAGGAAAGCGGAATCGCCCTGGCGGAGCGAAAAAACGTCGTTTGCTTGCTTTCGAGCTTCGGGGAAGCGCCCAGCAATGCCAAGTGCCCAGGCGCGCTGCGAGCGCCAAACGCCGTGGGGATCGGCGGGAGCGTATTGCAGGGCGGCATCCCATAGTCTTACCGCAAGGTTCGCCGAAGGGGCCTGAACGGCACCCCATCGATTTCCTTTGAGTTCCTCTCGCGCAGCCCACGTTGCTGCTCTCGCCGCCCAAAACAGCGCGTGTGCGCGATGCTCGTCGTAGACGGCGGCAGCAGGCACTTGACGGGCGGCGTCCTGAATTGCGCTGCAGGCCGCGAGAGCCTCCGCCGGCGTGGAAGCCTTGGCGTACTGCTCGGCCAAGTCGTTTTCCAGCTTGGAAAACGAATCGAGCCATTTGCCTGTGCTATCCCTTTTCCACCCGTATTTGGCTGCGAAGTCGGACAAGCGGTTCGTTTCACGGGCTTGCACCGTTGACATCTTGCGCTTGAAGCCCTCCGAAGCGCCTTCCAGCGCTTGCCGTTTCGATTCGTCAAGAACCTGCCTGTTATTCATGTCCTCCAAGAAGTAAGTAATCGCAGCAGCGGCTATCCCTGCCAGTGCAGCGTCTCCGCCGGATGCGCCGTCGTGGTAGACCGCGCTTCCGGTTAACCCGCCCACAAAGCCTGCGCGGTAACCACTCTCTGCCGACAGGCGCTCACTCTGTGCAAGGATGCCGCGGTCAATTCGATCAAGCTGGATCAGGTAGTCGCTGGTGATGTCGATTGCGCTCAATAGGTCCGCATACAACGATTGGACCTTGGGATCGATTTCCCGGTCCTTGGCGTATTCGTGATAGCGGTTGACCCGATCACGCAGCTGCGTGAGGTTCTTTAGTACTTCACCACGGTCGTAGATCGTTACCGAGATTACGCTACGAAGTTTCCCATAGTTGTACAGGAGAAACGCTGCTTCGTCCGTGGTCTCGGTAGGCTTGATTTCTACGGGTCCGTCCATCGCCACGCGTGTCGACCGTGATGTCGAACCCAGTTTTGGAGCCGCAGGGGAGTTGGTGGGCGGGTTGGCGACGGGGAACAGCTTCGGTGCGTCTGCCACTGGGATCTTGAGACTGATACGCGGCGGCGCGGGTGATTTTACCCAGTCGACCGGCTTCGAGGGCGCAGGCGGAGGTGTTTGCTGCTTTGAGGTGTTGGCACTCCAAATGACCAGCACCACCAGGATCGCTCCGCCGAGTCCAGCACCCCACCTGCTCGACTTGTTGTTCGTGTTGCTCATGGGTAGTCCTCCGATGCCGAAATTGTCTATGAATTGGCGGTGCAGCGCGCAGCCAACCCATTATTCCAAGTTCTAATTGTAGCGAACAGTTGCTCGTTCGTCAGCCAGCTGCCGATCATATTTCCAAAATCTCCGAAGCCGCCCTCGCCGGGAAATAAGTTGTCGTGCGGGCGGGTGCTCGCCTGTGGGTTTTGCGAGAATTCTCTGGGGGTTGCCGGCAGGGTCGCGTGGATTCCGTGAATAGGGTCTGCAGACGCTGACGGGGGAGCGATCACCGGGCAACTTCAGACGTTGAATGAGTACGCGGGCACTTTCGCCCAGCTCCACAAACCGAAATACTTCTGGACGTAAACCATTGCTTAGCAATAGGTTGCAATCACGGAAGGTTGTCCAGCCCCAAAAATCCTCAGGTCCGTTTTACGAATTCGGCCCTTCGTCGGAAATAACAGAGAGGGCGGGCATGGTGCTCGCCCGCAAGGTTCATTGGACGCGAGGAGATACGCGAATGGGAATTGGATTGACCTTCGAGGAGTACGTTGACCTGCGGCTGCGGCCCCTGGCCGCGTCGGACCCCGTCTTCAGCGACGCCGCCGAGAGGGAGCGGGAGCGGATGTTCCCGATGAACACGGCCGCGGGGCCTGGCCACCTCCGTTCGAGGGGGTACGATTGCCGGCCGCAGATGCTCGATCTGCTGGTCGAGAACGGCGTCGTGAAACTCGCGAAGCCGGACGCCTGGACGCAGGCCGACGTCGACGCCGCGGCCGAGCACTTCGAGGACTGCAACATCCTCACGCCGTACGCGGCGATATGCGAAACGCTCGGCTGCCGCTACGCCGACTTTCTGCGGCCGCTTCGCGAGGCCGCCGAGCGTGAGTCGCAGAAGTACGGCCGCCGCGTTCCGGCCGACGACCAGTACTTCGTCATGCACCGCGTCCCGCCCCGCGGCCGGACGGACGAGGCCGGCAACCTGATCGGCTCCACCTCGTCGCTCATCTCGTTCACGCTTTGCGATGACATCAAGGAGCGGCTCGTCGCCCAGCGCACGGTAGCCCGAGGTCATCGTGGCGAAGTGCCGCAACGTAACCGCCGGATAGTCGCGTGCCAGGGCGGGCAGGAAATCCTTCGCCGGCGCGTCGAGGGCGCACTTGCCGTCGTCGATCAGCAGGCCCAGGCACGTGCTGGTGAACGATTTCGTGCACGACCAGATGCCGTGAATCTTGTCCACCCGGTCGCCCTGCCAGATGATGTACCCGTTGCGCACGATCATCAACTCCCGCACGCCGTCGCGTCCCGAGTGCGCTTCGAGATACGCGACGGCCTCTTCGAGCGCAGCCGGGTCGACGCCTTGCGCGTCAGGCTGCGCCCGTTCCCAGTGCTCGCGCGGGAACACGGTCCTATCGGCCGACGCCGGCCCGACCGAGACGACGGCCGCCAACATGGTCATGACCCATCTCATGCCGATTCTCCCTTGCGCCGAGCAGCCGCCACGCATCAACCGCGTTACCGCGTCGCACCTTGAAGCCACGCCAGAGCCTCTTCCGAGTCGGGGGATCCGATAAAGCGATTGGCAAACTCGTCGGATGTCATGGGGTCGCAACCTGTGGTTGTGTTGGTGAATTCCGTGCGGGGCGTTACACCGTGAGTCGGGCAAGAGGGACATGCGACGTTTGCGAAAAAAGCAGAACGTGCATTTTCGTCTTGGAAGTCATAGCGGATTGTATATAGTGCAGACGACCTCATCACCATCCCTGGTAATGCCGACCGAATACTCCCATGCGTGATCCGGCCGTGCGAGCCACCAAAGAACCCATCCTTCATCCGCTTTGCCTGCCTTTCGGCAGAAGTAAATGTCACGCCCGTTCACGTCCTTATGGCCGCTCGGCACGGGACGCATGGCATCGGTATGTTTGCCGTTCAGAATCATCGCCCGTCGGCTCAGCGCGAGAGCATCCTGCTCCGTCAATTGTCTCGTGGCTGGAAACGAAAAGCGGTACTCCGATGGTTTCCGGAAACGCTGCACCGCCAGTACGTAGACGAGGGGCAGCACGAAAAGCAAAACCACGCCAGCGATCAGGCCGCAACCGATCGAGTTCGTGCGAGTGGCCATTTATGCACATCCAGGAGGAGTACGGACGATACGCAGGCGTTTTTGTATGAGGGCGGAATCGTCAGGCATCCATTGCGTCACTTCACTTCGCCAAGACCCGCGCCTGGGAAGGACGCACAGTGGCAGTTTATTTGATCACAGTCTGCGAGATTTGACCAGAGTCGGCCAGCCCGTGCAATACGCGGCGCGGCGAACCGGCCGAGAGATTCCCGGGCCGTGTGCACCCCCTCGCCAGAAGTTCCTTCTGGGAAGACGACCCCGATTCGGAACGGCGGGCTCGGCGAAAAGCGTTGAGTTCTGCCTCTTGCGGGGTAGAATACTTGGACTGCGTTTGTCGGAGGCCCGTGCGGGCTTCCGGGCCCCGCCTGCCTGCCCCCCTTCCTGCGAAAGGTACCAAGTCGGATGAGACGAACAATTCTGTCCCACCTCGTACTGTGGTTGCTGCCGTTCGGCGCCGGGGCCTTTGCCGACGATTGGCCCCAATGGCGGGGGCCGCGCCGAGACGGCGTTTGGCGCGAGACGGGAGTCGTCGACCGGTTCGACGGGCCCGAGATCGAGATCCGCTGGCGGGCCGAGATCTCGGCCGGGTACTCCGGGCCCACCGTGGCCGACGGCCGCGTGTTCGTGACCGATCGCGTGGCCGAGCCCGACGAGATCGAGCGCGTGCACTGCTTCGACGCGGCGACCGGCCGCACCCTCTGGAGCCACCAGTACCCGTGCCCCTACGGCGCGATCAACTACCGGGCCGGGCCCCGGGCCTCGGTGACCGTCGACCAGGGCCGGGCCTACTCGCTCGGCGCGACGGGACACCTCGTGTGCTTCGAGGCGTCCTCGGGTGAGATCGTCTGGCAGAAGGACTGCGCCCGGGCGTACGACGTGCGCATGCCCACCTGGGGCATCGCGGCCGCCCCGCTCGTCGAAGGCGACGAGGTGATCCTCCAGATCGGCGGCTCCGAGGGCCGTTGCGTGGTCGCCCTCGACAAGGCGACCGGACGCGACCGCTGGGCGGCTCTCGACGACGAAGCCTCGTACTCGGCCCCGATCGTGGCCGAGCAGGCCGGGCGCCGCGTTCTCGTGTGCTGGACCGCCACCCGGGTCGTGGGCCTCGACCCGGCGTCGGGCGAGGTCCACTGGGCGTTCGAGTACGGCTACGACCGGTGGCCCATCGCGATTGCCTCGCCGGTGGTCGACGGCGACCGGCTGCTGGTTTCGGCCCCCGACCACGGCGCGCTGCTTTTGCGCCTTCTTGCCGGCGAGCCGCGGGTCGAGACGATCTGGTGGCGCGGCGGCCCCGACGGGAGCCCCGCCGAGGGCCTGCAAGCACTGATGTGCACGCCCTACATCGACGGCGACCACCTGTACGGCTGCGACGGCCAAGGCGTGCTGCGGTGCCTCGACGCGCGGTCGGGCGACCGGGTCTGGGAAAACACGACCGCGACCACCCAGGTGCGGTTCGGCCAACTCCACATGGTGCGCAACGGCGACCGCACCTGGATCTTCAACGATCGGGGCGAGCTGATCATCGCCCGGCTTTCGCCCGAGGGCTACGAAGAGATCAGCCGCGCCCGGCTCATCAAGCCCACGCTCGAGCAGCTTCGCCGCCGCGACGGCGTATGCTGGTCGCATCCGGCGTTTGCCGGCCGGCACGTGTTCATCCGCAACGACGAAGAGTTGGTGTGCGCCAGCCTGGCCGCCGGCGGAAGCGAGCAAGACGCCGGGTCGGAATGAAGGAATCGAGCAGCTTGAGCGGCATATCCAGCGACATTGGGGCCCTCATCGCACAGACCCCCGACATCTGCGGCGGGCGTCCCCGGATTGCCGGAACGGGGGTCTCCATTCGACGGATTGCCGGTTGGTACAAGATGGGCTTGAGCCCCGAGGAGATCGCCGACCAGTACGGGCACCTGAACCTGGCGCAGGTCCATGCCGCCCTGGCCTACTATCACGCCAATCGCGACGAATTCGAGGCGGAACTGGCCCACGAGGACGCCGAGTACGACCGCCTCGAAGCCTCGTATCGGAGTCGTCGCAAGGACGCCCCGTGAGTCAAGTCCGGCTCTACTTCGACGCCGATTCTATGCAGCGGGGGATGCTTGCCGGTCTGCGGGCTCGCGGCGTCGATGCAATCACGGCACACGATGCTGGGATGACGGAACGGTCTGACGATGAGCAAGTCGAGTTCGCCAAGTCCGTAGGATATGCACGACCAGTTGGAGTTCCTCAGTCGCTGGACCTGAGACTCGAAACCGCCGGCCCTTCTGCCCACGACCGTCACCGCGACC
>Ga0334893_1002819_pt1 | contig 12134 bp, 11 predicted proteins | sample GraSluR3_MG_5_FD_207218 | JGI IMG/M metagenome (GOLD analysis project Ga0334893, IMG submission 207218) | Sludge microbial communities from methane-producing bioreactor in Wageningen University, Netherlands - Granular Sludge_09_05-R3 | ecosystem: Engineered > Bioreactor > Anaerobic >...
TCGGCTTTCAAAGCACCCGGGAACCTGTTGATTATGGACGCAGAATAGTGCGTGTTTTTCCGTCTTGCCCCGGTATCTCCAGGGTGAAATGAAATCCTTTATCCATATCGATCTGTGTTGAACCACCCAGCTGCGAACTGAGGCCTTCAATGATCATCATTCCCAGCCCTTTTGTTATCTCAGCCGTGGGTTTTGTCATGCTGCCGTTATCTGCGTAGGAGAAAATGATTCGTCCCTCCTTTTCGCGGCAGTCCAGCCTGATCTCCGGATTCTCCACCTTGCTGAATGCGTACTTCATTGAGTTTGTCGCCAGTTCGTTGATTATCATCATGAGGGGCACCATGGACTCTTCCGGAAGATGAAAATCATCTCCCCGCACCATGATCCCGATGGGGAATGACGAGTTCGAAACGATGTCCTTGAGAATACGTCTCAGATGGTCGACAACCGGAATCGTGTAATCCGATTCCTGCTGATTCAGGATATTGTGCAGTCTGTACAGGGCGTTTATGTGATTGTGCAAATCCTGCATCAGATCGGGGTTATATGATCCTTTCTCCTGGTCACGGTTGAGGTCGATGTAGCTTATGAGCATGTTCAACTGATTCTTGATGCGATGGCGCATCTCCCGGATCTGAACTTCCTTATAGCCGATTGTATTCTGCAGCTGGGAACGGATCTGTATTTCCTTCAAATCGTGTTCGATCATCCCGGCAAACTTTTCTATAAGCAGCTTATGATCCTCCGTATAGCTGTTTTCCTTTGAGTCCAGCACACACAAGGTGCCGAAAACCTCGCCGTCGGGCCAGAGGATCGGAACGCCGAAATAGGAGATCATTTTCAGTTGAACGTCCGGGTTGTCTTTCCAGTTCTTATCCGCAAGCGCGTTCGGTACCAGCAGGGCTTCGCGTCTGCCAACGACAGTTTCGCAGTACAGGCCGCAGCCCAGCTCAGCTTTTTCGCGGGGTTCATAGGGGTTATCTTTGGTGTGACTGGATTTGAATACCTCGATTTCATCTTCCAAAAGCCGCATGATAAGCCCGGAGGGAACACCGATTATCCGCGCTGCTATATCGACCAGTTCCTGCCACTTTTCCTGGAAGGATTCGTCGATTTCGGGTTTGGTTGAGGAGGAGATCGGAACTGTGACAAGATTGTTTACGTTGACTACCTGGACACGGGCGGATCTATCCATGCTGATCCTGTGTAATGCGGGTCATTACTGACAATATACCAAATAAAAAAACAGAAGTCAATATGTCAAAAAGCTCAAATTTATGTATCAATCCCTCGCTCCATCCTGCTCCGTCCCATCCCGATTCCCTCCCGCAGCAGTTCTCTCAGCATTCTGATTCTTTTCCCCGGGGCAAAGCTTCTCATGATCCCCGCTGCATGGTGGATCAGCACCGGCAGCCGTCCTTTCAGCTTTATTCTGGCTATCCTGCCGATTCCGTATCCGCTGGCCAGGGGAACGACGTAGCCGAAGTACCGGGGCCGGTACGGGCGCAACGGTTTACGGTCAATGTGACGCAGGATGTTCCCGGCCGCTGAAGCCCCCTGCTGTATCGCCAGGTAGCTTGCCATGGGAAGGCCGGCATCACCATCGCCGAAATGGGCAATGTCCCCTGCCGCCCAGCACTGCTCCCCGATTCGTCCGTACCGATCCACCCTCGCCCTGCCGGCAGCGTCGAGATCGACCTCTTGTACCCATAATTCTATGGGAAAGCTCACTCCCGCGTTCCAGATGACAAGGGGGCGTTTCAGAATTCTTCCGCTGGAAAGGCTGACGCCCTCCTCGCTGAACACCTCAAGGGTCGTGGAGGTGAGGATAGTTATGCCGAGTTTTTTCAGCTCCTGCTCCAGGTAGCTGCGTGCTTCGGGGCCGACTCCGGCAAGAATGGTCTTCCCTTTTTCGATGACGAGGATCTCCGGCTCCCTGCCATTTTTGCGGGCCAGGCGCCTCAGCTGGGATGCCGTTTCGAGACCGGTATATCCGCCGCCCACCAGAACCGCAGTGTCCGGGTTCTGGGAGTGGAAGGCTGCAAGCAGAGCTTCAATGCCGGAGGCACTGCGCACGGTAAAGCACTTTTCGGCGACCGTTTTATTCCCGTGAAAATCGGTGGTGCCCCCAGATGAAATCAGAAGGTAGTCAAACTTGAATTGCTGCCCCTCCGCATAAAAGCGGCACTGTACGGGATCCACGGAACTGACCCGGGTCTGATGAAAGATAAAGCCGTATTGTTTCGCCAGTGAGGAGAAAGCGCATGTTACTGATTCACGGGAGTAGCGCCCGCCCAGGAAATCCGGCAGAAGGGGGAGGAACTCGAAGGCGGGCCTCGGGTCGAAAAGATGGACCTCCTGTCCCCGGCCCGAAAGCCTCCGGGCAGCTTCCGTTCCCGCAAATCCGCCGCCGATGATGGCTATTCTTTTGCCCATTTTATGCATCTCCCGAAAGGTGCCCGGATTCACCCCGGCTGAGACCGCTGATATACACGCGGCCCGGAAAGGTCTTTCCCGCAAAAAAGGATTCGGGATTTTTTGTCCCCCCGATCAGTCGGCGCAGATCCTGGGTGGTAAATCCCCGCCGGATGGACAATTTGCCGTCGTAGCGGGCAAAGCTTTTGTACAGAAAAAGGAGGGCAAAGAGTTCATAGCCCAGGTACGAGAGGCGGGAGCGGCACAGGTCGTTCATTAAAAAGGCGATGCCGGTTTTTTCCTCCACCAGGTCGAGTATCTGCGGGATTTGTGAATCGGAAAAATGGTGAAGAAAATGGTTTGAGAAGATAAAATCAAAGCACGGCATTGTGCGAATATCGAAAACCGAAGCCTGGAGGAGTTCGATATTCTTTCGTTTTTCAATAACCCGGCGGGCGTAGCGGGCAATCCGGGGATCATTGTCCAGGCAGGTGATGCGGATCGGGATGCCCTTTTTTTTACAGTAATCCGCAAGCCAGAGGGCGGTGTCGCAGCCGCCGGCCCCGATGTCGAGAAAGGTGTAGGGTTTTGTACTTCCAGGTTTCATCCGGGAGACGAACTCCTTTTTGATCAGGCGGCGGGAAGCTGAGAAGAGCAGATTTATCAGCCGGAACTGCCGGACGGTCCGTATAAGCATTTTTTCATCGCACGCCGGATCGTCCATCAGCTCCGGTTTTGTTTCCCGACGGGGAAAGGTCAAAAGCGGCATAGGCTATTGCCGGGAAATCTTACGCATGAAACCGGTTTCCACGGTGAGTCCTGGACCGAAGGCAATGGCCAGAACATTTCCTTCCCGGCTGTCGGCAAGGATTTTCTGCAGTACAAACATGATGGTTACCGAACTCATGTTGCCGTAGTCCCGGAGGACCTCGTAGGACACGCCGAGTTCCGCAGGATCGAGCTGCAGGGCCTCCTCAATTTTTTCGAGGATGGCCTTCCCGCCGGGGTGTACCGCCCATATATCGATATCCCCGCGGCGGCGGCCGCTTTTGTCGAGGATCCCTTTGAGGATATCCTCAAGATTCTCGTTTATTATCCGGGGCACATAGGCGGAGAGCTTCATTTTGAATCCCGTATTTCCCACCCGCCAGGCCATGTCTTCCTCGCTGTCGGGAAGGATCTGGGAGTTGAAGGAGTCGAAGGCGAGTACAGCTGCGTCCGCTTCCGTCGGATCAGCGACAATCAGCGCCGCGGAGGCCCCGTCGGCGAATATGGCGTTGGCGACCATGGTATCCAGATCGTCCCGCTGCTGAAAGTGTACGGAACAGAGCTCCACGTTTACCATCAGGACCCGGGCACCGGGCTCTGCCCTGCAGATTGAATGAGCCAGGGACATCCCGGTCAGGGCAGCGTAACAGCCCATAAAACCGATATGGTAACGCCTGGTAGCGGCAGGCAGCTCAAGCTCCCGGGCCAGGTGGAAGTCGAAGCCCGGAGCGGAAAAGCCGGTACAGCTTATGGTAATTAGATGGGTAATGGTATTGGTGTCTGCGTTTCCTATGCGTGCAAAGAGGTCCTGTACAGCCAGCGCCGAGAGCCGGTTGGCCTCCCGGATAAAGAGGTCGTTTCTCTCCTCCGTTGTGGGTTCAGGTTTCAGACTTTTTGTGGGCGGGAAAAAACTGTAGTCCGCCGGATCGCGGCCGTAATCTGCGATGACGGAATGACGTTTTTCGATGGCGCTTCCGGCATAGATGCGGCGCATGAACTTTTTCTGCCGTTCCGTGGTTCCCTCGATTCCCAGATTGAACTTCAGGGCAAAATCCTGGGAATAGGAATAGTCCGGAACGGCGGTACCGATTCCCAGAAGATACGCGCCTTGCTTATTGTTTGACTCCTGCATGGGATAAAAGTACTATCTTCATCAGGCAAGGAAAATAAAAAGAGGAAAATAAAAACAGGAGAAAAAAACAGCCCATGGATGAGAAACGGCGATTCCGGCAGCGTCTGAAGGATTTTGATCTCACCCTGCCCGAGAGCAAACGGGAGTACAACCGCATGCTCTTTACTCCGGTGGCACAGGTTTATTCCGGTATTACCCGGGTGCTCTCCTTCGGCCGGGACGCGGCTTGGAAGGAGAAGCTGGTCTCGCTGCTTCCGGAGATCCCTGAGCCACGCATTCTGGACCTTGCCTGCGGACCGGGGGATCTCAGTTTTCTGCTCGCCCTCCGGTATCCTTCCGCCCGCATACAGGGGATCGACCTGAATACCGATATGCTGGACCGGGCGGCTTCGAACCTTGCACGCATGCCCGGGAAAATACAGGAACGGATCAATTTTTCCCCGGGAGACATGAACGAACTCCCCTTTAAGGACGGGGAATTCGATATTATCAGCGGAGGTTACGCCCTGCGGAACTCCCCCGACCTGGGGCGCTTACTGGATGAGATTCATCGTATGCTGAAGCCCGGAGGATACGGCGCCTTTCTCGATTTCTCCAGATCAAGCCGGAAAGGTTTGGGGAGGCTGCAGATTGGACTCCTGTCGTTCTGGGGACGTCTCTGGGGTCGGGTCTATCATGGTAATCCTGAGGTCTACGGCTATATTGCCGAGAGCCTTAAAAGTTTTCCGGATCAGGCTGAGTTTTTACGCCTCCTTGAAAGCCGCGGGTTTTCTCCCCTCCAATACCTGCCGCGGATGTTCGGCATGCTCAGGATCACGGTGATCAGGAAGAACTGATGCTCTTTATCGCCAGCATAGCGTAATGCTTCGAGAGGCTGTGTTTAAAGGGACTTGCAAGGAGCAGCTTAATCACTCCGTTCCGCAGGAATGAGGCGATTCTGCCCTGTATGGTCCCTGTCTTCATGGAGAGAACCGCCTTGCTTGCGGCTGTTACGGCGGCTATCCGGCGACGGCGGGAGTAGCTGCGAAGAAGTCCGGCGCTGTATCCACCTTCCAGCATGGAAGCGAGTATTCCTGCTGCATGCTCCGCGTCCCCGAAGCCGGTGTTCATTCCCTGGCCGCCGATGGGGGGAATCGTATGGGCCGCGTCGCCGAGAAACAGAAGTCTTCCCCGATAAAAATCCGTCATGATCCGGCTGTATATTCTGAAGGGGCTCGTCCACTCTCTGTCTGCCGGGTCAAGGGTGAAGCCTGAACGCTGGAATACCGAACTTTCCAGGTAATCAGGGTCGGGATCCTCCATATAAAAAGGTGTCTGAACCACCCAGCGCCGGAACTCCCCGGGAAGGGGAAAGGATTCCACCGATCCTGAAGGGGTAAAAAAGAGATGCGCCTCTTTCTCCAGGCCGGATCGGTCCCGGTAGTCCCCCATCAGAAAGGTGTCGGAATATTCACGCCCGGGCATGCCGATGCCGGAGAGCTGCCGCAGGCTCGAGCGGAAGCCGTCGCAGGCGCAGAGGTAGTCAGCGTCAATATTGAGGGATTCCCCCTTTTCCGTGCGAACAACGGCGCTGATATGGTCCCCGTGATCGCTGTATTCCATGCATTCATGGTTCTGCAGGAATTGTATGCCGGGAAAGGATTCAAGCTTCCGCCGCAGGATCTCTTCGGTCCTCCGCTGGGGAAAGGAGAGTATGTATTGGTAGGGCCCGGGTATGGCGGAAAAGGAGAGGTGTCCGATGCTGTTCTTTTTTCCATGGACAAAGGCATCGGTAATCCGGACCCCGTTGTTTATGAAGCTTTCTTCCAGTCCGAGCCGGGCCAGAATACGGAGGGAAGGAGGGGTTAGCCCGATGGCTTTGGAATGCCGGGAAGCTTCGCTCCGCTTTTCCACCAGCAGGGTATCGATATTTTTCTGTCCCAGCAGGTTGGCAAGCAAAAGGCCCACGGGGCCGGCTCCCACGATCAGGATCTGCGTTCGCATAACGATAAGTATACACGAAAAAACCGCCGGGGCTGAAGATTAATCCCCATGCTCCGGCGGTGTTCAGGTTTTCTAACTGACCTTTGACCTATTCGTCAAAAGCCATGCCGGGTTTCCACTCCTTCCAGACATTGCCTACAAGGTCGGGAGAGGGTTTAAGGGTTTTCTTTCCGGGTTTCCATCCCGATGGGGTAGCCTCGGTCCCTTTCTTTTCCCGTACCAGTTGGAAGGCCTGGATCTGCCGCAGGGTTTCCGAAACGTTCCGACCTACCGGGGGAGTAAGGACTTCAAAGCCCTGGATATTGCCGTCGGGATCGATCAGGAAGCGGCCGCGGGTGTTTACTCCGGCAGCATCGTCGTAGACTCCATAGGCAGTACCTATTGCCCCGCCTCCGTCGGAAAGCATGGGGAAGGGTACGCCGCCTTCTACCATTTTTGAAAGTTCATGATCATTCCACATTTTATGAACATAGATACTGTCCACGCTCATGGAGAGGACAGTTACGCCGAGTTTCTCGAACTCAGCATGCTTTTCGGCGACCGCCGAAATTTCTGTTGCTCAAACAAAGGTAAAGTCGCCTGGGTAAAAACACAGGACGACCCACTTTCCGATGTACTCGGAGAGCTTTACCTCGATGAACTTGCCTTTGTGGTACGCGGCGGCTGAAAAGTCAGGCGCCTTCTGTCCAACTTTGATCATAGGCTTTTTTTCCTCCTGTACTGTCTGTTCGCCGGAGGCCGCTTTTGCGGGTTCTCCGCCGACGGGTCCGCTCTTCGGTCGCTGACAACCCGGTTTGAATTCTTCAGGCATTTCTGCCTCCTCCCTCTTGCTCCTGCGCCGGAATGCCCGGAACAGAGAGGCAAGAACTAAGTTTTGTTCTAGCTATATTGTAATCATTCTTAATAATAACGCAAGGAATTTCTTGAGAATAATTATTAGTTTCTTGACAGCATACTGGGGACTTACTAAAATCGCATCGGAAGTTGATAGGATCTGGTGGTCCTCGCGGTCTTCAAAACCGTTGGGCGTGTAGAAGCGTCGGGAGGTTCGATTCCTCCCTCTTCCGTAAAAAACTATGGAAAAACATCAGCTTGCAGCACTCCCCCAGATCGAAATACTCCTGCAGAACCCCGGGGTAGAAAAGTATATTGATGCCCTTGGGAGGCCTGTGGTAGCAGAGATTGCCCGAAGCCTTGTGGACGGAATCCGGCGTTCGGTACTGCAGGAGAACAGCGAGGTTCCCCCTTTTTCTGAAATCCTGGAGAGGCTTCTTGCCGAATGCAGAGAGACCGGGAAGGATAAACTGCAGAAGGTGATCAACGCCACCGGAATCATCATCCACACCAATATGGGACGGGCTCCCATTCTGCGGGAAGTCTGGCGGGAAGCGGAGGAGATCAACTGCTCGTACTCCAATCTTGAATTCGACCTGAAAAGCGGCAAGCGGGGTAAAAGAAAGGGGCTGATCCCTCTGCTGGTTTCACGGCTGGTGGGGTCGGAGGACGCCTTAATCGTAAACAATAACGCTGCGGCGGTTTTTCTTATCCTGCAGACCTTTGCCCGGGACCGGGAGGTCATTGTAAACCGGGGAGAGCAGGTGCAGATCGGGGGAGGATTCAGGATACCGGAGATTCTTAAGCAGTCCGGCGCCCGTCTGGTGGAGATCGGTACCACGAATATAAGTGACCGGGAGGATTACCTCTCGGCCTTTTCCGACGAGACCGCCATGATCCTGTCGGTCCATCGTTCCAATTTTGCCATCCGCGGGTTCACCGACTCCCCGCCGGTCCGTGAGCTTGCACGGATAAAACCGGAAAAAGTCCTTCTCTGTGTAGACCAGGGGTCCGGGGTCATAGACGAAGCCCTGCCCGGTGAAATATCCGTCCGGACCCATCTGCATGACGGCGCCGATCTGGTCTGCTTTTCCGGCGACAAGGTCCTGGGAGGCCCCCAGGCGGGGATTATTGTGGGAAAGAAGGAGTTGATCGCGAGGCTGGAGCGGCATCCCCTGATGCGGGTCTTCCGCCCGGGGAAGGCGGTCTACTCCCTCCTGGAGGCCGGCCTGGTTCGGCGTCTGAACGGACGGAGCAGCATGGTTACCGAGACGCTGGCTCTGAGCATGAGGGAACTGAAGCGCCGGGGAAGGAAAATCCTGCAGGGCATCGACCGGAGCAAAGCCTCCATCGTTGAATCCAGCCTTACAAGCGGAGGGGGTTCGGCTCCGGATGAGAGCTTTCCATCCCTGTCGGTACAGATCAATATCGGACGGAAGGTGGACACAATTCTCAGGGCCCTGCGGAATGCCGATCCCCCCATCATCGGGATAATCTCCGAAGATAAGGTCCAGCTGAACCTGGCAACTATTCTGCCGGAGGATATTCCCCGAATCCGAGCGGAGCTGCAGAACCTACTGGGAGGATAGTCCGTGCACATAATAGGAACCGCCGGACATGTGGATCACGGCAAGACGGCACTTATTCAGGCCCTTACGGGAATCAACGCCGACAGACTGCCGGAGGAAAAAAAGCGGGGAATGACCATAGACCTGGGATTCGCCCATTTCGAGACTCCCGAAGGAGAGGCGGTGGGGGTCATCGACGTTCCCGGGCACGAACGTTTTATCCGAAACATGGTGGCCGGTGCCTGGAGCCTCTCCTGCGCCGTTCTGGTGGTTGCCGGGAACGAGGGCTGGATGCAGCAGACCGAAGACCACGCCCGGGTGCTCGAAGCCATGGGCATACAGGAGGTCGTCTGCGCCCTTACCAAGGTCGATACGATTGACGATGAGTTCCGCGAGCTGGTGTCCGAGCTGGTTCAGGAAAATCTGACCCGCATCTTCAGGAAAGAGATCAGCATAATTCCCGTATCCTCCATTACCGGCGAAGGTATCGATACCCTGCGCGGTGCGGTCGTGGAGATTCTCCGCAGGATGCCCGCGTCCAAAACGGGAGGCTCCGCGTTTTTTCACGTGGACCGGGTATTTACAATAAAAGGATCGGGCACTGTCATAACCGGGTCTCTGGCGGGGGGCGAGCTCTCTGAAGGGGATGAGATCAGCATTCTGCCCGCAGGTCTAACGGCGAAAATACGAGGGATTCAGTCCTATTACAGCTCCCTGAAAACGGCATGCCCTGTATCCCGGATTGCCTGCAACCTTCAGGGCATAAAAAAGGAGGAGGTCTCCCGGGGTTGTGTTGCCGCCAGAAATCCTGCCGACTTCAGGTGTGAGAGGGAGTTCATTATTCAGTGGGAGGCCCTGGATGAAAGCCGCAGGGCCATTCGGAACCACATGGAGCTTGAGATAGCCAGCGGAACGGGCCACTACATCGGCAGCATTCATTTTTTGAAAGCGGAAGGTTTTGCCAGGATTGTGCTGAATGAAAAGATCCCGGTCGCCAGTTTCGATCCCTGTCTGTTCATCCAGCAGGGGGGCTATCACATTCTGGGAAAGGGCCGTTTTATCTGGGCGGGAGAGACGGACCGGCATTTCAGAATCCGCCTTGCCGAAATTCTCAAGGACTATCCCGCCCCGGAGGCCATAAGCGACGAGGCTGTGCTGCGCTTTATGCTGCAGGGCTGGTTTACCTATACATCCAAGGCAGTAAAGCGGACGATAAAGCAGTTTGCAGCAGCCCAGTCCCTGAAAACACGGGAAGTTCAGAACACCGTGGTTCTGGAAGATTTTCTCCTGAAGGAGGCCGACAGGCTGAACCGTCTCTGCTCGAAACCCGGCGGAGTAGGAAAGGCGGAGTACCTTCAATCCGGGGATATTCCGCTGGAGATCAAGGAATATCTTATCGACCGTGGATTGACCACCTACAGAATTGTACAGAAGGATCGGATACTGATATCCCCGGAACAGCTGGGCGGGGACTACGGCCTGTCTCCCCTGGCAAAAAAGATCATGAATATGCTGGAGAAACAGAAAAATGCGGGACTGCAGCTGAAGGAGATACCGGAGCCCGGCGCACGATCGGAACTGCGCAACCTGGCGCGTATGGAGAAGGTCGTGGCCCTGGAGGGGGATATCTACTTCAGCAGGGAGAGCTTCGACGCCCTGGCCCGGGTTATACTCGAAGGGCTCGATGCGGGAACATCCTTCTCCATCCCCGAGGCAAAGGAAAAGACCGGTCTTACCCGGAGATACATGATTCCCTTTTTAAACAAGATGGAAGAAAAAGGCCTGGTAAAACGCGACGGTGACAGTCGGGTTGTGTGCTGAAGCCCCGGCCTACGGGGTAACTTTGATTCCTGAGCCTTCCACGACTTCTCCGATTTCCCTGTAGAAGGTTCCGGACGCTTCAAAGGCGGCTAGGACCTCCTGTATCTTTTCGGAGGGGATCGCCGCCAGCAGACCGCCGGAGGTTTCCGGTGTAAACATGAGGTGGCGCATCTCTTCTTCTATTGAAGCCGCAAAACTGATGTGCTCTTCATAGGCCCGTTTGTTCTTTCCGGTTCCCCCGGGAAAGAGCCATTCGTCGGCGTATTCCATGGAGCCCTCCAGAAAGGGCAGGGAAGAGGCGGATATCTTCATTCCCACCTTGCTCTTTTCCGCTATTTCGAAGGCGTGGCCCAGCAGGGCGAAACCGGTAATATCGGTACAGCCCTTTATTTCATGGTCCACCAGAATTTTCGCGGCGTTTTTATTCAGTTCCATCATGCTGCGGACCGCTTCTTCGATGTGGGGGGCTTCGGCCTTCTGACTTTTCGCCGCTGTGGTAATAATGCCCGAACCAAGGGCTTTGGTAAGGATCAGCTTGTCCCCGGGGCGTGCCCCGCCTTTGGTCATAATAGAATCCGGATGGGCAAAGCCCATGACCGACAGCCCGTACTTGGGTTCCCGGTCGTCCACGGTATGGCCCCCTGCCAGGATTCCGCCGGCCTCTTTGATCTTTTCCGCGCCTCCCCGCATGATTTCGGTGATTATACTTTCGTCCAGCTCTGCAGGAAAAGCGCAGATATTCAGGGCCACCGCGACCTCGCCTCCCATGGCGTAGATGTCGCTCATGGCATTTGCCGCCGCAACGGCGCCATAGCTGTAGGGATCGTCCACCACGGGGGTAAAGAAATCCACCGTAAGGATAGCCGCCTTATCGTCGCCTACACGGTACACGGCGGCATCGTCACTGATTTCGAGTCCTATGATCAAGTTGTCGTTCTCCACATCGGAGAACATTCCGGCTAATGGCTGCAGCACCTGCGCCAGGGAGGAAGCCCCCCTTTTGGCCGCTCAACCGGCTGCGGCAGTCATGGATGTTAGCCGTATCTCCTTCAGCGACATCGTAACTCCTCTGGATTATTTTCAGCCCTCAGGGTAAGGTATTTTCGGTGCAGTTTCAATCCTCTTCAATGACCAAAAGGGCAGTGGAAATACGGAAGACCTATGGTATAAACTTCTGGGATGCGTGTATTGTCAGTAACGCAGAATATGCTGAATGCGATGCAATCTATTCCGAGGATCTCAACACCGGGCAGTTCTATTCGGGTATACGGATAATCAATCCGTTTGTGGAATAAATCAGGAAATACAGGAAACAGGTATGCAGGCAACCGCCAGTAAAAAGTACGTCGGGCTCCTGTCCGGGGTACTATGTATCAGTTTTTCAGCGATTTTCGTCAAGCTCGCGGCGGTGGACTCCACGGTCAGCGCCTTTTATCGTTGTTTTTACTCCTCCATTTTTCTCTTCGGCGTTGCTCTTGTACGGGGGGAACTGCGGAGCGCCTCCTGGCGCTGGTTGGTTCCGGCCCTCTGGGGAGGTCTTGCCCTTGCGGCGGACCTGATAATCTGGCACAAGACCATTCTGTACATCGGCGCGGGGCCTGCCACTATTATGG
>Ga0334893_1002821_pt1 | contig 12120 bp, 10 predicted proteins | sample GraSluR3_MG_5_FD_207218 | JGI IMG/M metagenome (GOLD analysis project Ga0334893, IMG submission 207218) | Sludge microbial communities from methane-producing bioreactor in Wageningen University, Netherlands - Granular Sludge_09_05-R3 | ecosystem: Engineered > Bioreactor > Anaerobic >...
ACATTAAGTGGGTGGCAGAAAGAATTAACAGCAGACCGCGTAAGCGGTTTAACTATAAAAAACCTATTTTTGTCAAGGAAGAATTATTAACCATGGCCAAAGTTGCATTCGTGGCTTGAATTCTGCATTTAAAAACAACTAAATTTACAGATTATGAAAACCTTAGAATCAATTTTGAGCAACCTCGAGCGCAGGCTTAGCGCCGAGGAGATGAAAGAAGTAAAGGGTGGGGATGCATACTGCAAATGTTTCTGGTCAGATGCAGAAACAGGAGAACTGGTTGATTTTCAAAGCGTACATGTAACGGGTGGTGATTGTGGCTCAGCATCAGCAAGGCTTTCTTATTACTATCACGAAATATTTGACGTCACTTGCATCTAACTGTTTTAGGAAAGTTCTTCCCATTAACTTGGGGAGAACTTTTCGCTTAACGTCTAAAATCAATTTATAATGCAAATTTTCAGGAAGTCTATTTATCTATTCTTTTTTATTTTAAGTATTTCATGTGAAAATAAAAAAGAACCAGAAGTTAAAGGAAATAGCACGGTTGTTATTGATGTTGAATCAAATTACAAAAATTTCAAAAGATTTACCTTGGATGAACTAAATGCCAAAGTTGAATATATACCTTTAGAAACATCAGACAACAATCCAATTGATAGGATTAGGAATATAGATATTAAGCATCAATACATAGTTGTAGTTTCAACCGAAAATGTTTATTTGTTTTCTAATTATGGGAAGTATTTTCACTCAATTGGAAGCTATGGAAAGGGGCCAGATGCTTACAATATGCCTGTTTCAGCTATAATCAGCGAGGATAAAGTATTTATTTCAGACCTATTACGTAATCTGATTTTAGAATATAGTACTGAAAATATATTTATACAAAGTATTCCTATAACAAAAAAAACTTTCAGCAGTGCCCCTCTAAATGCATTTTATCCAATCTCTTCGAGCGAATTTTTAATACAAGTAGTAAATTATTCAGGATATGAAATGCATCGTTTACTCAGAGTAAATACTAAAGGTCAAGTATTAATGGGATATCCTAACACAACTTATTTCACATTGAGACAAACCAATCCTGGAGAAAAACATCCATTCTTTAGTTTGAGTTCTGCTAACACTGAAGGTCACATTTACAAGCATGAAAATATGTTCAGGTATATGCATCGATTGAATGACACTATTTGGAATATCGCAGGAGATGATATTAGTCCTCTTTACGTCCTTCACCGGGGTAATCTTGGTTTACCAGCAGAGTTTCTGGGTTATTCTATTACAGATGAAGCATTTCAGACTAAAGTAAAAGAAAGCTTAAAGTTACGTTTTGTTAATGAAACTAACAGTTTTCTTTTTGTTACATACTTCTTCGCTAACCATTACCCTTTCTCCTTCAGAAAATCACCAATATCAAGACCAATGTCTAGCACAACAGGAATTAGTCAGGGGTTTCCAATCCTCGGCGTGTATAACAAAGCCACAACAGAGTTTTTCTTTGTTGCGCCCTCGGGCGTAGACCACCAGCTGGAGCCCCTGGGCATCGAGAACGATATCGATGGCGGCATCAACTTCGCCCCCATGTACTCGCCCGACGAGCGCACGCTGGTGAGCTGGTTCAACGCCTACGACCTGAAGGCCCACGTGGCCTCGGAGGCGTTCCGCAGCTCCACCCCCAAGTACCCCGAGCGCAAGCGCGAGCTCGAAGCCCTGGCCAACCGCCTGAAGGACGATGATAACCCGGTGCTTATGGTGGTTACGTTTGAGGAGTAGCTCACCCTAAGACCCCAGGGTTTAAAACCCTTAGAGTCTGAAAAAAACCAGAAGCCACGGCTTCCCAAAGTGTATTGCACTACAGCATACGCTATCCATCTTTAAGAATTATGCCTTAAAATTTTAAAACAACTAAATTTACAGATTATGAAAACCTTAGAATCAATTTTGAATAGCCCCGAGCGCAGGCTTAGCCGGGAGGAATTAATTAACTTTAGGGGTGGTTATCAAAAGCCAGGCCTTCCTAGTGATCCCGGAGAGGGTAGTCGTTGCTGGTGTCACAATAACGATGGAGGAGATGGAGAATGGGTCGACTGTCCTAGTGGAGATTTGGCTACCTGCTGTTCCGGATATTCAAACATGAATTGTATGTAAAGCTAATATGGATAAGGGGGCGTGAATAAAATATATAGGAACGAGATCCCCCCTTATCCAAAGCAAATATAAACTATGAGTAGAAAGAATTTCATATTGATTCTAGTCCTTTTTATTATCTCCTGTAATATCGAAGAAAAGTATTCAACGATAAATGTTGAACCCTTTATTGGCACTCAGTCAAAGCTTCAAGCAACAGATTATGTAAAGAGTATTCACTATGTAGCACTAGAAACCAATGCCAATGCAATTATAAGCTCAAGTCCAATCTCGCATTTATATGTTACAAGTGAAAACATTATAATTTTTGACGGGATGTGTTATATTTTTAATCGAAGTGGAGAGTATGTTAGAACCATTGGCTCACAAGGGAAGGGGCCTAAGGAGTATATATCGGCATATTACGGACACTATAATCCAATAACGGAGTCAATTCTTATTCCAACTGGCAGTAATGCTATTAATAGGTTTTCGATTGATGGTGTCTTCAAGGAAAAGATCTCTTTGCCCCAGGGTAACTTTCTAAAAATTGCTAGCATAAACGACAGCCTCTTTGTGGGATACGAATCGAATGTTAAGGGTGATAGCCCATATACCGTTTCAATATTTAATAACAAAGGAAAGGTCTTAAAACGGTTGCTAAACCAACATATTTATAAAGCAACCCATACTAATATGTTTTTGAACGAGTTCCTTTTCTTTTACGATAAGGGTAAACTCTATTTTAGGGAAACATGGTCTGATACAATCTTTAGTATAACTCCAAAGATGAAAGTCAGACCAGAACACATTTTCCATCAGGGTAAGTACAAATTTGATATCACCATTAAGTCTGACTTCCAAACTTTCATAGAAGAAAACACCAAAAACTTTTTTAATGTTACTAATACTTTTATTTGCGACCAGCGACTAATCGTCACTTACCTTCATAATAGGCGGAATAATTTACTTGTTGTAAACCTCAATGACAAAACGATTCAAAACTTTTTGGGGACAAAAAGCCTGAAAGGTATTCCTAACGACTACGATGGTGGAATGGATATCTATCCTGAGGGAGTTGCAGAAAGTAGAACTTGCTATATGAGAATAAACGCCTACGACCTGAAGGCCCACGTGGCCTCGGAGGCGTTCCGCAGCTCCACCCCCAAGTACCCCGAGCGCAAGCGCGAGCTCGAAGCCCTGGCCAACCGCCTGAAGAACGATGATAACCCGGTGCTCATGGTGGTTACGTTTGAGGAGTAGCTCACCCTAAGACCCCAGGGTTTAAAACCCTTAGAGTCTGAAAAAAACCAGAAGCCACGGCTTCCCAAAGTGTATTGCACTACAGCATACGCTATCCATCTTTAAGAATTATGCCTTAAAATTTAAAAACAACTAAATTTACAGATTATGAAAACCTTACAATCAATTTTAACAGCCCCGAGCGCAGGCTTAGCCCGGAGGAGATGCGAAACCTAAAGGGTGGAAGTGCAACCTGCAGCTGTACATATTACATTGATGGCGAAGCAGTATTTTCCCAAGCTGTTAGCACAAACCATTCTGATGGATGTGGGCATGCTCAACAAGTCTTAAGCAGCTACTATGAAGGAGTATGGACAGAGGTAGTTTGTAATTAGCTTTAACCCCAACCCTTAGGGTACAACAATCGAACCTAGTACCCTGAGGGTTCCTTTCCAAAAAAATAGAATTATGTCGAAACACAACTATTCAATATGCTTCGCAGCTATAATAATGAGTACTCTTTGGGGGTGCCGACCTAACGATTCAGAAAGCGCGAAATCCCACAGCACCATTGAGGCAATTATCAGCATTGAAAACAACATTAATAACTTTAAACCGCTTGCATTAAGCCAAATGAATGCTAATGTTGAGTACATAGCGCTCGAAACCACACAGGAGAATAGCCTTGGAACTATTCATTGTTTCGATATGGATGACAAAAACATAGTTCTTGGTGATCGCATTAGAGTAATGAATTTTGCCCGCAATGGAGCTTATATTGGTTTGATTGGAAAGGTAGGACGGGGGCCAGGAGAATACCTTAGTCCTACTTCATGCAAAATATTCGGTGATGGAGTTTACCTATCGTGCTTTAGCATTAACAAGATTATTGCCTACGATAGAGAGGGCTTATACAAATTTGCGGTTCCAATGCCATTTTATATAGGTTCTTCAATAAGGCAGAATACATTTTTACCCTTGGCAGGCAATAGGTTCCTTGTACATGTTCCCAACTATAGTGGGGACGAACCATACACCTTAGTCGAAATTAATAGCCAGGGAATAATAACTAAAGGAATAGCCAATACCTCGAAGTATGAAATGCACTCCAGTGGAGGGCGTGGTAGCCTTTTAACCGATTGCCACATTTACAGATTTGGAAAGAACATAAGGTATAGGCACCGACTTTACGACACCGTATGGCAGGTTCATAACGACACGTTGATTCCTAAGTATGTGCTAGACAGGGGTAAGCATGGAGAGCCAACTCACCTTTTGGGATATCGAATTGATAGCCCTGAATTAAAATCAATAATAAATACGAATAAAATTCTTTATGTTTGGAATGTAATGGAAACACTGGATTATCTGATTATTCGAACACGTTTCCAGAAAAATTACCCCTTCTCATTTCGCCGATTAGGCGTTACAACACCCGTTGGTATGTTCGAACCTAAGCACGAGATCCTCGGCGTGTACAACAAAACCACAACAGAGTTTTTCTTTGTTGCCCCCTCGGGCGTAGACCACCAGCTGGAGCCCCTGGGCATCGAGAACGATATCGATGGCGGCATCAACTTCGCCCCCATGTACTCGCCCGACGAGCGCACGCTGGTGAGCTGGTTCAACGCCTACGACCTGAAGGCCCACGTGGCCTCCGAGGCGTTCCGCAGCTCCACCCCCAAGTATCCCGAGCGCAAGCGCGAGCTCGAGGCCCTGACCAACCACCTTAAGGACGATGATAACCCGGTGCTCATGGTGGTAACGTTTGAGGAGTAACGAAACTAATGAATACAAAAAAAGAAAATGGGTAGCTTAGATGGGAAAATCAATTAAATTCTTGCGTTGACTAGGGCAAACTTCATTACATAGCAATTCCTCCATGGCATTCGTGGTATCTTTTATGAATATAAAATCAAAATCATAACTTTACAGCAAAATACAGCGCCATGAAAAAGATACTTACATTCATTATTCTCGTTAGCCTTTCGGCAACCCTGTTTGCACAGGTAACCTTTATCCTAAAATCGATTCCCGAGAATACCCCCCGCGACTCAAAGTTTTACCTAGCCGGCATGCTCAATAAGTGGCAACCCAACCACTCCGACTACGAGTTTACAAAGGACAACCTGGGGCGGCTATCGCTTACCCTTGAGGCAGTACCCGATACCTTTGAGTATAAGATTTGTCGTGGCGACTGGACCTCGGTAGAGGTTGACTCGGCAGGCAGGGATATCGCCAACAGGCTATATGTCGATTCACTGGGCAATACAATTGTTCTGGATATTAAAAATTGGCGCGATAGGATGAACCCACGGCAGCTGGTATCCACCGCATCAAAAAGCGTGTTCTTTACGCCCACCAGCATCGAAATTCCACAGCTCAACCGCAGGCGTACAGTGCGGGTTTACTTCCCTCCCAACTACTCATCGAGCCAAGGCTTTCCGGTGATATACATGTTCGATGGGCAAAACCTGTTCGATGCTTCCACCGCTTTTGCGGGCGAGTGGCGGGTTGATGAGGTAATGGATAGCCTGTTTGAACGCCGAGGGCTTGGCTGCATTGTGGTGGCCATATACCATGGCGAGGACGAAAGGCTAAACGAGTACACCCCGTGGCCCAACAACGACAAGCTGGGCGGTGATGGAGCCAAATTTGCCCAATTCATTGTGCGCGACCTCAAACCCTATATTGATAAGTACTACCGCACCCTGCCCGACAGGAATAACACAATAATTATGGGCAGCTCGCTGGGGGGGCTTATGGCACTTTACACAGCACTGGAGTATCCCAAGGTGTTTGGCAAAGCAGGTGTTTTTTCACCATCGCTCTGGTGGAGCGAGGAGGCCTTTACCCAGATTGAGAAGTTTCGCAAGCGTCAATTCCAGAAGATATACCTATACGGCGGCGAGAAGGAGAGCGAGAGCCTAATTCCCAATATCGAGAGGGCCGAAAAGCTACTGCAGGAAGTAGGTTTTTCGGAGAATGAGATATTTAAAAGCATTGCCGCCGATGGCCGCCACAACGAGTACTACTGGGGCCGCGAATTCCCCGAAGCCTTAAAGTGGATGTTTGGCATTCAGTAAGCACAAATGCAAAATGGGAGCGGCCGCTCCCATTTTTTGGTCATATGCTTCAAGCTATGAAATATACCGACCGTGATACTTGTTACAAATATAGGTTAAATATTTCAAATAGCACCGCATAAAATATTGTTTACCTCCTCATTAAACTCGCAATGTAGTTTGGGGCAATAGTTGTTTTGGGGATTTTAAAATCGAACCATCTTTGCAAGTTAAAATCCAGGCCATTGCTGTGCATAAAGTTATACAGCGCAGTTACCAGCCCATTGCTGTAATGATTGGGGTTGCAACCCACCGTATCGATATGCTCGCAGGCGTTTTGCGCAAACGAATTTGGCTGTAATGGCACTGCTTTAACACCGTAATTCTCGGGGTTTAGCCCAATGGGGCTGTGAACCGTCATGGTGAACCTGTGCCAAAATGCACTCTGAATAAGTTTATTTGCAAACAGCTGACGGACAATCTCCAAAGCATCAATGGTCTCCTTACTGGTTTGGGTTGGGAATCCGTACATCAGGTAGGCGTGAATCATGATACCCACCTTTTTAAACGCCAGGGTCGATTTAACCAGCTGCTCAATGGTTACTCCCTTCTCCATTTTCTGCAGTAGCCTATCCGATGCCACCTCAATACCACCCGAAACAGCAATGCACCCCGACCTGGCCAGCAACCTGCACAGCTCTGGTGTAAAGGCCTTCTCGAATCGGATATTGGTCCACCACGTTATGCTAATTTGTCGGGCAAGAATTTCCTCGGCCAGCTTCCTGAGCACCGCCGGCGATGCAGCCTCATCAACAAAATGAAACCCACGCTGGTTGGTTTGTGCAACAATGGCCTCAATTCTATCGCATAGCACCTGAGCGCTGGCTGGGCTATATCTATTGATATAATCGAGCGAGGTATCGCAAAAGGCGCACTTATGCCAGTAGCAGCCATGCGCCAAAAACATCTTATTCCAGCGCCCATTGCTCCAAAGGTTGTGCATGGGGTTGGTGGTTTCGGTAACCGAAATGTAATCGTTCAGGGGTAGCCCATCGTACAGGGGCGCTCCAATGCTTGAGTGGTCAAAGTCGAGTTCGGTTGCATTGTTGATATACTTAACCTCTCCGTCCTCAAGGATATATGTTCGGGCAAGCTCATTGTCGCCATCCTTTACACTACCCAAGATTTTTAGCAACGGTAGCTCCCCATCGTCTAAACAAACATAATCGACCAGCTTGAAAAGACGTGACTCGTTTAAACTGCGCAGCTCGGTATTTACAAATCCACCGCCAATAACTACCTTAATGCTAGGGTAGTTCAGCTTGATAAACTGAGCCGATTTGAGCGCCATAACCAAATTCCCAGGGAAAGGAATGGTAAAACCAACCACCCTAGGCTTATGCTCCTGAACGTTTTTATCGATCAGATTGAGCATAATCGTTGTGATGGGCGAGTCCACCTGCACCTCACGCTCAATCACATTATAATCTGATGCATAAAGCCCTATCTGCTCGGCATACCTACTAAACCCAAATCGATTATCGATACACTCGGTAATAAAATCGCCTAAATCCTCAATAAATAGCGTGGCGAGAAACTTTGCCTTATCCTGAACTCCGTCCCATCCAAAATGCTTATTCAGATTTTGCTGAATATTAAACCGCTTGGCCTTGGGCAATGCACCGTTTACAATGGCATGGGCAAAAGTAGTATCCTTACCCTGCAAGAATGCCATCACCGAATCGATATTCCTAATATACTCGTCCTTCGCCCGAATAATCTTTTTTGAGTTTGCCGAGCACCCCTTAACCTCAGCAACACTGAATAGGTGCTGCAATCCATCACTCGAAAACATCTGCAGTATGCATGCAATGCTTAAATCGAGCTGAGCCACCGCAAACCCCTTCTCCTGCAAAAAGCCTTTAAGGCTGGGCGTTGCGGGATAGGGAGTGCTTAATTGAATAAACGGGGGAGTAATAAGAAGTATATCAACCTGTGCCACTGTGCTAAAATGTTGTTTGCACAAAAGTAGAATTACTTTTTTAGCATTGCTGATTCTGTATCAATTGTATTACCGAATATGCTAAAAAATATCAGCTCTGCCTAAGCACTGTCACCGCTACCCTCCGCTCGGTACGTGGCCCATCAAACTCGCATAGAAAGATATTTTGCCAAGTCGATAGCCCCATCTTCCCATCAATAATTGGGATGGTTTCCTGGGGGCCAACAAGGCCAGCCTTTAGGTGCGAATCGCCATTACCATCCTGCCTGTCGTGCAGCCATACTCCGCTGGGTATAAGCTTGCGCAGCAGGCTAACCACATCGGTTTGCACCGACTCGTCCCAATTCTCCTGTATCATTATGCCTGCCGTGGCACCCTGCACGTAAACGTTTACCAGCCCAACCTTCACCCCCGACTGAGCTACCACATCGGCCACCTGGCTGGTAATATCGTATAGCCCCTCCCTTGCTTGAGTGCTTATGCTGATAATCTTCTGCATTTTTTATTTACGAAGATACATAATTTACAAAAATCGTAATTTTGCGCCATGCAGAAGCAAAATCTTTTTGGGCTAAATATCACTGAAATTGAGGGAATGGTAACGAGCTATGGTCATAACCCATCGCTGGCCAAAGATATTTGCACTTGGATGTATAGACGAGGTTGCCGCTCGGTCTTCGATATGGTGTCCATACCAATGGATTTGCGAAAGAAGTTGGATAGCACCTACTCCATTCAGTTTACAGAACCGGAATCGTGGCAAGTATCATCCGATGGAACCACCAAGTACCTGCTGAGAACTATGGCAGGCAACCCCTTTGAAACGGTTTTTATGCCAGGCGAAAAGCGAAACACCCTATGCATTTCGACCCAAAGCGGTTGCCGAATGGACTGCGGATTTTGCTACACCGGTAGGCTTGGACTACTCGAAAACCTTACCGCCGCTAATATCCTTGGGCAGCTTGTGAGTATCTCGCAAAAACAGCAGGTAAACAGAATTGTTATTATGGGTATGGGCGAACCGCTCGACAATCCCATTGAGGTTATGCGCGCGCTGGAAATACTGAACGCTCCATGGGGTTATGGTTTTGGTGCGGTCAACATCACCCTGTCAACCGTGGGCATCATACCCCAGCTACAGCAGCTGGTTACTGCCCGATTATGCAATATTGCCATTAGCCTGCACAGCCCGTTCCCCAACCAGCGAGCCAGGATGATGCCTGCCGAGCGGGATTTCCCAATTGGTGAAGTAGTTTATTTTTTCAAACATACCCCCCTACGAAAGCCGCTACGCCTCTCGTTCGAGTACGTTGTGCTACCCAACGAGAACGATAGCCCTGAGCATGCTCAGGCCATTGCCATGCTTCTTGACCAGCTGGTTTGCCATGTAAACGTTATCCCGCTAAACACAGCCAAACAGGATGAAAGGCTTTGGCAGGCCGCAAGGGCATTTCAGCAGATGCTGATGGGTTTAAATATTCGCACCACCCTACGCCAGTCACGAGGCCAAGATATTGAGGCAGCCTGTGGGATGATGGCGGGGAGAAGCTCCGTTCGCCCAAGGCTGCCATATTGAAACGAAGTTCGGCGGTCGGCTCCCGACATAGTACATTCCCGACAAAAAGCATCGGGACAGGCTGGGACAAGTTGTGCCGCCGTCGGGCTATTCTTGCAGGCTCCCGCTATTTGCGGGACAGGTTGCGCCTGCGTTCGCCCGAGGTTGTCTGATTGAAACGAGGTTCGGCGGTCGGCTCTGCCGCCGTCGCTCTATTCTTACAGGCTGCGCCTGCGTTTCCTCTCCCCCACTACCGCGAATTCTCATCTGTTGTCCCTTAACGATTCCAAGTCTGGGGAATAACAAGCTAAAGCTCCCCCTCCCTTTGTGTTGAAGCCAATAGATAGAGTTGTAACATTGCTGCAGAACCATTTCTCTTAAACTTGTAGCATTTAATGATATTTTAACTATATTTGGACAAATATGAAGTACAACTTCAAATCCGCCAACCAATGGAAACTCATTATATATATAGGGAGATAGAGGGTGAGCTGATAACGTTTAGCCCAGCTATACCCTGTGCTAGTTGTAACTGGACCACGACAATCGGGGAAAACTACCCTATGCAAAAATGTTTTTAAAGATTACCATTACATCAACCTCGAGGATCTTACCCTTCGCGAGCAAATAGCCGTGTCGCCCAAAACGTTTTTAGCACAATATGCCCATGGTATTATAGTTGATGAGGCCCAGCAACTCCCCGATATCTTTTCATTTATTCAGGTTGTGGTAGACGAAACCCCAAACTGCCATCTTGTACTAACGGGTAGTAGCAATTTTGCCTTAATGGAGAAGGTTACCCAATCGCTTGCAGGACGATCGGCAACTTTAACCCTGCTGCCGCTATCAATAAAAGAGCTGGGAAATTTATCGAGCAATAGCACCGACACACTTCTTATTAACGGTGGGTACCCCGCAATTTGGGCTAAGAAAATCCCAACTCAGGACCTCAACAGGCAGTATTACAACACATACATTGAAAGAGATGTTCGGCAACTGCTAAAGGTTAAGGATCTAATCAAGTTTCAGATTTTTATTCGCTTATGCGCAGGTAGAGTTGCAACTGAGCTTAATGCGTCGGCATTGGCAAACGAGGTGGGTGTCTCTGTACACACTATAATTGACTGGATTAGTGTTCTTGAAGCATCATACATTATTTTTCGTTTGCCTCCCTTTTATCGAAATGTGGGAAAACGATTAGTAAAAACTCCAAAATTATATTTCTGCGACACGGGCTTAGCTTGTTTCCTGTTGGGCATTGACAATGAGAAACAACTCGCGTTACATCCACTACGAGGAGCACTATTAGAAAATACTGTTGTTTTAGAGTTTTTGAAACACCGCTACAACCGCGGGAAATTGCCAAATCTGTTCTTCTACCGCGACAAGTCTCAGCGCGAAATAGACCTTATCCAAGAGTTTGGCAATGAAGTATATGCTTACGAGATTAAATCGGCCAGAAGTTTTCACAAGGACTTTTTAAAGAATTTAGTTTTTCTAAAACAGCTATTGGGAAAAAGTCTAGTTTCAACGCAGGTTATTTATGATGGTGAGCATAACTCATACAGCAACGAGTTTGGTGTGGTAAACTTTAGGAAGGTAAACTTCAAGTAGTCCCCGCTACCGCGAGTTCTCATCTGTTATCCCTTAGCGATTCCAAGTCTGGCAAAAAACAACCGGACATAGGAATGATAAGGGTGGGCGGGCAAGACTTGGAAAGGTCCGCCTGTTTTTTGGCGGACTTTCCAAGGTCAAGAGGGAAAAGTTTAAAGTCCCAGCTACCGCACGACTCCCGTCGTGTGGGAACGAAGCAAAGAAAATGGTTATATTTGCTTAATGCGCCAAGGGTCGTAGTGGCTAGGAAGTATTTTTGCTGTCGCAAAAGCCACACGAGGGGACTCGTGCGGCAGCGGGGGTTACTAACCGGAGGATGGTGTATCCCAATCCTGACAGGTTTTGAAAACCTGTCAGGATTTTCAAGGCTGCCTGATTGAAACAAAATTCGGCGGTAGGCTCTACGATCTCTTAACGTTTCCATAACCGGCAAAAACAGCCGGACGATGGGAAGTTAAGGGTACATGTAGTAAATCAAAAAAAGCGTTGAAAACCCAATCTCAACGCTTTTT
>Ga0334893_1002833_pt1 | contig 12089 bp, 10 predicted proteins | sample GraSluR3_MG_5_FD_207218 | JGI IMG/M metagenome (GOLD analysis project Ga0334893, IMG submission 207218) | Sludge microbial communities from methane-producing bioreactor in Wageningen University, Netherlands - Granular Sludge_09_05-R3 | ecosystem: Engineered > Bioreactor > Anaerobic >...
ATAATGGTGGTAATAAAATAGCTATCCGCATATCCTGTCCAACTGATTGTACCTTGCCGGATAACCGGACCCTTGCCCAGCTCCTTGCCCTTGACCTCAATACGCTCGTCGTTGATATAGGCCATTGGACCGGCAAACAGGTATGAACTGGGCGGATTGACGTGCGGGAAGGGGGCACTGTACCACACCAGGGCAGGCGATACCTGCACCGGCCGATCAGTAGCGTTTTCCACGCTGTACTGCACTGCAATCAGATAACTGTCGCTGGAAAAACGCATGGTGCGCACCACCTGCACGCCTTCGGGCATGGTTGCGGTCATGACCAGTTCAGCCTGCCCCTGGTTGACATTGAGATGGGTCTGTGCACCCTCTGCCTTAAAGAATGGCAGATTGGCCCCGGTGCCGTTATCCAGGGAAAAAAGCAGAGGTCTTGTGGCTGGATTGCTTGCAGGGACAAGTTCCATGGGGCCAGAGTCTTTTTGTACCCCGGAACGGTACTGTTTGAGCAGAAAGCTCTTAATGGAGCCACCCTGTTCAGAAATAACCGCGGTATAGAGTGGGGTGTCCACCGTGATGTCACGGGCATCGGGGTCGACCACTACCTCTGCTAATGCCGGGCTGGGGGCTGGGGTGCCTGGTACAGTGGGTGCAGTGGTTTGAGTTTCACTGGGATCGGGGGTGGTTGTTTGTGTTGGCGTGCCGGCCGGGGCCGACTCCTGCTCGGGCATGGGCGGAGCAAAAAGATACTGGTAGCCCAGCAGAATGAGAAAAGAAAGCGCAATGGCCAAAAAGGTCCGGTACAGATCCATGGGTCAACACCTTGGGGAAATTCGGCGCAGGCTGACTGGCCGAAGCAATGGTTCAGGTTCGGTGTGGGCGTTGTGTGGAAGCTGGTTTATCCTCATGGTACAGGGTCGTAACCACCCCTGCAGAGGGGATTGCAACGGAGCACCCGCCAACCAGCCAGCCAGATACCCTTGCATACGCCGTACTTGCCCACGGCCTCCATGGCGTATTCTGCGCAGGTTGGGGTGAAACGACAGGAAGGTGGAAGCAGAGGAGAAAGAAAACGTTTATAGCTACGTAACAGGGCTACTAAAGCCCGGCGCGGCCAACGCCATGGCGAGCCTAGGCGCCCATGGTGCTGGCTAAGGCCGGGGCCCTCGGACTGGCAGGTGGAGACAGGTCCGCCAGAATTCATGCTGTACCGCCTTGTTGCAAGACTCTAGCAACCTCTTGTTCAAGCACCATGAGGGTATCAAAACAAAAATCAGGACGCACGGTGATGACAATATCGCTGGCCCGCGGAAACTGTTCCTGATGCAACCGGAAAACTTCCCGAAAAAGCCGCTTGATCCGGTTGCGTCGCACTGCGGTGCCTACCTTGCGTTGCACGCTGATGCCCATACGGCGGATATGGAGACTGTTGGGGGTGGTGATGATGCTAAACCCCTTGCCATGCCGCCTCTTTCCCTGCCTGTATACCTGCTGGAATTCGCGGTTTAAGCGCAGGCGCTGCCCACGGGGAAACGTGTGGTTCCCTCCCACAACATTACGGAGCGAGTTGTTTGCGACCCTTGGCCCTTCTTCGTTTGATCACTGCCTGTCCGGAACGGGTACGCATACGAACAAGAAAACCGTGGGTACGGGAACGTGAAATGCGGCTGGGTTGAAAAGTTCTTTTACTCATACTGGCTATCCTTTATTATAGTAGATTGGGGATGAAGCAGGGCCTGCTTACTTCCTCTTGCTTTTGAAACATCGTATAAATACGCCAAAATCACAGGTTAAGCGTATACAGGGAAGCCAAGGCAAACCACTGCCCAAAAGATGAAAATGTACCCGTTGAGCCTATTCCCTGTCAACGTATTTCCCTGTTCCCAGGAAAAAGGAGAAATGGTGCGTTACGCAGATCTAGATTGGGGTGTTCTGTGGCAACAAGCACAAGATGATGCTGGCTGGGAAGCTAGACAAGCTACAGCATGGGACGGACGTGCCACCTCCTTTGCCGCCCGGCACAAACGTTCTTCCTTTGAACGACAGTGCCTGGATCTGCTGGCACCCCAGCCAGACTGGTCAGTGCTGGACGTGGGTTCAGGCCCAGGCACTCTGGCCATTCCCCTGGCAGCCCAGGTGCGCCAGGTGACCTGTCTGGACTTTTCCACCGCTATGTTAGCCCAGGTACGCAAACGGGCCGCAGAGGAAAACAGGCACAATGTCCATACGGTATGCGCCTCCTGGACAGACAATTGGGAGGCCCTGGGCCTTGTTCCCCATGATCTTGTTGTGGCGTCCCGTTCCCTGTCGGTGCGGGATATTTTGGCTGCACTGAAGCGTTTGAGCACCTATGGTCGGCAAAAACGGGTGGTCGTCGACCGGGTGGGTGCAGGCCCCTTTGATCCGGCAGCCTTTGCCGCGGTGGGTCGCCAGCCGCGGCAAGGGCCAGATTACATCTATACGCTCAACGCCCTCTACCAGCTGGGTTATCATGCTACACTTGCCTATGTTTATGGTGATGGTGAACGCAGCTATAACAGTCTTGAGGAGGCCTGTGCCAGCTACAGTTGGATGCTGCCTGATTTAAACAAGCAGGAGGAAATGCGTCTGCTCGCCTATCTACGCTCCATTTCAACCAAACAGAATGACGGCTCTTTGTTGCTCCGACCCCAGCATCGGCCCACCTGGGCCTTTATCAGTTGGTAGGGTTACTTTTGGCGCCGATCCGTAGCTTTCCGTACTTTTTTGTTACTTGCAGGGTGCGGCCTTCCTCCGTATAGTTGCGCCTTTTTATATGCTACCCTACATCTGCCTCCCTGAATTTGTTTGCCGTGCATGCCTTGGTTATATGTTTTATCCATGCGCCTTGAGTGCAGTCATTTTTTCTTTGAGTTGAACCATGTTGGATTTTGATATTGCCGTTATCGGCGCAGGCCACGCCGGCTGCGAGGCGGCCCTGGCCGCTGCCCGTTTGGGTTGCCGCACCCTGGTGTGTGTGATCAATGCCGACACCATTGGCGCCCTGAGCTGCAATCCGGCCATCGGTGGCCTGGCCAAGGGACATCTGGTGCGAGAAATAGATGCACTTGGCGGAGAAATGGCCAAAAACATTGATGCCACCGCCATTCAATTTCGCCGCCTCAACACCAGTAAAGGCCCGGCAGTACGTTCATCCCGTGCGCAGGCCGATCGCACCCACTACCGCTTGCGCATGAAGGGAATGCTCGAAACCCAGCCAGGGCTGGCTGTACGCCAGGCTATGGTGGATGAAATCCTGGTGGACAAAGGCCGGGTATGGGGTTTGCGCACCTCGTTAGATGAGGTGGTGCGGGTGCGGGCCATTGTGGTGGCCACAGGTACATTTTTAAACGGTTTGGTACATGTGGGTTTGAAAAATTTTGCCGCCGGCCGCCTGGGCGATTTTCCGTCAACTGTTTTGGCCCAATGGTTCAAGGCCCAGGGCTTTAGCGTGGGCCGCATGAAAACCGGCACTGTGCCCCGTATCGCCGGCAACAGCATTGACTATTCCCGTCTGGAGGCGCAGCATGGTGATGATCCTGTCACCTTTTTTTCCTTTTCCACCCCGCCAGGAGCACCGATCTTGCCGCAACGCCCCTGCCACATCACCTACACCACGGAAGCCACCCACGAGATCATCCGGGGCTCGATCGACCAATCGCCCATGTATGCCGGGGTTATCGAAGGTATTGGTGCACGCTACTGCCCTTCGGTGGAAGACAAGATCATGCGTTTCCCAGACAAGTTGCGCCACCAGATTTTTCTGGAACCAGAAGGGTTGGACACTGTGGAGATCTACCCCAACGGCATCTCCACCAGTTTACCGCTGGCTACCCAAATTGAGTTGGTGCATTCCATTCCGGGTATGGAATCGGCACGAATCATGCGACCAGGCTATGCCATTGAATATGATTTCATCGATCCGCGCGGGCTGAAACCATCGCTTGAAACCAAGGCAGTGCGCGGTCTTTTTTTTGCAGGCCAGATCAACGGCAGCTCGGGTTATGAGGAGGCTGCTGCCCAGGGGCTGATGGCCGGTATCAACAGTGTCCGCTACTGCCGGGAAGAGGAACCGCTGGTCCTGGACCGCTCCCAGGCCTACATCGGTGTGCTCATTGATGACCTGGTTACCATTGGCACCAAAGAACCATATCGCCTCTTCACCTCGCGGGCAGAGTATCGCCTACTTTTGCGTGAAGATAACGCGGATATGCGCCTGTGCGCCATTGGTCGGGAAGTAGGCCTGTTGGACGATACTGCCTGGCGGACATTCAGCGACAAGCAAAATCGTATCCAGACCTGTCTAGACAAACTCGAAAACACCCGAATCAAGCCGACTGCAGCGGTTAACCAACAGTTGGCGGAACTTGGTTCAAGTCCGCTGAAGCAAACACTCAGCCTAGAGGAACTGTTGCGGCGGCCCGAGCTGAATGTAAAACGCCTGGCACAGCTCGCTGCCCTGGCAGAAACACCCTGTATCCTTGAGGAAGAGGGCATGGTTGCCGATGAAATCGAGCTGCAGGTCAAGTATGCGGGCTATATTCAGCGACAGGAAGAACAGGTGGAGCGCTTCCGCAGGCTGGAACGCATGGAACTGCCAGAAGACTTCCAGTACCGGGGCTTGCCAGGCCTGTCCAATGAAGTAGTTGAAAAGCTCAGCACCATTCAGCCACGCTCACTGGGTCAGGCAGCTCGCATTTCCGGGGTGACCCCTGCGGCCATCTCTGTTTTGCAGGTGCACTTGAAACGGCTGGGCCGCATATAAAAAAGAGGAAAACGAGGCGTGCAGCATGATCTCCTATCCCACCATAGATCCGGTTCTTTTTTCCATTGGTCCCTTACAGTTGCGCTGGTATGGGCTGATGTATGTCATTGGTTTTGTCAGCGCCTACCTGCTGGTTGCCAGGCAGGCAAGGCGGTTTGGTTGGCAAGAGCTGCTGGCCAAGCTCGACAACCTCAACCTCGTGCTCATTGTCGGGGTAATCGTCGGAGGCAGGCTGGGATATGTCTTCTTTTACAATCCTGCCTACTACCTGGCACATCCCCTGGAAATACCGGCAACTTGGTCAGGCGGTATGTCCTTTCACGGTGGCTGTCTCGGCGCGCTGGCAGCCGGATTGTGGTACTGCCGCCGCAGTGGGCTTGATTTCTGGCGTGCAACCGATCTCTATGCTGTTACCGTACCGGTAGGACTTTTTTTCGGCAGACTGGGGAACTTCATCAATGGTGAGTTGTATGGACGGGTGACAGCTGTACCTTGGAGTATGGTTTTTCCCGATGGTGGCCCCTTGCCCCGGCACCCTTCCCAGCTCTACGAGGCTTTTTTCGAAGGGCTGGTGCTCTTTGTGCTGCTCTGGTCGCTTAAGGCCAAGCCCTGGGAAAAACCGCCTCTACGACGCTGGCCCCATGGCTCCATGCTGGCCCTTTTCCTCGTTGGTTATGGAGTATTCCGCTTTGGCATCGAATTTGTGCGCGAGCCAGACGTCCATTTAGGACTTCTCTGGGCGCAGTTGTCCATGGGGCAGTGGTTGTGCCTGGCCATGGTCGCCTGTGGCCTTGCCCTGTGGTGGTGGCGGATGCGGGCTGGATCCCGACGTTTTATCGGGAATAGTGCAGGTGGAGGGAATCAGACAAAGCGAATGCTCACCGGACAGTGATCCGAACCAAAGATATTACTGTGGATGGCGGCATCCACCACCCGGCTGCTGCTGGTTTCATCCACTACAAAATAGTCGATTCTCCAGCCAATGTTCCGTTCGCGGGCAGCCGAACGGTAGCTCCACCAGGTGTATTGGCCTGGATCTGTACAAAATTTCCTGAAGGTATCCACATAGCCTGCCTCTAAGAGAGTATCCATCCAGGCGCGTTCTTCATCGGAAAAACCGGGATTCATCCTGTTTTCCTTGGGTCTGGCCAGGTCAATTTCCTTGTGGGCGACATTGAGATCGCCACAGAGGACAACGGTTTTCTCCTGGCGCAAACCATTCAGGTAGGCCAGTATGGCCTGGTTGAAGGCCTGTTTGAAATCCATGCGCTTGAGCCCTGGCTGCGCGTTGGGAAAATAGGCGTTGATGAGGTAGTAGTCGCTGAATTCAAGGGTGAGCACACGGCCTTCCCGGTCGATATCACTAACCCCAATACCGTAGTGCACCTGCAGCGGCGTTGTTTTGCTGAGCACGGCCGTGCCAGCGTATCCCTTTTTTTCTGCTGGATGCCAAAATTGCTGATATCCTTGCCGTGTCAAGGTCTCCAGCACCTCCAGGGGCAGCTGGCTGGAATGCACCTTGATTTCCTGCAGGGCCACGATGTCGGCATCAAAGGTGTCGGTCATCTCCAAAAAGCCTTTTCCCAAAGCCGCCCGCAAACCATTGACGTTCCAGGAGACAAAGTATTGTCCATGTTGTGCAGAAGGCATGGGATAAGACTCCTTTCTCTGTTTTCTCGGTATGACACCCAGTTGTGGGCAGAATGGTTTGATGCGACAGACATCGCAGTGCGGAGCTATCGGCCTGCACACTGCCTGGCCAAAGGCGACCAACAGGGAGTTGATGCGCAGCCAGTACTGTTGGGGAAGCTTTTCCCGCAGAGCCATTTCCGTTTGCAGGGGGGTTGTGGTTTGTACATACCCCCAGATATTCATGATGCGATGAACGTGGGTGTCTACGCAGATGGCTGGCAGTGAAAAAGCCACTGCCCGCACCAAGTTGGCGGTCTTTCTGCCCACACCGGGCAGGGTGACGAGCTCTTCTATGGTGCTGGGCACCTTACCCTGAAAGTGCGTGACCAGGGCTTTGGGTAGTTGGTGAAGATACTTGGCCTTGTTACGGAAAAAACCCACCGGATAAATTAGTTCTTCCAACTCGGCTACAGAAAGGGTGGCCAGTTCTTCAGGGGTGAGGGCGCGGGCAAAGAGCCTGCGGGCTGCGGCGGCGGTGACCTCGTCCTTGGTACGGGCAGACAAAATAGTGGCCACCAAAACCTTGAAAGGGTCTTTAGTCTGGGTAGCGATCAGGTCCACCACCGGTACCTGTAGGCCGCTTACCTCCTCTTCAAGAAGTGCGATAACGGTGTCCAGGGGAAAAGCCATTTGTGATCTACTTGTGGTCTTCAAGTACAGGGGCAAATGATGGGGATGCTGTGTGGAGCATGGCTACAGGGTTTCCTCGGGAAAGGGTATGGCCTGACGGATATCAGTAACGCCGCTGAGGAGCATAAAAAGACGATCCACACCCAGGGCGATGCCAGCTGATGCAGGCATGTGTTCAAGATCATTCAGGAACCGCTCCGGCATGGCCGCCTCTCTGCCCTGGCTGTGCAGGCTGGCGATTTCACTTGCAAAGCGGTGGCGCTGCTCCTTGACGTCGGTGAGTTCGGAAAAGCCATTGGCCAGTTCCACACCAGCTATATAGAGTTCAAACCGTTCGGCGACCTTTGGCCTGGCTGTGCTGCGCCTGGCCAGTGACCCCAGGGCCAGCGGATAATCGTATAAAAAGACCGGCCCCTGCTGCCCGAGCCGAGGTTCGATACGGCTGACCAGCAGTTCTTCGAAAAGATCCCGCGCCAAGGCCTCCTCCACCTCCATGCCGGTGTAGCGGCGGAAGGCATCGTGCACACTGAGTCGTTCCCAGGGTAGACTCAGGTCTATTTTTTTGTCTTGCCACTGCAGATGACCCGATACCTGCAAACTGGGAAAATGGCTCAGTGCACGACCCAGGCTGGTCAAAAGCTCCTCACACTCTGCCATCAAACCAAGGTAATCTGTCCCGCTGCAATACCACTCCAGCATGCAAAACTCACTTTGGTGCAAACGGCCGCATTCCTCCTTGCGGAAGCAGTGACATATCTGAAACAACCTCTCACATCCCCGGGCCAAGAGCCGTTTCATGCACAGCTCAGGCGAGGGCTGCAACCACCAACCATCCGAAGAAAAGGCAACAATATGTGCCTCTGGCAGCAAACACGGCAGGCGCACCGGAGTGTCTACTTCAAGGTAGTCGCGTGCCAAAAAAAAAGCGCGCAGCGCTCCCATGAGTTCGGAGCGCCGGCGCAGGCCGCTTGGGCCGAGCATTGTTATTCTTTGACGCGGGTGATGTAGGTACCGGTGCGTGTATCGATCTGGATCTTGTCGCCCTGCTCCACAAAGGGAGGAACCTGCAGTTGAAAGCCGGTCTGTACAGTAACCGGCTTGGTGTCGGTACCAGAGGTGTCACCCCGGGCCCAGGGATCGGCCACGGTGACTTCCAGGTTCACAAAGGTGGGCAAGCTGATATCTATGGGTCGATCACCAAAAAAGAGTACCTGCACCTCCATGTTGTCGATGAGGAAGTTGAGGTGCTCGCCCAGTTGCTCACGGGTGAGAAAGATCTGCTCATAGGAGGTGGTGTCCATAAAATGGAACTCGTCATCCTGCGAGTAGAGAAACTGCATGGTGCGTTCTTCCAGGTTGGGGCGTTCGAACTTGTCGTTGGAACGATAGGTCTGGGTGAACTGCACCCCGGTGATCATGTTACGCATTTTGGTGCGGTAGAGGGCCTGGCCCTTACCCGGCTTGGAGAAATCGAATTCGGTGACAATGTACGGTTCACCATCAATTTGAATTTTCAAGCCTTTACGCAAATCAGAAGCAGTGTACATATGGTGGTTATCCTTTGTCTCAAGCAGAGTTAAAATACAACTTCATTTCATACCGTATGCCTGGGTGGAGCGCAAGGGCTACTTCATTTTCTGCAGACACCCCTCTTCAAGCCTCCCTAATAATTTTAGCGACCGCTAAAAAAATATGTTGACCCTGTATTTGTTCTGGGGTAATGAAGTGTCAACTTATTTTAGGTTAGACTAACTTTTTATCAGCGCCCTTACTTTACGCGCGCAAAGGCTCAATGCCAGTCACAGAAGGTGGAACGCAAGACACACTGCTCGATAGCGGCACCTCCCAGCACCTGCTCAACATTGTCAGGGGACATGGGATATGTATTTGATGGGCAGTACAAATACCTGCAGCACAACATGGGAGCAAAAAGATGCAAACAAAGCGTATGAGTCGGTTGATCCTGGCTGTATTTTTTGGTGCGGCGTACCTGGTTGTTGGTGGCGAAAACCGTGCCCTTGCAGGCTCTATCCAGGAACTGGCTGAACTAAAGGCCAACATGGAGATATTACAAAAACGCAACCAAGAGCTGGGTAGGCGCCTGCAAAACATGGAGGAAACACTAGCCGGCCAAAATACTCGTCTTCAGGCACATGAAGTCAAGATAAATGCACAGGAAGGGTCGGATACTGATTCCGACCCAGATTCCGGCTTATTTGGACGTCTTGGCAGGCATGTTCAACTCAGTGGTCTTATCGAAGGAGATCTGGTTTTTTCTGGCAATTATGCAGACGAGGACACCAGTGAAATCACCCTGAGCACAGTAGAATTAGGTTTTGATCTACTGCTTGCCGACTGGGTCAATGCCTCTGTGTTGCTCAAGTATGAAGATGGCGACGATGACGAAAATATTTTCCTTGACGAAGCCTACATGACCCTGGGCAAAACCGAATCATTCCCGACCTTTGTCACCTTCGGTAAGCTGGTTGTTCCCTTTGGGGAGTACAACACCAACATGCTCCAGGATCCTTTTACCCAAACCCTGGGTGAAATCAATGAAGGTGCGCTGGTCCTTGGCTGGCATAGGTACGGCGTTACTGCATCGGCCTTTGCCTACAACGGGCTTGATGAGCTGGACGATGACGAGGAAATCAACGGATTTGGTCTGGCCCTGCGCTATGAGTACGAGCAGGAGGAGGGGTTGAACTGGAGCTTGGGTGCTGGCTGGGTGAACAACATCGCCTCTGCCGATGGTATCCGTGATGCCCTGCCGAGAACACCAGCAGACAAGCCCCAGCTAGCCGATAGGGTTGCTGGCCTGAATCTGCATGCCAAGGCTGCCTATGGAGGCTTTTCTGCCCTGGTGGAATATAGCACCGCATTGACCAGCTTTGCTGTAGATGACCTGGCCTTTAAGGATGCCGGGGCCCAACCTGTCAGTATCAATGGTGAGCTGGCATACGGCATGGAGATCGTCGGCCATGAAACCGTATTTGCTTTGGGTATACAAAAAACCTGGGAAGCCTTGGCCATGGAACTGCCCGAATTTCGCTATTCAGCCTCAGTGGCGACCACCCTAGTCGAAGGTCTTACCCTGACGTTGGAATACTTTCATGATGAAGATTACGATACAGATGACGGTGGCACCGGTGAGGATGGCTACGGGTTCACAACCCGATTGGCGTATGAATTTTAAACGAATGTATAGAACAACAGAACATGCAGGCGCAACGCGGTGTGCGCTTTTTTTAGGCTGTCAGTGTTAGCCTCATCTAAAAAATATCTACAATAAAATGAAATATCCGATCGCTAAAACAACAAACCACAATTTGGTGCCCAAAGCGCTGGCCATGCGAATCGAGAGCACGAAAGCCGTCACTCCCAAACGTAAGAGGTTGTGGGAGATAGAAACCCGCTACCTGTGTCCGCTCATTGGTCTGTGCCTAGGCAAGGCAGAACTGCGGCGACTGGGCAAGGAACAATGCTACCAGGTTGATGCCACGGGCAGCGACTATCAGTTGCATACCGCCTTTGTCGCCTTGGCCAGGCGCCCTGGTCCAGGGGCCAAGGCATTGAACAAATACCTGGAAAAGAAATACCGTCTTGCCCTGCGACGCTACAGTGCGGCCCAGGATGACACAGGCCTGCAGGAGCTATGGAAGCAGGACTGCGCCGATGGTCGTGAAGGGCAGGCCTGGTGGCATCTGGTCACCCATCCGCTCTGCAGCTCCAGCATGTTGGAAAAACTTTACGGCGAGCTGCATATGCTTGGTCATGAGGCTGTTGCCCTGATCCGGCATGAGCGCGGCAAAAGGGCAGGCCTGCAAGAACGCCTGTCTCTGCTGGAAGAGGTGTTGGTTTCGGAGCGGGAACAGCAACGTCAGGAGCGCTTACGTTTTGAAGCCTCGCTGGAAGGGTTGTGCCAACAGCTGTTGGCACAGTCTGAGCTGGAATGGGAGAACCAGGAGCTGGCCCAGGAAAATGAACGTTTGCACCTTCAGTGGCAAGAGGCCTTGCATGGCGTGCTTGTGCAGAAAAAACAGGAGCAGATCGAAGCCCTGCAGGAAGAAAACAGGCTACTGCGGGATGGACACGAGGTGCTGGAGGAAGAGCTGAGCATGTACCGCCGCCTGGCCCACGAGGCAGCACAACGGGAAAAACGGCACATCACCGAAAAAGAGGCACTACAGGCACAACATGCCGAACTCGCCAGCGAATTGGCTGCGGTCGAGCAACGCCTGCATGTGCATATTGGCCTGGAAGAAGGCTGCAACCAGTGCGAGCAGCAGGGTACCAGCGCCTGCCCTGGGGTGAGCTTATGTGGAAAAACCGTGTTGTATGTAGGTGGCCTACACAAAATGATCCCCCATTACCGGCGGGTGGTTGAAGGGGCTGGCGGCAATTTTATCCATCATGATGGTGGGGTGGAAAGCGCACGCGGCCTCTTACCGAAAATGCTGGCCACGGCTGATGCCGTGCTCTGCCCGGTGGATTGCGTCAGCCACGATGCCTGTGTCTGCGTGAAAAAGGTCTGCAAAAAACTGAACAAGCCATGTGTGCTCATGCGCAGTTCTGGCTTAAGCTCTCTGGCTCGTGGTCTGGATGAAATTACCCAGTAAACAGACACAGCAGCATATAGCATGCATAGTACGGCCTCTTCTTTGCATGCCAGCAAAGGGATGGGCACATGAATCGTCGAGGTGTTGCAATGCACTGTATCGTTATTTTGGCAAGTCATACCGCAGCCCTGCTGACCATGGTCCTGATTGGCCAGGTGAGTAGTGCTGCAGAGAAAAAAGCAAGGCGGAAACAACGCAATGGTTAAAAAAGATGCGCGGGAGGCGCTGCTGCGTCAGCGGGAAGCCGCAAAAATCGCCATGACCATCAGCCTGGCTGTGGCCGTGTTCACTGGCCCGTATATCCGCAGCAACAGGGGGATGCGCCTGGCCCATGTTGGTGCAGGCGTGTCCTTGGTGGCCTGCTCGAG
>Ga0334893_1002837_pt1 | contig 12079 bp, 8 predicted proteins | sample GraSluR3_MG_5_FD_207218 | JGI IMG/M metagenome (GOLD analysis project Ga0334893, IMG submission 207218) | Sludge microbial communities from methane-producing bioreactor in Wageningen University, Netherlands - Granular Sludge_09_05-R3 | ecosystem: Engineered > Bioreactor > Anaerobic > Unclassified...
GGCGGCTGGTCTCGTCGTCCAGCTCGCCATCGAGGTAGGCCACCAGTTGTTCCTCGAGGGAGGGCCCGCCGGCGGTCGGATCGCTTTGGGGAGGGTCGTGCAACATGTCTGATTCGACTACGAGTCTTGGGAGACCGGTCGCTCGCCACGTTCCAAGTAGGGCTCCAATACCTCGCGGAGGCTGACCCGCGCACGGCTCAACAACGACTTGACGGCTTGGATCGTCAGCCCCATGACTTCGCCGATCTCGGCGTAGCTCATCCCTTCAAACTTGTTCAGCAGGACGGCGTATCGCTGCCGCTCGTTGAGGCCGTCCAACGCCATGCGCACGATGTCTCGCATCTCGGCTTGATCGATCTGCCGGGCCGGGATCATCCCGCTGCCGGCCTGCGCCATTCCTTCCAAGGGCCTGGCTCCCATCAGGCTGCTTTCGCGGGCCTCGACGTTCACCTCCCGGTTTCGCGATCGGCTGCGCAGCGCGTTGGCGGCCACGTTGTGGGCGATCGTGAACAGCCAGGTCGAAAACTTCGCGCCCGGCACGTAGGTCTTCCGCGCTTTGTACACCCGCAGAAACACGTCCTGCGTCAGATCCTCGGCCTGGTCGCGGTTGTGAACCAAGTGCCCCAGGATCGTGATCAGACGTCCCTGGTAGCGCAACACCAACTCTTCAAACGCCTCGGCGTTATCGTCACGAGCTTCGAGCATCAGCCGAACGTCGGGGTCCCGAAGGGCGTATCTTCGGGCGGACGATTCACTGACCACAGGCGTTGCTCCCGCGGATCCCTGAACGCCCGTCGAGCGAGCTCGACGTTCTCGACGGGCTGCCGAACTGGCGAGTGGTCCCGGACAATCCGAGCCTCTTCTCCCCCTAGTCTAAGCCAAGCGGAAGTCCGCGACTAGCCACGCCTTGGGGCCCGGTCGCTCTGAAGAATGAAACCCCGCCGCCCTCGGCGGGTTTCTCCGGCGCCCGACCCTCCCGGCAATTCGAACGGGGGGGACCGGAGGCTCGCCGGCCCCGCTACCGCTGGACGCGTCCCGACGCCTGGCCGCGCGCCAGGGCCTCGATTTCCTCGACCGAAACGTAGTTCCAGTCGCCGTGCACCGAGTGCTTCAGACAGCTTGCCGCCACGGCAAAGCGCAGCGCGTCGGGCGGCGCGGCATGCTTCGACGAATCGAGCGCGTAGATCAGGCCCGCCGCGAACGAGTCGCCCCCCCCCACCCGGTCGACGATGTTGCGGATCTCGTAAGGACGGTATACCCCTTGGGAATCGACCGGCGCGAAGTGCGCCTGGCCGGCCTTCGCGTCGTAAAGCATGGCGCCCCAATTGTTGTGGCTGGCCGAGATGCTCTCGCGCAACGTGATCGCCACCAGCGATACGTTCGCGAAACGCTCGTGAATCTGCCGGGCGACCTGCTCGTACGCCGACGCGTTGATCTTGCCCTGCTCGACCGAGGTGCCTTCGGCGCCGATGCCCAACACTTTCTCGGCGTCTTCCTCGTTGCCGATCACCAGGTCGACCATGGGCAGGATCTCCGACATGCACCGCCGGGCCAGGGCTTGGGGCTCAATCGCCGGGTCCCAGCGCCAGAGCTTCTTGCGAAAGTTGAGATCGCACGAGATGATCGCCCCCTTCTCGGAGGCCAGTCGGACCAGCCCGAGGGTCGCGCGAAAGGCGTTCTTGCTCAGCGAGGGCGTGATGCCCGTCACGTGAACGCGGCTGACGCCCGCCAGGGCCCTCTCGAAATCGTACTCGTCGGGCCCCGCGAGGCTGACCGCGCTTTGCTGCCGGTCGTAGACGACCTTCGAGCCCCGCTGGTTCGCTCCCGTCTCGACGAAGTAGATTCCCAGCCGGCCCTCGCGGCGGAGGATCGCGCCCGTGTCGATGCCCAGCCCCCGCATCGCCACGACCAGGCTGTCGGCAATCTCATGCGCCGGTAGCGCGGTCAGGTACCGCGTGGGCCGCCCCAACAGCGCCAGCGATGCGCAGACGTTCGCTTCGCCGCCTCCGAAAGTGACGACCAGCGAGCCGGGCAACGTCTGCCGGAACCGCATGACCCCGGCCGGCGCCATCCGCAACATCACCTCACCGAATCCCAGCAACATGGGGGGCTCCTCACAATCTCTCGACGAAAAAAAACCGCGCTCACGCCCGGTGCCTCACGATCGCCGACCAGTCTAGCACGCAGGCGCCGATGCGACCACGGGGGCTCCGGTTGGCCCCTTGCGAACCCCAGCGCGAGCCATCGGCCCCGTCCGAGGCGTCGATCACGCGAAAAACAGGCGCTCGGCCGTTTTGCGCAACAGCCACGCGCGGTCGCTTGGCGTGAGAAAGTCGAGCCGCTCGGCGACGAGCGCCACCGAGTCGCGATAGGTGTGACCGTTCATTACCTGAAAGGGGCTGTCGCTGCCCCACAGCAGCCGCTCGGGCCCAAAGGCGTCCAGCACGCGGCGGACCATGGGTCCCAGATCGAGATAGGGGGCCCGCTTGCGCCCCAAGGCGTAGAAGGCCGACACCTTGACGTGCGTGCGCCGATGCCGCGCCAGGCGGCAGAGGGCGTCGAGGTCGGCCGGGCGGATCTGGCCGTCGATGCCGATCCGGGCGAAATGATCGACGACCACCGGCGTGTCGGGAAAACGCCCGCACATCCGGTCGACGGCGGGAAGATACTCGGCGTCGATCAGCGCGCACATCGACAGCCCCTCGTCGGCTCCACACTTCCACATGGCGGCCGCGGCCTCGTCGTCGAGCCAACGATCGGGCGGCACCTTGCCCGGCCGGATGCGGAATCCCCGCACGCCCTCGGCGGCCAGCTCCCGCATCCGCCGCGCCGGCGACGCCTCGGGATCGATCACCGCCACGCCGGAGAACGTGCCGAGATGTTTTCGCATCATGGCGAGCATGTAGGAATTATCGAAGACGTAATAGCTCATCTGGATCAGCACGATGCGGCTTACCCCGCAAGGCCGGGCGTGGCCGAACAGTTCGTCGGGCGTGAAGCTCGGCAGGGCCATGCGCTCGGCGTCGTAGCCCGGGCCCAAGGGATACCGCGAAAGGTCGGGCGTCCAGACGTGCACGTGGGCGTCGACGTAGCCCGGCGAAACGTCATCGCCGGCGAACGCTTCGGCCCGAAACGGCCGCGCGGCCATCGCCAAGGCCGCGCCGGCCCCGGCCCGCAGGAAGTCGCGTCGCGACGACGCGGCGTGCACCGGCGGATTGTCCATTTCACGGCTCCTCGACAAGCGATCGGTGGCGGACGAGCTTCATTCTGACCCGGCCTGCCGCCAATGCAAGACCCTCGCGTCGATCAGGCCAGATCGACGGCGAGTCGGGCAAGCGCCGAGACCCGCAGCAGCGACGCGCACGCCGCCCGGGCCTGCCATCGGGGCGTGCTCAGCTTGGCCTCGAGAGAGCCGGCCAGTCCGCCCACGTGATCGGCCAGGCGCGTCAACCCCAGCGCCTCGGCCGATCGCGCGATCTCGCGCCAACGACTCACCGTGGCCGCATCGACGCTCCGCAATCCACCGACCACCAGCTCGCCCACCGCTTCGAGCAACTGTCGCGGGTAGTCGCCGATCGGATCGGCCGCCCGGTCGACCGAGCCCGGCAGCGCGGCGCTCGTCGACGCGATTTCGGAGGGAGACGACGCGACCCACGGCTGCAGGGCCGTGCGTGCCGGGCCATCGTCGAACACGAGACAGGTGGGATGGATCACCAACTCCGAACCGCGAAGCCGCACCCGGCCCGCGACGAACCGGAGCGAGTCGCCCCGCGCGCCGAGCGCCGCCAGGGTTGCTTCGGCGCCCTCCTTGCCCCGGGCCGAATAGGGATGCCACAGCATGGCCCGGTTCCTCGACCCGTCGCCCAGCGCGGCCTCGACCGCCTGGTCGACCGCATCGAATCCGGCCGACTCGACCGCGGCAACGGGGCACACGTGAAAGTCCTCGGTCAAACGTCTTGCGCGCAGCGACGCGGGCGGGGCCGAGGCCAGCCGGGCCCGGACCTCGCCAAAATCCTCGGCCAGCACGGGGGCGCGGAGCTTCTCCCAGGCGAAGTTCTGCGGATGCACGACCGCCCGGGCCCGGCCGGGCAAAAACCGCCGGTTGGCCGCCCGCCTGCCGCCCTGGATCAACAATTGCCCCGCCCCCAACGCGGCAAGCGACGTGCCCTTGACCAGATGGGTCTGGCCCAATCGCCCGAACGGCCGGGGCTCGGCGTCGGCTTCCAGATCGGCGAACTCGCGGCCCACCACGACGACCGTGCCCGTGTCGGCATCCTGCAGGTAGGCGTTCACCTCGACCGCCCGGCGAAGCACGCGCACGCCGCACCCCAGGCCGATCATCCGCGATTGCCCCATGGCGGTCAGCCGGTCGTGCCGGTTGCCGCGGATGAGCAGTTGCGGCACCGCGTCGGTGTTGCTCCGCACCGCGTCGCAGCGGATCAGCAATTCGCCCAGCAGCTCGGCCACGCGAAACGGCGCGAATCGGGCGTCGTGCTTCGCGTAACGCTCGTGCGACTGGGCCAACTCGGCCAGCAGGTCGGCGATCCAGATGAGCCCGCCGTCGCGGGCGCGCGATTCGAGCCGCCGCAGTGGATCGCGCCCCACGGCCGGCGTGCCCGAAAACCCCTCTTCGCCGAGCCGTTGCAGGGTCTTCTCGACGTCATCCAGCAGCGGCGCCGGAATCGGCAGCGGCTCGGTATGGGTCGAGATCATCCCGGCGGCCCGCTCGGGCGCGAGCCGCCGGAAGGCCCATACCGCCATGGCCACGTGGCGGCAGGGCGCCGGCTCCTCGCAATCGCAATGGGTGTAGCGCGGGTCGCCGGACACGAGGAACCGCACCGTTGCCCCTTCCTCGTCGAAATGGGCCGTCGGCTTGGCGCTTCGCACCAGCTCGACCAGCATCCCTTGCTCGAAACGCTTCCTCGCTTTCGCAAGGGCCTGCTTGCGATAGGCCGCGGCCAGGCGCTCGTCGTCGATCGCCCCGGGATCCCAGGGCCCTTGCGCGACGGCCGGCGCGGCCTCGGTCGCGACCGCGCGGCGGTAGGCCAGCACCGTGCGGACCAGGTGGCGGCAGAACGTCGTGGCCCGACACGTGCACCGCGCCTCGGCCGGCGACGCCCCGGCGGCGATGCGGCACTCCACCCCGTCCGACCATCGGGCCGACACGTTGCCGCCGGTCTCTTCGAGCTCGACGGTCGGCGTGCCCTCGTCGAGCTCGCGCTGGGCCCGCTTCACGTTGCCCCGGTTCGACAGGGCGGCCAGATCGTCGTCGGTCAGGGCCAGGAGATCGTCGCGGGCCATCACCTCACCTTTTGGGCCACCCACTCGGCCAGCTCGCCCGGCGTCATCGCGGCGACGTGCGCGCCCAACGCGACCATGCGCTCGGCCACGTCGCGGTCGTAGTTGGGCTCGGCCCGCTCGTCGAGGGCCGCCAGCCCGAGAAACGTCACGCCGCTTTCGATCAGTTGCTTCGTGACCGACAGCAGCCGCCCCAGCGGCCCGCCCTCGTAGAAGTCGGTAATCAGCACGACGATCGTGCGCCGCGGATTGTCGACCAGTCCGGCCGCGTACGACAAGGCGTGCCCGATGTCGGTGCCTCCGCCGAGCTGCACCTTCATGATCGTCTCGACCGGGTCGGCGCAGTCGGCCGACGCGTCGACCACCTCGGTGTCGAACAGCACCAGGTGCGTGCGCAGGGCCCGGATGCCGACGAAGATGGCCGCCGTCACCGCCGAGTAGATCACGCTCTCGGCCATGCTGCCCGACTCGTCGACCAGGATGACGACCCGCCACCGGTCGGCCTGGCGCCGCACGCGCGAAAAGAAGTAGGGCTTCTTGATCAAAATCCGCTTCGCGGCCGGATCGTACTGCCCCAGGTTGCGGCGGACCGTGCTTTGCGCGTCGAAGTTCTTCGCCACCTTCATGAACGAGCGCCGGCGCCGGTCGACCGCGCCGAGAAACACGTTGTGCACCCGCCGGGCGAGACGCTCCATCAACTGGTCGACCACCTTGCGCACCAGCGTTCGAGCCGTGGCCAGCACCCGCCGGTTCATCAGGTGCTTCGTGTGGAGCACCGCCTTCAGCAGCGACATGTTCGGCTGCGCCCGCTCGAGCACCTCGGCGTTGGTGACCATCTCGTCGAGCCGGTACCGCTCGAGGGCGTCGCGCTCGATCCGCTCGATCGTCTTCTTGGGAAAGAGCGCGTGGACGGCGTTGATCCAGTCGGGCACGGTCAATTGCGAGGGGCCCATGCCGCCGCGCTTCTCCGCCCGGCGCACGTTTCGCCCCTTCTCGTACTCGCGGTCGTACAGGAAGCCGAGTGCCCGGTCGCATTCGTCCCAGGGGCCTTCGAGCGAGCATCCCAGGGCTCCCTCGGCTCCTTCGCCCAAGATCAGCCGCCAGCGGATGGGTCGCGATGCCTCGCTCATGGGTCGGCCCCCCGGATTCCGAATCGGCGCGCCGCGGCAAACAGGCGGCTCTCGAAGGCGATCGCCCGGGCGGCCGTGGTTGCGTCGACCTCCAGGCGAATTTCCCGCTGGTTGCCGCCCAGCCCCAACGCCTGCATCAACGTCGTGGCCAGGTGATGCTTCTCGCGGGGCGTGAAGTACGTGAACGCCAGGCGCATCGAAGGCAATGCCTCGAGATATTCCTGGTCGTCGTATCCCACGACCAACTCGTCGACGGCCAGCAGCAGCGACGCCTCGCGCTGCACGACCTCGCGGGCGAGGCAGAACAGGCCCGACAGAAAATCGCCCAGCCTGGCGGGATCGCCGAACAACCGCATGTCGGCCAGGGCCCGCTCGGCGTCGGCCTCGCCCAGGTTCCACAGGGCCCCCACGGCCGCCCCGCGCACCGCGGCGAGTTGCCCCGGGTCGCCCTCGACCCGGCCGAGCACCTCGACCATCGCTTGCCGGTCGAGCCCCAGCGGCTCGTCGCACTGCCTGAACGTCTCGAAGAGCGTCTTTATCCCGTCCAGCAGGCGCGCGTCCTGGCCGCCCACCTGGCCCAGGCTCTCCAACAGCCACAGGGCCCGCTCGAACGCCTCGGCCAGCAGCGAGCCCACGTCGCTCCGCCCGCTCGTCTCCAGCACCTCGTCGTATCGGTATAGATACAAGAGATGCCCCAACGCGCCCGCCGTGGTGACGAAGTTGCCGTCCTCGCCGATGACCTCGACCAGGCGCGCGTGCAGCTCGGGGGCGAGCGAGCCGATGCCCGCCAGCGAGGCTTCGAGCATCCGTTCGGCCGCCTTCTCGGCGTCGCGCTCGATCGCCTCGCACCGCTCGACGAGCCGGGCCGTGGCCGCCTCGATCAGCGTGGGGCCGTACCGCGACGCCTCGACGCACCCGGCGTCGTGCTCCGGGGTCCAGCGCACCTCCCACGTTTCGACGATCGCGGCCAGATCGTCGCGCGCCACCAGGTCGGTGCCGCCCGTGCGGCGGAAGCCCGGGATCTCCAGGATCCTCAGCCGGTGCAGCGTCTGGCTGCGGACCCGCGCCGCCGGATCGGTCAGGTCGAGCTCGTAGACGGCGGTCTGCATCGTGGGCTTCAGACCGTGCTCGTCGAGCACCCGCTCCAGGTCGCCGACCAGCGGCGGGGCGGGCGTGCCCTCGGCCAATCGCCCCCGCTTGCCGCCGCGGAACACCTCGTGCACGGCTTCGAGAAACGGGTGGCCGCAGCCGTACTGCAGCTCTTCCTTGACCAACGCCCCGGTCACGGCGTCGATCAGGTCGCCGCGCCACACCTCGTCGTGCCCGCGAAGCGAGGCCAAGGCCCGGGCGCCGGCCCGCACCGCGATCAAGTCGGCCGTGCTCACGCGCTGGCCCCGCTTGCGCAGGGCCTCGGTCACGCTCGCCAGCAGCCGGTCGACGCCGAGGGGGCCCCCGGCGCGGCGGTCGTGCCACACGCGGTCGTAGAAGCCCGGGTTGGGCATGCCCGCGTCGTATCCCTTCAGACCGTCCAACCGCTCGTAGGCGTAGGGCGTCAACGCGATGCCCCGCTCTTCGTCGTCGGCCGGCGGCGCCGGATGCCACGCGGCCGGCTCGTCGACGCCCACGAACGGCTCGCCCGCCAGCCGGGCGTACAGGGCGTGGCTGTGATAGCCGCCGGTTACCACGATCACCGGGCCCGCGTGCTCGTCGACGGCCCGGCGCACCATGCCGGCCATGAACGCCTCGCGGCGCCGGTCGGTCGCGTCGACCACCTCGTCCAATATCCGCACGTGCCGGCAGAAATCGTGGGTCCGCCGCAGATACTCGGCGACCGTGAGCTTGCCGTCGAGCTCGATCAGCGTATCCCACAGGGCGTCGAAATCCTCCAGGCCCAGCTTGCGGCAGAGCCGGTCGATGTACGGCCCGCGCCCCAGTTGCGCGTCGGCGTAGCGGTGCGAGGGCGTCGCGTCGCCGGCCACGTCGGCCCAGGGCAGATCGATGAACCGCACCGCCGCCCCCACCCGGTCGGCCGCGCCGATCGCCTGCCACTCGGGCGAATACACGCACAGCGGATAAAACGCCCCGCGCCGCCGGCCGTCGGCCAGGCGGACGTAGCTGTAGATCGCGATCGGCGGCTCGTGCCCCAGGCGCAGCTCGTCGAGCCGGTCGTTGAAATCCGAAGGACCCTCGATCAGCACGGCCGCCGGACGCCTCGTCTCGATCAGCTCGACCACCAGGCGCGCACCGGCCGGGCTGTGGTGCCGCACGGGAAAGAACACCACGCGGGCCCGCGGGTCGTTCGGCTCGGCCGCTGTCACTCGAGGTGGTTCCTTGCTTCGTAATAGTCGACCCACGCCGGGCCCTTGCGACCCTTGACCACGTGGTGGAAGTAATGGCGCACCTTCTTCACGTCGTCGGGCGAATCCTTGAGCACCGAGCCCACCAGGTGCTGCACGAGATGATCGGGCCGCACCTGCCCCTGGCCGTAATAGTACGCGTGGATGCCCGCCGCGTAGCCCGTCGACACCGCCTCGGCCGTGCTCATGCACGTCGACAACGGCTCCAGGGCCTTGCCCGACCGCGTCTTGCCGCTGCGCAGCTCGTGGAAGGTCGTGACCAGCAGCTCGGTCACGTCGGGCGAAAGCGCCAGCGGAATGCCCGCCCGATCGAGCAGGCGCGCCGTCTCGCGCTCGACCAGGCGCATCTCCTCGGTCACGTCGGCGATGGGATGCACCGTCTCGAAGTTGAACCGCCGCTTCAAGGCCGCGCTCATCTCGTTCACCCCGCGGTCGCGCGTGTTCGCCGTGGCGACCACGTTGAAGCCGTTTCGGGCGTAAAGCGTGCCCGCCTCGCCCTCGAGCTCGGGAATGCTCATCACCCGGTCGCTGAGCACCGACAGCAGCGTATCCTGGACCTCCAGCGGGCAGCGCGTGATCTCCTCGAAGCGCACGATCTTGCCCCGCTTCATGCCGTGATACAACGGGGCGGGCACGAGCGACCGCTCGCTGGGGCCCTCGCTCACCAGCAGGGCGTAGTTCCACGAATACTTGATGTTGTCGTCCGTGGTGCCGGCGCTGCCCTGGATCGTCAGCGTCGAGTCGCCGCTGACCGCCGCCGCCAACAGCTCGCTCAGATAACTCTTCGCCGTGCCCGGCTCGCCGATGAGCATCAACCCCCGGTTCGTGGCCAAAGCCACGATGCACCGCTCGACAAACGACCGCCGGCCCACGAACTTCGCCGCGGTGCCCAACTCCTCGTCGCCCAGCACGAACTTGAGCACCGCCTTGGGCGACAGGTTCCAGCCGGGCGGCCTGGGCTGACCCCGGTCGGCCTCGGCCAGACGCGCCAACTCGTCGCCAAACAGCACCTCGGCGCTGGGTCGCTGCACCTCGCCCAACTCGATCCCCGTCGCCGCCTGTCGCTTGCCCATGGTGGCTCCATCCGGTCTCGCGTGCCCGCGCTTGCGCCCCGCCCCCCCAGTCTCGCCGATCGCGCCCGAAAATCAACTCCCCCGCCGTCCCTCTTGCTCCTCTGATCCTTCGTGTCTTGGTGCCTTGGTGGTTTGTGTCAATATCAACCACCAAGGCACCACGACACAAAGGGCGGGAGTTGGAAAGAACGAGGCCAAGAACGCCAAGAGGCGGCAGACCGCGCTGCCGCCTCTCGATGCAGTCACTCCCCCCCGGAGATTTCCTCGCCTCGGCCCCGCGCTACTTCAAGAAGTCCATCACCAGGGTCACGCTGCGCACCTGGCGGCTGTCGGGGTCGAACGTGCGGATCTCGACCTGGATCCCCCGCAACGGGGCAAAGTACGGCGGCGTGACCTGCCACTCGGCCGGCTCGTCGACAATGCCGTTGCCGTTGTTGTCGAAACCGTCGGTGCCCGGGCCGCCGTCGTTCTCGTAATGGGTCGACCAGGTGTCGTAGGTGCGCCCGCCCACGAGTTCGCCGGGATTCATCACGCCGTCGCCGTTCGCGTCGACCCACGAAACAAGCTGCGACCGAAGATCGCCCGGCCCGCTGAAGCTCGACATCCCCCTTCCGATGGCCAGCGTCGGCGCGTCGGCGGTGGGAAAGTAGGTGGCCAGCGGGAACTCGGCGTAGCCCATATCGACGTAGGCCCCCGTCGCGACGACGCTCGGAGTCACGCCCGGGCTTGCGGGAGCGCCGGAGCTTTCGTAGTAAACCCTGTGTGCGAATGCCAGCGCGTACCCCGGATCGCCGGGCTTCACGACGACGCTCGTGACACTGGTGTCGTCGCTCAAGTCGAGCGGGGTGCCCCTGTCGTTGACCGCGTAAAACAGCCGCGCGCCGGGGTCCCACACCTTCACGTCGAACCCGATCACGTTCGTGAGCATCACGTCTTCCGCAATGCGCGGGCCCAGGTAACGCCCGTCCGAGTACTGCAGGGTGCCCAACTCGCGATGGACCTCGGGCCAGGGATGGGGCTCGGCCCATAGGTCGACGTTCAGTTGGGGCGTCACGGCGGGCAAGTAAGCCGGGTCCTCGAGGTCGCTCGTGTTGGGGGTCGCGTTCACCCAGGTCATCCACCAGGGATGGGAGCACTCGCACAGCGTGGGCAGGCGCAACTGGCCCCAACGGCGAATCGACCAGGGAGACGAGTCGACCGCCGTCAACCGGTGGGCGAACCGGTTCTCGCGCTTCGTCAGGTCGCCCAGGGTGTTGAGCTTCCACCCCCACCGCACCGCGTTCGTCGGCGGATTCCAAGGCGGGGCGCTGCCGGTCGGATCGAGTTCCGGCCGGGCCGACAGGTCGTACCACTCGTGGAATGCGTGGAAGTTGCCGTCGGCGTCGGTCAAGTCGGCCCGGTCGATCACGCCGTTGTCGTCCGAAGCGTCGTCGATCGGATTGTTGACCATGTCGCCACTGTAATTGTTGTCGACATACGACGGGTCGACGTCCCAGTTGCCGTCGGCCGGGCGCATCCACTGCGGGGCGACCAGCAGCACGCGACGGTACAGCGTGTTGCTCCGAACGAACCACATCACCTCGGCCTCTTCCGACTGGATCGTCGTGTCGATGCCCAGGCGCTTGTTCCGGTACCGCCCCACGAACGGCACCTTGCGGTTGCGCGAGGTGAACATGAGCACGTCGTCGAAATCGGCCACGGTCGTGTCGGGCAGGCCCGTGTCGACGTTCACCGGCATCATCAAGGTGGGGTCGGTCGGGTCGACGCCCCAGGGCCCCTCGGCGATTTCGAGGTAGCCTTCGCCGGCCTCGGGCGGGCGCGGAGGAATCGGCACGACCGTCAGCCCCTCGAGGTCGTGCTCGAGGCGGTCCTTGACCACGCGCAGGCGCCCGGCCATCTCCAGCACGGCCCGCGACTCGCGCACGCTGCGGCTGACCGCGCCGAAGATCGTCACCACGGTGGCCATGAGCATGAGCGTCAGCGTGGTGGCGATCAGCAGCTCGAGGATCGTGAACCCTCGCCCCGGGCGCCCCCCGGGCCGCCGCCGAATTGGATCACGCGCGAGACGTTTCATCGGAATCTCTCCGGAAGAAGGCTTGAGGCTTGAGGCTTGAGGCGCGAGGCTGTAGGCGCGAGGCTGTAGGCGCGAGGCTGTAGGCGCGAGGCTGTAGGCGCGAGGCTGTAGGCGCGAGGCTGTAGGCGCGAGGCTGTAGGCGCGAGG
>Ga0334893_1002851_pt1 | contig 11989 bp, 17 predicted proteins | sample GraSluR3_MG_5_FD_207218 | JGI IMG/M metagenome (GOLD analysis project Ga0334893, IMG submission 207218) | Sludge microbial communities from methane-producing bioreactor in Wageningen University, Netherlands - Granular Sludge_09_05-R3 | ecosystem: Engineered > Bioreactor > Anaerobic >...
TCCACGTCCGGGAGGCTCACCAGGCCGCCCCTGCTGAAAATACTCACCTGAACGCTGTGTTCTCGCAGGGTTTCCTTGTCATCGGCGTGCTGTAGGGTCGGGGCGGCCACTAACATGTAAACCATATACGTATCCGGCCGCTCGGTTTCGCTGGCCGGAACATAAACGTTCGCCGCCATCGGGACGCTCAGCCCACTCAGCGCAGATTTCACCCGTTCCCAGATCGTCATAAGATCGCATCCTCTTTCAGAGAGTCCCGTTCCGCCTTCCGGATTTTCCGGTTGTCGGTCTTCAGCGTCGGCCGGATATAAGGTTGCGCCGGCATGCTGGCCGTCCCGTACTCCTGGGCCATCCCATACCTGGAAGTTTCGGCGTCGGTGTAGTCGATATCGTGGATCAGCCCGACCTCAGCGACGATGAAATTCCCATCGCGCTCCGGGCCTTTGATCGCGATCTTGCTTTTAAGGTTGCCGGTCAGCTCGGGCGCCCGGTCCACCATCCCGCTCTTGGCCACTTCTGCGCCGGCCAAAACTGCCCGCGCCGCGGCGTCATCCACGTTCTCGCCGGACTGCCCGATCTTCTCCATCCACTCCGCCATACCGCGGACGCTGAAATTTGTGTTCGTCGCCATCAGCCCACCTCAACTAAAACCACTTCCAACTCGATGTATTCGTGCCGGTCCTGGATGTCGTCAATCGAGGTGATCTCATAGTGCTGGCTGCCCTTGACCACAGCGCAGGTCAGGTCGATATCATCTCGATAGCGGATCAACACTCGTGACCGTTGCCTGGCTTCGGCCATCCCCGCCTTCCAAACCTCATACCCGTAGACATTCCGCCATCTGCTCAAGACCTCGGCTATATCTGTCCAGGTCTGCCCCTGAAAACCGCCGGCATCGCTCGCCACCGCCCGCTTTTTCAGCGTAATTGGAGTTCGCAAATCGCCAGGATTGATCACCTTGCCGTTCAGGATCATTGATCCTCCACAGGGGTCAGATGCGCCCGGTACCAGGTGTTCGAGAGGTCAAGGGTTGCTGTCTGTTGGATCTGATCGTCCACAGTGATCACAGCCTCAAAATCGGCTGACCGATCCCCGCTGACGCCGGCAATGCCGGTCAGCGTCTCAACCTTGTCGCCGATCCTCGCGCCGTTCAGCAGGATCGGCCCGGCGCCTGCCCGTCCCCGAAACTCACGGTACCGCAGCGCCAGGGCGCTCAACTGGGTCATGCAGGCTTGCAGACCAAAACTCATCGCCTGGCTTCCGATCAGCATCCCAGGGTCTTCATACCACTGGACCAAAAGCATCCTGGCGGCCGCTTTCGCGGTCTCATGGATCGGGTCGTCCTCTTGCCAGGCGTGCCCCGTCCCGGTCATGATATGCTGATCAATTTGCGGGAGCAAAGCCACCATCCGCGCATCGTCATCCTCACATCGCAAAACCAAAGCCGCTTCAGCAGCCGTCAGGATATTGGTCATGTCTCACCTCTGGCTCCTCAGAGCCCTCATCCGAGCAGGATCGCCATTGCTTCCGGCTTCACAGCCTTCACGCCCCAGGCCAGCCCGACATCGAATGCAACCCGGCGGTACTGCCGGTACATGGCGACCTGGAAGGACAAACCCGTCTGGGGGTCGGTCACCACGGTCACGTCATCAGCCGCGTCGCCGCCGTCTGGCATGGCAGGCACCCGGGACATCAAGGCGATTGCCTCTCGGGCAAAGCCCAGATTGGCCGCATAGTCAGCGGAGAGCGAAAGGTCATCGTTCTGAGCCCAGGCGGCCATCAGGCCGGGGTTCTGCAGCACGATGTCAACATCTGCGCCGGTGGCGCCGGTGTCGCCCGTCTTCACCACATACTTGTTGGTGTCGCGGCCGGTCTTCGCATTGACGATCACATCACCCGCCAAAATCGTGCCCAGGCCGGTGTCCGCGTGGATCTCGGTATCGCCCACATCAAAGCCCGCGGTAAGGTCAACTTTGAACCCTGACCCGGTGCCCGCAGCATGCGTCTTCACCTGGGCGCTCTCGCGGATCTTGAAACCGTGGATGTCCAGCAGGACGCCCCGCCGCAGTGTGTCGTCCGAGCCGGCCTCATTCGCCTTGGTCAGCTGCGTCAAAGTCCGCATTTTGGCGCCCGCAGCGGTATCGATCACCAGTTGCAGGTCGCCCAGCGGCGCGCCGTTGTCTGCTAAAATCTTCCGCAGATAGGCGGCGCATGAAAGGTCACTGCCAAAGGGCGTGGTGCCCGCGGTGCCATAGGCCCGCGAAGCGTAGATATACAGCGCTGCCAGATCAGCTTCAACCTCGTTCACCAGCGTCCGCATCGATTGCGCAAACTGGTTAACCAAAATCTGGTTATACATCCCGCCCAGGCTCTTCTGCTCTTCGCCGTTCCAGGCAAAGTTGACCGATTTCGCCTTGCTGATCGTCATGGTGCCGGGGGCGATGGTCTGTGCGATGGGGGTCGGTCCGGTTGCCGCTGGCGCAATATCGTCCGACTCCTGCGCCGGCACAACGGGCCATGCAATAGTCTGCCCTTTTGCCGCCTGTTCCCCGTTCGAATCCCACATGACCGCCGGGACTAAGCCGGTCAGTTCGCGCAGGACGATATCCAGGGCAGTATAGATCGTGGGGATCAGGCCTGTTAATGTATTAGCCATTTCTTCTGCATCTCCTTATCTCTGTCGAGATCACTCGTGAGGACGCTCAGTCCTCGATGGTTCCGCCGGAGCGGATGAACTTGTACCGATCAGTCGGGGATAACTGCTCATACTCCCCGCGTTTGATCACCGTTGGCTGGCTCCCCTCCTCGGGATCCGCCTCGGTTTCGGAAACAGGGATGAAGTTCTTGATCACGTCGTTTGGCCGGGTCGCATTCTGCATCGACGCGTAGAACGTAGTGACCTCATCCAGCTTGGTCTGTGCTTCCTCCAGCGCGGGACGCAGCTCAAGCGCTTTAGCCTTGCCTTCATCTGTTTCCGCTTGGAAGTGAACATCGATTTCAGCGGCAATCCGCTGAACATCAGCCTCAGCATCCACAACAGCGTCATAATAGGGCTTCAGGTCTAACATGCTTACTCCTCTCGTAAAATGGTTTGGACACGTTCGCGCAGGGTCTGCGCCTCGCGTTGTTCATCCTCAGTCAGGACCGGTCCGCTGGGTTCCACATCCTCCTGGGGTTGATCACTCTCGGCCGCCTGCATCAGTTCAGGCGGAACGTTCGAAAAATTCTGCAGGGCGTTGACGGCCGCCACGTTCTCCGGGAAACTGAAGGGTTTTTCGCTGGCCCGGATCATCTCATCAACAAAGCCAAGATCCAGCGCCTTCTGGGCGTCCATCCAGGTCTCGTCTGTCATTAACTTGCTCAATCGGTTCCTGGAAAGTCCCGTTTTTGTTTCATAGGCGTTGACAATGCCCTCTTTAAAGGATTTCAGGGCCTCCGTCATCCGGGTCATGTCCTCCAGGTTAAGCGCCGCCAGGAAAAATACAAAAGCGGGGTCATGGACCATAAAATAGCCGGTTTCCTGCATCCTGACCACATCCCCGGCCACAGCGACCACGGTCGCAGCGCTGGCAGCCACCCCGTCGATCTTCACGGTCACCTGCCCCGGATAGTCCCGGATGATCGAGTGCATCCTGGCCGCGGCTATCACATCGCCGCCATAGGAGTTAATTCGAATCGTGATCGGGCCGCCCCCGCCGGCGTCATAAAGTGCGTTTTTGAACATCTCTGGCGTGATATCATCCTCATACCAGGAGTACTCGGAGATGTACCCGTCAAATTCGATCTCAGGGTCTTGCCCGTCACCGGCATCCCTGACAGTCCAGAAAGGTTCGTGGGGTTTGGTAGTGCCCTCAAAGCACCGAATCGGTTCACGCAGCTTGTTCATCATCACCTCCAGTGATCGGCAGGATGTTGCCTGCCATATACATCTGATCGCCGCCATCATAGGCGCTCACATCGTCTTTCTCGCGGGCCTCGTTCGGTGACATCTGCCCGCTCCTGATCCGGATCTCGTTCGTCTCTGCCCGGCTCTTGCTGTCCATCCGCAGCAGGGAATCCCGGATGAACTTAAAGTAGGTGTTGGCCTGCTCCTCCCGGCTCAGCCATCTGATCCGGGCTGCCTCTTCCCAGGGCACCAGGTAAGCGTCCAGCGTCCCCTGGAGGTACTCGATGTACTTTTGCTCGTTCGAGTTATAGGCCTCCTTGCCCCGGTTAAGCATATGGAGTGGCAGACCAAAAAAATTTGCGATATCCCGGTCCGTAGCCTCAATCGATTCCAAAAACTGGGCGTCCTTCAACTGGATATTGATCGGCTCGAACGATGTGATCGTGTCATCGAAAACAGCCAGTTGATAGGCATACTCGGAGCCGCCCATCGTCTCGTTATAGGCCCCTCGGATCTTGTTTCTCGCCTCCGCGTTGAGGGTGCCCGCCACTTTAACGTACGCCGCAGGCATAAAGCCCTGTTCATAAAGTTTCGATTGCGTCTTATGTGCGGCCAGCTCACGGCCAAAGGTCTCCCGGGCGTACGTGATCACGCCCCGGCCCATCATCCCGGTTTCATCCGGATTGATCAGCCGGTGTAGAATTTCAACCGCCGGGATATAGGCCGTTTTCTGACTGCTGAAGGTATGCCGGTACCAGATGTTGCCATCCAGATCAAAAACGGGATAGGTCCGGTTTGCGGGCAGGACGAACATCTGCCGCGGGGAAACCGCCGGAGTCCAGATATAGGAGTTCCCATACCACAACAGCCAGCCTGTGGCTGCTTTCTTAAGCTGGTACGGTGTCCAGCCCCACAGGTTGGGGCTCACCTGTAGCAGGTAGGCCATGTTTCGTGTGATCGGGTCCGGCTGGACCTGTTCGATCCGCCGGCCCTGCCGCCGGATCATCTGAAACGGCATCTTGGCCACATCATCGCTGATGATGTTTGCCGCTCGATATGCCGTTGCAATGCTTTGGGAGCTGCTCACGCTCACCCGTTCGCCGCTTTCGGTGTGATACCCAAAAGATGGGGCATAATCCGGCCGCGGGCTTTCCGGCGCCTCCTGGATTTTCTTGTCCGAGCTCAAAAACTTACTCAGTAGGCTCATCTGACGACCTCACTTTCCCGATTAAAAAGGCCCATCCAAACATCAACAGCCCAGCGGCCACCCAGGCCACAGTTGCGTCCCAGAGAGCCAGCCCATAAACGATGCAGCCGCAGCCAGCCAAAAGCAGGATTTCATCGATGTACTCTTTGACCATGTTCATGCGTACGCTCCAAAAACTTCGGTGAGGGGGCCAGACATCACCTTCACCCGCTCAACAGGATCTAAAAGGTTCTTTCCCTCCTCGATCCACGGCCGCAGATAGTGATCAAGGGGATAGTGAAACGCCGGGCAGTCCCTGTCCGACGGATGACAATAAACCGCCTCACCCTGATAACAATCCATCCCGCACAGGATCACTGGGTCACACCCCAGCCAGAGGGCAAACCAGGCCGCCGTGTTGGAAGAGAAGAACCCGGTCCACACAGGGACGTCAAACTCAACATCCGAATAACTCGAGTTTCTATCCGGACTGACGCGCACGGCCGTTGTTTTCTCCACGTAATTTTTGAGAATAAGATCGCTATCGAGATGATCGTTGAAAACCGTAAAATCCGGATTCTTGCCGGTCAAAACCGTATAGTGATAGTTGACGGCGATCATCAGGCAACCCTCAGGCAACTTTTCCATGTCTGCTGGCAGACTTGGACCGCCGCCCAGAACGGCGGCAGGTCTTCCCGAAAACCGGTTTCGAAAGGAGGACATCAACTCAGTCATCACAGACCCCATTCCTTGTCCAGTATCTGAGCGGACAGATCCACGTTACCCCGGTAAAACTGGGCCCGTGCCATAGCGTTCACCAAAGCCGTCATCAGGTCGATCCGCTTCGTGCGGTCAACCGATTTTCCCTTATGCTCCTTCACCAGTTTTATTTCAGCGTTCCCGTTTTTCGCGATACTCGCGTTACCAAAGCACCACCGGGCCACCAGGTTGTTTTCATGGGTCAGTCCAGCCTTGAGCATCTGATACCCCTGATCCCCGAGGGTAGCGATGACCTCTTTTTCCAGAGCGTCATCATCCTGGACATCTCCGTCCTCAGGGGAGGGCGGCTCAGCAGAGGCATCATCAGGCCCCGTCGGCAAAATGACGTCCTCAAGGGAGGTTGGCCCAGCTACCTTGGCCGCTTTCATCAGCAGCACTTTAACCAAATTCATCGGGCCGGTCATCTGCTTATAGGTTTGCGGGATATCCACGCAGGTCAAGCCCTTCTGCTCAAGCCGTTGTAGCAGCATCGCCGCAAACGCCCGGTCGCTCGGGACCTCGAGCACGTTATAAAACTTCTTGATTTCAAGGATCGTTTTCTCGACCTCGGTATAGTCCACCACGTTGCCCCTTGTGGCTGTGATATACCCCTGTTCAACCCACCGGTCATACGGAACATGGTCTTCCTTCACCCGCTCCATGAGAGTGTCCTGGGGAATCCAACAGTGCCAGAAACACCGCCAATCCAGTTGTTTTGCCTGGGGCGGGAAGACCACACAGATCGCCGTCAGGTCCGTCGTCGAACTCAGGTCCATACCGACATAACAATCTTTTCCAAAGAGATCCGCCCGGTTCCAGTCACCCACTGTGGTATCGAAAAGATCCAATGGCAGCCAGGTCGTCAGTTTATACGTGACCCACTGGTTAAGGTGCAACCATCGGAAGAGACGCTCATCCGCAGGGTCTTTTTTTGCGCTTTCGGCCTCTTCTCTCATCGATGTGAGAGATTTCACAGGCCCCAGGCTTGGGTTGGCCTTATGCCAGTTTTCTTCGTTGTAGATGTCATCGCCTTCATAGGCGAAATATTTCACATACCAGGTTAGGTCATCATCTTCGGCCGGTCCGGTGCCATTTCTGGCAGCCAGTATCCGCATCGCCTTTTCGAAAACTTCCCACCCGATAGACACCCTGTCCGGATCGTCTCCAGATGTTGAGATGACCCACCATATCGGTTGTCTGCGCGTTGATCCAGCCCCAAACCTCATGACGTCCCATAACTTGCGGTTAGGCTGAGCATGTATCTCGTCGAAGATCACAGCCGAGGGTTTAAAACCATGCTTCCGGAACGCATCTGCACTCAAAACTTTGTATTCCGATCCTGATTTTTTATCGATCAGCCGCTTTTGTGAATCAACCTTCCGAACTCTCTTTGCCAAAGCGGGAACCAGGTCGACCATGTCGCTTGCAGCATCATAGACAATACTTGCCTGTCCGCGGTCGGAAGCGCAGCCATAGATCTCACCCTTCATCTCCCCATCTGCAAACAGGTGATAGAGTGCCGCGCCGGCGGCCAACTCCGATTTCCCGTTTTTCTTGGGCAGCCAAAGATTAACATACTTATATTGCCGGGTGCCGTCCTCTTTCAGGGTGCCATAGACGTCCCGGATGATCTCCTTCTCCCAGGGCAACAGCTTAAACGGCTGATTATAAAACTGGCCGTCGACATGCCGTAGCATCTCGAAGAACCGTACTGCGCGGTCAGCGTGTGCTTCACTAAACATGGACAGCAGAACTCCCGTAACTATCAAAAATATTAAGATTGCAGAGCTGCTTCTTTTCATTCCTCATCACCGTTCACTTCAGGTATGTCATCCAAGAGATCTTCCATCGCGTCTTTGGGTTGTTCTGGTTCTTTTCTCCTGGGCGTCGCTCCTGCCCGCGCCCTCGGGGTCATATACAAAGATTTCTGAAGATCAAAAATCGCCTTGCGTTTCTGATCAGCCCGCGCATCGAGTTTGACGATGCGGTCGAACGTGCCTGAGACCTTTGATGCGATGTGAAGAGTATCGATGATGTCGCTGCCTTCCAGTTTCAGGTCTTCGTGCATTTTTCCATACCACTTCCAAAGATCTATGGCCGCCTTCCGTAGCGTATCCAGTTCGTCAAGTTGCTCGGCCAGGATGCAGTAGTTGATGAGCATGTCACGATCTAGGCTGATGACATAGCTCTCTTCGATGGCCATGAACTCCCGCATCAGCCGCCGCCAGGTGGACGCTGCATACCTGTGATCTTTTAGTTCTGCCGGCGTCCCCTTCGGTAGCTCGAAGCCTGTGTCAAATGCTGACTCCTTGTCCGCCCGCGCCTGGAGCTCGGCTTTGGTCTCGTGTCGCTGGATCAGGGCTTTCGGTTTTGCTGCTGGCATAACTCACCTAGGTCAGGGTTTCCCGATATGGGCGGAATTTTTCGCATTGGGAATCTTTTTCACGCCGACCTCCCCCCATGCTCGTCACCCCCCGGGGTGAAACTTTTTCACCCCCCCTCCCTCTCGTTTCCTCCACAGTGATCCTACTGTGACACGAGTGGCAGAGTGACTGCAACGGCGAAGTCAGAAATATGGCAATATCACCACCATGCCTCTGTACATGATGCACATGTACAGCCGGCGTGTAGATGTTGTCACTCAGGCAGGCTTCGCACCAGGACTGCTTGCGCAACTGTGCTTCCCGCATCCGCTTCCATCGTCTAAGGTTATACAGACGTTGTACCTCTGGGTCACGAACCGTTGATCCTTTTCGCATCTCGGAAACCCTGTCAGCATGCTCCGCACAGTACCCACGCTCCACCAGCTCAGGGCACCCCGGATATCTGCAAGGACGCAACGCGGCTTTAGGCATCAAACGCCTCCGGATCCTGCGTAACAATCCAGTCCATCACCCGGTCGAGGTCACCCTCCACCCGGTCCAGCCGCTCCTCAACCGGAACATCTACGGCGTCCGGTGGGCCATCATCCGGCGTCACCACGTCCGGCAACTCCACCCCCGGCCACTCAAACGCGCTGATCACCTCCCGCAACTCGGGGAAGCGGTCCATCGCATGCCGCCACTCCCAGAAGTTGCAGCCCTTCAACCCCAGCGAAACCGCCGTCTGCATGAACGCCAGCACCTGCTCAGGCGTCGGCTTCCATCCGCTCTCGCTGTAGGCCGCCCCGGTCGGAAAGACCGGCCGCTGCGGATACTTGGCCTGTCGAAACTCAGCCAGGCACCGCTCCAGCTGAGCGCCAGCGTTGCGCGCCAAAACCCAGTACACCTGGGGCATGTTGATATCAACCTGGCTCAAAAACTCCTGCCACGGAAACTCGGGGTGAAGCGATGGGTACCGATAAGAACTTAAGGCCAACGGCATCACCCCGCCAACGGCACCCCGCACCTGGGTCATATATCGAGCCGCGGCCTTCCGTTTATCCCCCTGCTTATAGGCGCACTCAGCGTTGATGATCAGCCCATCGATCTCAAGCTCCTGCGCTCGCTTAATGGCGATCTCCGCCTCGGCGTCCGGATGGTTGCCGTAAACAAACACCCAACCCCAGGCCTGCACCCCATACCGGTGCAGCTCGTCAATCAGTCCAGGCACCAGGTCGACCCCGTCCTGGGTCACGTTATAGGCGTAGTTATAATCTGCGATCTTGATCGTGAGGTGGGTGAACCCCGCAGCGTGACACCTCGCAGCGATCATCTGCGGGTTGTCCTTCGTGGAAAGTTGCCATAGATACATGCCCTTGCCGGCTAAGTTAACCATCATCCTGCTCCTGATAATGCCGTTTGATTTCGTCGATCTGCGTCTCGAGCTCAGTGATCCGTTTCTGCTGCTGATCGATTTTGGACTTCAGTTTCTGGTTCTCGATCCGGTATCTCTGATTCTCTGCCTGGTACAGCGCCAGCTTCTCCTCAAGTGCCACGATGTTTGCCTCCCTGTCGCAAAGATCCCGTTCCAGCGCCGCAATCCTCGCTTCCAGCCTCAGAATCCGCCCGTCATACGAGGATTCCGATTGCACCAACCGCGCCTGCAAGCTCTCGATTAACGTACCCTGCGTGGCCAGCAGTTTCTCCGCAGAGTCCGTGATCATCTGCTGCAACCTCGCCGGCGTCAGTTGGATCATCTGCTCAGCCTCAGCGGCCGCTCGCTCCGCCTCGGCACAAATCCGCTCCCGCTCGGCTTTCCGTTGCCGCCAGGACAGCAAAAAAACGATCAGAGCCGTTATCCCGCCCAGCGCACCCAGGCCCGGCAGGACAACGGCCTCCCATGTCTCGATCAACATCAACCCTGACCGTGGTCAGAGAACCCGAGCATCTTCTCGATCACCTTCGCCATCAGGTCCTTGCCAGCGTCGTAAAGTAAACTGGCCAAAAGCCCAAGGATCAGGCCGTAGAGGACATACGAAAACCAGGCAACCAGCGAGTACCCGAGAGTCCCCATCGCGGCCTGGTATCCGCCGGCGATGATCAATCCGATCACCAAAGCGGCGACAAACTGCCACTTCCCGCTCACCCCGAACTTGTCGCCCAGGGCAAACACCAGCCCGATCACCAGCAGGACAATCGGGATCCCGAACACGGACGTAGCCAAAAACGATTCGATCACAACATCCCAGGCAATCATCTCAAACATAAAAACCTCTCTTTTTCTGTCATCGTGAGATCTCCATCAGCGCCAAAACTTTTCTGTCATTGCGAGGCAGGCGCAGCCGACGAAGCAATCTCTCTTTTGGTTAGGTGGGGTTAAACAAAAAACGCCCGGACACGGGCTCCATTGCTGGAAACCATGTCCGGGCGGCAAACCCCGGCGTGCACTATGCGATTGTCTTCACTACCTAATGTCTATACGAAACTACATTTTGGCACTGTGAAGAACATTTCAATCTCCAGTATAGCATGTCCGATTCGTCAATGCAAGCTTTTTAAATCACAAAAGACCTCAGGTAAATCGCTGAGGTCTTTTGAAAAAGGACCGGATTTTATGGCATATCCTCCCACCTATCCTCTAACTCGGCAACCCACTCATCGCCGGCCTCGTCCCACCAGCGATCAAAAGCTTCTGCCATCTCAGAGTCGCTCTCGCAAAGTTCCTGACCGTACTCGATCCTGCCATCTGGCTCGGTGCAGATGTACTCATACCCCTCGGATGGCCACATATCAGCCAGTAAAACCTCGATCTGACCAGAGTCCGGATCACCATAAAATCTCACCTGTCCTGGTTGTCCCATAAACAAAGAACGAGCCGCTTCACGGGCAAAGTTGGTGTCGATTAATTTTTGATTCATCCCTACACTCCCTTTCAGTTGTTTGGCCAGCAGAGCGAGCGCCAGCTCGACAACTGCTGTTTTAGTGGTTCCCGTTGCCTGGGTGATCGCGTCCAGGTTATTAAGTGCCTGATCACTGAGCCTATATGCTACGGATGTTTTCTCTGTTGTCATGTTTTTCTCCTTAACCATCGATAGTTTTTGTTTTTTTACATTGCGAGCAAGTTTTCATCATTTCCTTTTGTTTCATCGCCTCCGGCGGGGCTAATGAGGCTAACAATAAATTTATTGAGCGCTACAATCTCCCCAACAGTATGAGTGACATTTTCGGCAGTAGCCATTTTGGCCGTGCTGTGGCTCACTATCAACAATCACGGAGGGTCGGGTAGGTTTTTGGCTTTGTAGTTTGTCGAGCTCGTCCCAAAAAGCCGTTACGGCATTGCTCACATCGTCGTCTACTCTAGTTGTCATCTTGCCGGCATCGGTGGACCAGTGCATCTTGTAAATGTTGCGCCCAGTTTTTTTGTGGAACAGCCGATTGCCGTTTGTGCCATCATATAGGTTCCAGCAAAAATCATCTGTCTCGACCTTTTCGATTGTGCCTGTATTTTCGTTTCTGGTAATTTTTGTGATCATCTCTCGTCTCCTGTTTGTTTGTTTGGTTATCGACCTGTATTTAAGTGTTCGTATTTTGCTAATTCATACGATTTGTCATCGATGTAACCTGCGTCGTGTAATTGTTCAATTGCATAAAATCTTGATTGGTCATCGTATGCGTCTGCTAAATCGTAGAGCATCCAATCGTCATCATCTCCGTAAGTAATCGTTACTTGCATTTGATGCACGACTGGTTCAATACCTGCGATTTTTGATGCAGTATAACGATGGCATCCAGTAAACA
>Ga0334893_1002853_pt1 | contig 11988 bp, 13 predicted proteins | sample GraSluR3_MG_5_FD_207218 | JGI IMG/M metagenome (GOLD analysis project Ga0334893, IMG submission 207218) | Sludge microbial communities from methane-producing bioreactor in Wageningen University, Netherlands - Granular Sludge_09_05-R3 | ecosystem: Engineered > Bioreactor > Anaerobic >...
GGTGGACCTGGCCAGGGCGAGGGGGGGCACCCTCCACCTGATGGGCCTCTTATCCGACGGGGGGGTCCACAGCCACCAGGCCCACCTCTTCGCCCTCCTCAGGCTCGCGAGAGATAGGGGGCTCGGGCGGGTCCGGATCCACGCCATCCTCGACGGGAGGGACGTCCCCCCCCGGAGCGCCCTCGGCTACTTCCAGGAGCTGGAGGAGGTGATGGGGTCCCTCGGCCTCGGGAAGGTCGCCACCGTCGCCGGGAGGTACTACTCCATGGACCGGGACCGGAGGTGGGAGAGGACGGAGCTCGCCTACCGGGCGATGACCTCGGGGGAGGGGCTGAGGGCCGATAGCCCCGCTGAGGCGGTCCGGGCCGCCTACGACCGGGGGGAGGACGACGAGTTCGTCAGGCCGACGGTCATCGATCCCGACGGCCTGGTCAGAGACGGCGACTCCCTAATCTTCTTCAACTTCAGGCCCGACCGGGCCCGCCAGATCACCAAGGCCTTCCTCCTCCCCGACTTCTGCGAGTTCGATCGGAGGAAGATCGAGGTCCACTTCGTGTGCATGACCCAGTACCAGGAGTCGATCGGGGCTCCCATCGCCTTCCCCGCCGACCACCTCACCGAGACCCTGGGAGAGGTGGTGAGCAGGGCAGGCCTCCGGCAGCTCCGGATCGCCGAGACGGAGAAGTACGCCCACGTCACCTTCTTCTTCAACGGCGGCCGGGAGGAACCGAGCCCGGGGGAGGATAGGCTCCTGATACCGTCGCCGAAGGTCGCCACCTACGACAGAAAGCCGGAGATGTCCGCCTTCGAGGTGACGGACGCCGTCGTCGAGAAGATCCGGGAGGGGGCCTACGACCTCATCGTCCTCAACTACGCCAACTCCGACATGGTAGGCCACACCGGGATCTTCGAGGCGGCGGTGGAGGCGGTGGAGGCGGTCGATGAGTGCGTCGGACGGGTCGTCTCGGAGGTCCTCGCCCGGGGCGGAGCCGTCCTCCTGACGTCGGACCACGGGAACGCCGAGCAGATGGAGGACAGAAAGACCGGCCAGCACCACACCGCCCACACCACCAACCGCGTCCCCTTCGGCCTCATCGGAGGCAAAAGGCCGAGGCTCCGGGACGACGGGATCCTCGCCGACGTCGCCCCCACCGTCCTCGATCTTCTCGGCCTCCCCGCCCCCGCCGCCATGACCGGGAGGTCTCTGATCGCCAGAGATTAAGCCCAAGAGGTTTCAGTCTCTCCCTGATATGGATTCGTGCTGGAAACGGTTCCGGACCTACCTTCAGGTCAGCCAGGCCTTCAAGATAGCAAGAAGGCTCTTCGTCATGAACGCCTTCGACGGGATCCTCACCCTGATGGGGGTCGTCATCGGCGCCCACTTCTCGGGGCTCTCAAACCCCGAGGTGGTCATCAAGGCGGGGATTGGGGGGATCATAGCTCTCGGGATCTCGGGGATGAGCAGCGCCTACCTGGCGGAGAGGGCCGAGAGGAGGAGGGACCTGAGGAAGCTCGAGAGCGCCATGCTCAAAGACCTGAAGAGGAGCCAGTTCGCCAGGGCCTCGGAGTTCGCCACCGTCGTCGTCGCCCTGGTGAACGGGATCAGCCCCGCCCTGGGGGGGATGATCCTGGTCATCCCCTACTTCTTCGTCCCGGCGATCGATATGGAGGCTGCCTTCCGGGCGTCCCTCGCCCTCGGCCTCCTCTGCCTCTTCGTCCTGGGGATATTTCTCGCCAGGATCAGCAGCGAGCGGATGATCGTCTCGGGGGTGAGGATGATCCTGGTGGGGCTTCTGACCATCGCCATCGTAAGCCTCGTATCGGCGCCGGGGGCTATCTAGGGGGATCCCCTTGTACGGCGGAATGGGTTTTGAGACCGACACCTTCCTCGAGATCACCCTCCAGCTTCCGGAGTGGCACGAGGTCGACCTCGGCCCGAGGAGGCTGGATCTGATCATCCGGGAGGGGGGGATCCTGGACTGCCATATCAGGAACCTCCAGCGGGGGAGGTACGGGCCGAGGCGGGCCGAATACCTGGAGGAGGTCCTCCTCCCCCGGCTCGAGGAGAAGTGCTCTCGCCTTCTGGAGGGGGTCGCCCCGGAATGGCGGGCGCTCCGGCGAGGGGAGGTCGGAGAAGCCTTTAATAGGGCCCGGGCCAGGATAAAAGGCTTGAGATTCATGGAGCTTTACCGATGCCTCGAGGCGGGGACCCCCGAGATGCTGGAGGACCTCAGGGACCTGGTGGGCTTTGAGACCGTCACCCCTCCGGGAAGAGAGTACCCCGAGATCGTCGACCACCTGATCCCCATCTTCAGGGACCTCGGCTTTGAGGCGGAGAAAGTGGTGGTTCCCCCGGAGGTCCTCGCGGGACGGGGGGAGGAGGCGATTGGCGAGCGGTCGAACCTCTGGGCCCGGCTGGACGTCGGGGCGGAGGAGACCATGGTGATCTACACCCACCTCGACGTCGTCCCCGCCGGGGAGGGGTGGTCCAAAGACCCCTTCGCCCTGGATATCCGGGACGGGAGGATATACGGCCGGGGGGTCGCCGACTCCAAGGGGGCGGTGGCCGCCCTCATCGCCGCCCTCCGGGCCGTCGAAGCCACCGGCCGCCCCCAGCGAAACCTCCTCGTCCTCCTCACCACCGACGAGGAGGGGGGAGGGTACTCCGGCCTCTGCTACTTTGCCGACGAGGGGCTGGTGAAAGGAGACGTCATGCTCTGCATGGACAGCTTCTCCGACGACGTCATCATCGGGTCGAACGGGATCATCACCTGGGAGGCGACGGTCCGGGGGAAGGCCGCCCACTCCGGGGCGAGCTTCCTCGGGGAGAACGCCATCGAGAAGGCCCTTCCGGTGATTGAGGCCCTCCTCGACCTGAAGGGGAGGGTCGAGGCGAGGAGGTCCACCTTGCGGGCCAGCTCGGAGCTGGAGGACCACGGGGTTGATTTCGTCCGGCCGATGCTGAACGTCACCGTCATCCGCGGCGGGATCAAGGAGAACATCGTCCCCGACCGGTGCGTCCTCCGGGGCGACCGGCGGGTGATACCCGAAGAGAGGATGGAGGAGGCGGCCGCGGAGCTGGAGAGGGAGATGGCGGCCCTTCCCGTCGACCTGGAATGGCGGTCGTGGATGGGGTACCCCCCCATGAGGATCGACCCCGACCACCCCTGGGTCGCTGAGGTGAGGAGAGCTCTGGAGGGGGCCTCGGGGAGGAGCCCCCGCCTCGCAGGAGCCCAGTACAGCCTCGACCAGGCCTACGTGGCGGAGGTGACGGGGATCCCCACCTGCGTCTACGGCGTCGGCCGCCAGACCGACTCAAACCCCCACGGACCCGACGAGAACGTCACCCTGGAGGACCTCTCGATCTACGCCCGGTTCCTGGCCGCCCTCATCTCGGGGTGGGGGGCCGGGGCGGAGGAGGGTGGGGTGGATAAGGAGCGGGGAGAGAGGAAGGAGGGGTCGGATTGAAGGTCATCTCGGTGGTGGGCACCAAGAAGTCCGGCAAGACCACCCTGGTGGAGGCGATGGTCCGGGCCCTCCGGGGGAGGGGCCGGGTCGGGACGATAAAGAACATGCCCGGCCACCCCGTCGAGGACAGGGGCGACACCAGGCGCCACTTCGAGGCGGGGGCCGACGTCGTCGTCGGCGTCGGAAGCGAAAGGATCCTCTTCAAGGTCTCGAGAGGGGGAGGGCTGGAGGAGGCCCTGGAGGAGCTGCGGGCGAGCGGGGTGGAGTTCGCCATCGTCGAGGGGTTCAAGACCTCCGGCCTTCCCAAGATCGTCCTCGGCGGGATCGAGGTTGATAACCTCCTCCGAAGGGTCGACGCCTCCCCCCCCTTCGACGAGGGGCTGATAGAGGAGCTGATCGGCCTATTGATCCTGCAGCCCGAGAGCTGATCAACCCGAAATCGGGGAGGAGCGGCTTCGCCGGAACTCGATTTATTTATTTTTTGCCGGGAGAAAATCTCGACACGTTTTTAAACGAGGACGCCTTCAACGGGAGGTCGGGGAGGTTAAATTTGAGTCGTCTATGCAGCGCCGTCATCATCTCGATCCTGGTTCTGGTGGGGTCAGCGGCGGCTGCGAACTACGTCTACGAGCGCTCGGTGATCCAGGGGGTGGGATACCGGAGCCACGAGCTGATAGGCCAGACCGGACAGGGTTACAGCGGCTCGAAGATCATCGAACGGATCTCCGGATCCGGGAACTTCTACGATCGGACCGAGTTTGAGCTGAGCGTCCACCACAACGCCATAAACTTCACCCAGGAGGCGACCTTCGAGTACTTCCCGGTCAGCTACCAGACAGGAACCTACGACCGGAAGTGGATCGACCGGCTCTGCGTCATGAACTACGACGCCGGTGCCGTCGTCACCGAGCAGTACACCCACGCCGAGAGCCTGATGAAGAGCACCCAGATCAGCACCGTCGGAAACAGCCCCCTCAACGAGGTGAACAACAGCGGCATCGAGGCGAGCTTCAACGCCAACGTCATCGGGGTAGGCCACATCGGCTGGCTCTCCATGGACACGAAGACCAACTGCAAGGGGAGGCACTTCGAGGTGGGAAGGTCCGTCGAGGACGTCACCGGGGTCTTCTCGATAGAGAAGTACATCCAGCTCTTCAGCAACGTCAGCGGGACCACCGGGGCGGTGGACTGGCTCCCCTGCCTGTAGGCGGGGAATTTCGGCCCCCACCTCCAGCCTCCTATCGCCTGGGACCATCCTTTATAAACCCCCGGGGGATACATGATGGCGATGGATCTACTGACCAAGGCCCGCCTCATCTCCTGGGGCAGGATAGAGATGCCGGAGGTCTTCCGCCCCGAGGGGCCGGTCTCGACGGCGGGACCCGGCGCCGGGGAGAGGAACGTCTTCTTCCGGTCCGGCGGGCGGAGGGTGCGCCTCTCCGCCGAGGAGGGCTCCCCCCTGAAGCTGGTGGAGCTGGAGGGGGAGGAGGTGGCTATCCTTTTTGAGGGCAGAGAGATCGCCCGGGGCGTCCTGGAGAGGCCCCTCCTCCACTGCCCCCGGCAGGCCTACATCACCGTCAGCGAGAGGTGCATCTACGACTGCAAGTTCTGCGCCGTCCCGAAGCTCTCCGGGGGGGTGAAGCCGAAGGAGAGGGTGGTGGAGATGGTGGCGCAGGCCCTCGATTCGGGGGAGCTGGAGGCGATATCCCTCACCAGCGGGGTCGAGCGGACCCCCGAAGAGGAGGTGGCGAGGGTCGCCGAGATCGTCCGCGCCCTCCGCAGGTTCGACCTACCCATCGGGGTCTCCGTCACCCCCGCCAGAGGGTCCAGCAAGGCTCTCCAGGAGGCGGGGGCGGACGAGATCAAGTACAACGTCGAGTGCCTCGACCCGGTCCTCTTCGGAAGGGTCTGCCCCGGGGCCTCCCTCGACAAGATCAAGGCGGCCCTCGCCGACGCCTCAGCCCGGTTCGGGAGAAACAGGGTCTTCTCCAACGTCATCGTCGGCCTCGGCGAATCGGAGCCCTCCCTCCGGGAGGGGATCGAGGAGCTCGCCGAGATGGGGGCCCTCCCGGTGATCAGGGCCGTCTACCCCCATCCCCTGCGGGTCGGGGAGGTCGAGATGGTCAGGCCTTCTCCGGAGAGGCTCCTCGACCTCTCCCGCCACCTCCGGCGGGCCCTCGACGAGCACCGCCTCCGCGGCGACGCCGCCGAGACGGGGTGCTATCGGTGCACCGGCTGCGACCTGATCCCCCACCGGGACCTCTGATCAAGAAGCATGGATGGCGCTCAGGACTCAAAATCCTCATCATCCATCAGGCAGGTCGGCTCATCATCGCGCCGCCGTCGTCCCAGTACCAGATCGGTCCCCGAAGGTGGACCCAAATCAGCGCCACCGGGGTTAAGATTATCGGACGGGTGGGGTGGCAGCTCGGGGTTAAGACCCGCCGATAGTAATTAATACCACCTCTCCCAACCTTACGGCCAATCGGCTGAAGATGGAGAGGTGAGGAGATTCATGGGAGAAAATGGAGTTGCCATCGGGCTTATGATCGTAGGGTTTCTGATCACGTTCATGCTGCCGCTCTACGCTCTGGCAGCGATATTCTGAAGGCGCCCGGCAGGACCGGCAGTCCTTCCTTTATACCTTTTTTGATGGCTAAAACCATAGACGGCCCTTATTGGGCGTCGGGCTCCCACCTCACCATCAGCCCTTGATGCCCGGCCATGATCTCCCCCGAGGGGGAGGCCGTGGACCTCTGCCGCCCACCTCAGATCCTCGGCCCCGAGCAGGGCATATCGCCTTCAGATATCGATCCTCACCCCGAAAAGCCTCTCGAACTTCTGGTACTTGCCCCGGGCCCGGTACAGGTTCTGGCGGAGGTAGGGCTCCCCCCGCTCGCACCGCTCCATGTCCCTCAGCTCCGCGGGGGTGAAGACCGCCTCCAGCTCCTCCCGGGGAATCTCGGAGATCCTCGGCATCTTCCGAGGCCCGGGGGTCGGCGGCGCCGCTGCTACCTCTCGATCTCCCTTCCACGCCCAGCGGGAATCGTACTCCGCAAGGACTATGGAGCCGCAGCCCCGGCACCGGGACGCCACCAGCCACCCTCCGGGTGTGCTGTAACAGCCGAGGGAGGAGAGCTCGCCGCCGCAGCTGGCGCAGAACCCGGCGAGCTCCTCCCCCGTCCACCGCCTATCGAGCCTCTCCCCCTCAAAATAGAGCTCTCTCTCACTCTCGTCGAAGCTGTACATCTCTCCAACGCCGGCGCATTTAACCCAACCTGCGGACAGGTCACCTCTCACCGAGGACGTCGGCCATGGTGTAGATCCTGGGGGTGGCTGAAGCTACCCACCTCGCCGCCCGGACCGCCCCGGTGGCGAAGGCCTGCCGACTGTGGGCCTGATGCTTAATCTCCAGCCGCTCGCCGGGCCCCGCGAAGAGGACGGTGTGGTCGCCGACGATGTCGCCGGCCCGGACGGCGTGGACCCCGATCTCGTCCCCCCGGAGACCCTGCCCCTCCCTGCCGTAGACGACCGCGTCCCTGCCGGTAACCCCCGCCAGGACCCGGACCGCCTCCGCCGCCGTACCGCTGGGGGCGTCCATCTTCTTCCGGTGGTGGGCCTCGATCACCTCGATGTCGTAGCCCTCCAGGGAGATCGCGGCATCCTCGATCAGCCTCCAGAAGAGGTTGACCCCGACGCTATAGTTCGGCGAGATCACCGCCGCCACCCTCTCCTCGATCGATCCGGCGATCTCGCGCCTCTGGAGGTCGGATAGGCCGGTAGTCCCCACCACCAGATTGACCCCCCGGTCCGCCGCCACCCGAACGTTCTCGACGGTGGCCGCGGGGGCGGTGAAGTCGATGAGGACCTGGGCGCCAGAACTCCTCAGAACCTCGGCCAGGTCCCGGGGGTCGGAGACGAAGACCCCGCCGCCGAGGGGCTCGCCCACCCCCACCAGATCGAAGCCTGCGACCAGGGAGAGGTCCTCAAACCTCCCGATCTCCTCGATGAGAAGCTGCCCCATCCGCCCCCGGGACCCCGCCACCGCTATCCTGACGGTCATGCGACCTCGCCCAGCAGGTCCACGGCCTCTTTCAGCCTCATCTCGTTCTTCTCCGCCATCGGCGCCAGGGGGAGCCTCAGGGGTCCTGCGGCGAGGCCGATCATCCTCGTCGCCGTCTTGACGGGGATGGGGTTCGTCTCCAGGAAAAGGGCGGAGACGAGGGGAGAGAGGATGTAATGGAGCCTCCGGGCCTTCTCGAGGTCTCCCTTCAGCATCGCATCCACCATCGCCACCATCTTCCTCGGAGCCACGTCTGCCACCACCGATATGACCCCCTTCCCCCCCAGGGCCATGATCGGGAGGGTGAGGCCGTCGTCCCCAGAGAGGACGAAGAACTCCTCGTCTCGGGTCAGCTCGATGATCGCCGAGATCTGGGATAGGTTCCCGCTCGCCTCCTTTATCCCGATGACGTTCTCGAGCTTCGCGAGCTCCGCCACCAGCTCAGGCTTGAGGTTGATGCTCGTCCTCCCCGGGACGTTGTAGAGGATGAGGGGAAGGTCGGAGCTCTCGGCCACCGCCCTGAAGTGGGCGAGCATCCCCCGGTCGTTCGGCTTGTTGTAGTAGGGGGTGATCAGGAGGGCGGCGTCGGCGCCGGCGTCCTCGGCGTGCTTGGTCAGCTCCACGGCCTCCCGGGTGTTGTTCGACCCGGTCCCGGCCACCACCTTAACCCTGGCGGACTCGACGGCGATCTCGACAACCCTTTTGTGCTCCTCGAAGTTGAGAGTGGCAGACTCGCCGGTGGTGCCGCAGGGGACGATGCCAGCGACGCCGGCCGCGCTGAAGTACTCGACGTTCCCCCTCAGCCCCTCCTCGTCCACCTCTCCATCCTCTCGGAAGGGGGTGATGATGGCCGGCAGCACACCTTCAAACATCCACCTTACTCTCCTCGGATCTGGGCTTTGCGGGTTATGTAGCCCGCGACTCGGTTGCGGATGGTCTTGTTCTTGATGTCGGTGTACTCCGAGACCATATCCTTGTTATGCTCGAAGTCGTTGTTGAAGACCCCCTGGTAGGCCTTCATCAGGTCATCTGCAAAATTCTTGATGTAGTTAGGCTTTACGCTTCCCATATAGGACACTCCAAATAAAGAACCGCAATGTTACAGCACCAAACTTCAATTTATAGGTTCCCGTCTGGCGGATAGACCCCTGGCGATCTCCACCGCCAGATCCGCCACCTCGCCGGCGGATCGGCCCAGGAGCCTGAGCATGGGCTCCTTTCCGGGGCCGCCCCGGTCCCAGATGACCTGGGGGACCGGCCGCTCTAACCGGCCCAGATCGGTCGCACCCCCCTCCTTCGACCCGGACCTGAAGCGGCGTATCGCCTCCCCCGTCCCCCAGCTCATCGTCTTCTCGCCTTCCGGCTCCTCCTCCCGGCTGAAATCGGACGCCGAGAGGCCGAGGGCGAGGGCCGCCTCCAGGACATCCTCGCCGAACCGGAGGTTCATCGCCGCCCTCGCCCCGGGATCGAAGCTCATCGCCGCGAGGATGATCCTGGCGACGTGGCGGCTCGCCCCGAATCGGACCGATCCACATGCTCTGACCCTTCTTCCCGCCCTCACCAGCCTCCCCTCGACGGCGGCGACGTCTTCGGGGCCCGAGGCGCCGAATATCGCCATCCCCAAATTCAACCCCACCTCCGGGATCAGATCGACGAGGGCCGGCTCCGAGAGGAGGGCCTCGACCCCGTCGGAGACCCCCGTAAAGACGGCGTATCGGTCCGCCCTCTCGAGGGCTTCGCCGAGGGGGTTGACGGGGGAGGCGCCCCTGCCGACGGCGATGCTCTTTCTCACCGAGCCGGCGGCGAAGGCCTTCGCGAGCCTCGCCGCCTCCTCGATATCCCGACCCCCCGCCAGAAATGCGGCTGTGGCCGCCGAGTAGGTGCAGCCGACGCCGTGGTTTCCTCCCGGGACCCTCTCGCCCCGGATGATGCAGTATCCTTTCGCCGTCACCAGAAGGTCGTCTCCGGCGAGATGGCCTCCGGTGACGACGGCCGCCTCCGCCCCCAGGTCGAGGATCGCCTCCCCGGCCCGGAGGGCGCTCCCCTCGTCGGTGACCCGGATCCCCGTCAACGCCTCCGCCTCGAGGATGTTGGGGGTGACCACCCGGGCGAGGGGGATGAGCCTCTCGACGAGGAGGCCGAGGGCCTCCGGATCGAGGAGCCGTCCTCCCGCCTCCGCCTCCACCACCGGGTCGACGACCAGGGGGATCTCCTCCCTCTCGAAGAAGCCGGCGACCTCCAGGACCACCTCCCGGGATGAGAGCATCCCCGTCTTGGCGGCGGAGATCTCGAAGTCCTCGGCTAGGGCCGCAAGCTGGGATATGACCGCCTCGGGGGGCATGGGGTAGACCTCCAGGACGCCGAGGGTGTTCTGGGCGGTAACGGCGGTGATCGCCGAGGTCCCGTGACAGCCGAGGGCTCCGAAGGTCTTGATGTCCGCCTGGATCCCCGCCCCTCCGGAGGAGTCGGAGCCGCCGACGGTGAGAAGGACGGGGGCCATGGATCACCTCCGCCCTTTCGCCTTCGTCTCCGCCTCCCGGAGGAGGTCGGGGGAGAGGCCGTACTCCCGGGCTACCTTCAGGGCCTTGTTGTAGAGGCCGGAGTCCATATGCGCCGCGAAGGCCTTCTCGGCGGCGGCTATCCTCATATCGTCGGGGAGCTCGAAGTCGACGGCTATATCGGCGGCGTTCTTGGCGAGGCCGAAGTCCATGCTCTTGTTGTAGGCCCGGATTGCCGCCTCCCTCACCATCTCCGGCGGGAGGTCGTACTTCTTCGCGAACTCCGCCGCCGCCTTGTACTGCTCGCCGTCGACCTTCCTCACAAAGGACCTGGACGCAGCCTCGACGACCATCTTCTTCGATAGGCCGTACTCCTTCGCCAGCTCCGCCGCCAGGGAGTACTCGCCTAGGCCCAAGACCCTCGAGTACTCCCTCCTGACGGCATCCTGGAGCGGCTCGGCGGATAGGGAGTAATCCTCCCTGATCTTTGCCGCCTCCCGATACCGGCCCTGGGCCATCCTCTCCTCGAAGAGCCGGATCGCCTCGGCCGGAGCAATTTCAGCCATCGTCAAACACCTCCGAGGCTATAATATGTCCGCATCGTATAAAAAAAGATCAGGATCAGTCCAGGGCGGTGATGAAGGCGTACTGGCTGGTGGTGGGGAGGTTTCGCCTCAGCTCCCGGATCTCGGGCATGTAGATGATCACCATCTTCCGATCGCCCCGCTCGATCTTGAGGAGCTTTCTCACCAGGATCCCCTCCGCCTCCCCCTGGACCCGGGCCGAGCCGCTCCCGTACTGGGGGGCCATCTCGATGAGGATCGGGAGCCTCAGCCTGTCCCAGAGGTACCGGGGGACCGCCTCGGAGATGACCTTCAGCTCCTTTTTGTCCATGATGAAGAAGGTGTTGTCCTTCCCCCGGACCCCGGGCTTCTCCTCCTGGAGGAGCTCCGTCAGCCTCTTCCTCCTCCCGGGAAGGTGCTGGTTCATCGACTGAACCGTCTTCACTATCAGATTGTTGTCAACGGCGACCATCCCTACCCCTTCCGCCCCGGACCGTCTTAAAGGTTCTCCCGACCTATTATCTCACGAGTCCTCGAGTCACAGGTCCTCGAAGGTGTGCTGGACGGGGTTCCTCCCGACCTTCAGATGAGATGTCGCCGCCCTCCTCACCCGGTCCCGGTGCTCCTCGGTGGTGTAGACCCCCAGCCTCCAGGCGGCGAGGTGGGCCCTCTCCATGATGGTGACTAGGGGGGATACCTCCCGGAGGGGCCTCTCCTCCCCGTCCACCCCGACTACGCCGACGTTCCCCTCCGCTATCCGGGGGAGGCCGGGGTTGTCTACGAGGACGTAGAGGGGATCGACCCCGGCGATCTCGGCGATCTCCTCGGCGATCCTCCCCTCCTTCCCCATCTTCTCCGGCGCCTCGAGCCGGTCCCGGCCCACGTATATCGCCCGCTTGAAGAGCCTCCTCGCCCTGATCCTCTCGATGATCTCCCCGGGGTAACCCCCCGTCGAGGCCATGGCGGCGGAGAGCTGGAGGTCGTCCATCTCCCGGATCCTTCGGGGATCGGACCCCTCCTCGACCATGACCCGGACCCCTACATCCAGCATCTTCTGGGCTATCCTGGAGGCGTGGTGGAAGTAGACCGTCGGGTACATCAGGAGCCTGGAGACGAGGAGGGACTCTGCGGCGTGGACCCCCCCCTCCTCGAGGACTAGGTGGCCTTCTTTCATCGCCATCGTCTCCATCAGCCTCTGATAATCGACGACGCCGTAGGCGACGCCAGTGTAGTGGGAGTCCCGGGTGAGGTAGTCCATCCTGTCGACGTCCACCTCCCCGCTGACCACCTGCCCCAGGGGGGTCTCCCCCCGGATCAGCCTCAAGATCCGGTGGGGCTGGAGGCCCCGGTCCCTCAGGACGTCCCCCAGCTCCCCCCTCCTCAGCCGGTCGGCGAC
>Ga0334893_1002865_pt1 | contig 11965 bp, 10 predicted proteins | sample GraSluR3_MG_5_FD_207218 | JGI IMG/M metagenome (GOLD analysis project Ga0334893, IMG submission 207218) | Sludge microbial communities from methane-producing bioreactor in Wageningen University, Netherlands - Granular Sludge_09_05-R3 | ecosystem: Engineered > Bioreactor > Anaerobic >...
GCGGAGCTTCTCTTCTTTACTGATCGAGGGTCGCATCCGACCCAGGATGCCCGGCTCAATTTGCTTGCCGATGTCTTTGAGATTATCTCTGCTGACAACCTTATAGTGCTTATTATCCAGCATTATACATCCAATTGATGCCAGAGCTTCCATATAGACGAATACCCACTGACGACTCCTACCGAAGGCATCGGCAATCTTTCTTATGGAAGTGTAATACCCGGCCTCGATAAGATCGAGAAGAGCAGATGCAGCATGCATCTCGAACTTCCAGTCTCCCTTCTGGTTGTAACAAACCTTGGGACTGTAGCGATCAGCCAAGACATAGATGCCCTCTTTCTTTGAGATGAGTTTGATCGTCTTATCTGCCAGCAGTTCAAGCAGCACAGGCTCAATTACAGAGAGATCTTGAGCTATCATGCTGGAGACCGTCTCTGCGGTGAACGGCTTCTTGAACTGCCTTACGAAGTTGAGTACCAGATCTTTAGTCTTCATTTTACAAGCTTGAGATCGATTACTCTTCCGGTTGATTCGCTTAGTTTTAGCTCTCCGGTTTCAATGGAGTGCATCATCTTCATGGCTTTGCGTAAGTTGCCCTTTGCCGACTCATGGATCAAGTTCACGATCTTCTCGGTCACTTCCACATCCAGCACTTCCTTGGCGAGGATTTTGATGTCCTTGCGGTTTACGGGTTTGAACTCATAGAATGAGTTGCAGCGGTCGAAGTAGTATTCATTGATCTGGGAAAGCCGATCCTTGGCATTCTGCATGCCCACCAGGATCACTACGGTTAAGGTCTCATCCACGATGTCTCTGATGGCCCCAAGCAGCTTATCGTGTTTGAAAGCATAGTCGATCTCATCGATTACGATTACCATGTCTTCCTGCTCTTCCAGAATCTGCAGGCTGAGCTTGAAGAGGTTATTGGTAGTTCCGTAGGGGATGTTGTAGCCGAGGTTAAACCGCTGATACAAGGCAGTGATCAGATCGACTGCGAAGGACTTAGGGGTAGTTGTAGCTTCCAGTCTCAGGTAGATATAACCTCTCTGGAACGCCATTCTTTGGGCATAAGTGGTCTTGCCGAGACCGGGCAGTCCGTAGATCAGTCCCAGTCCGACCATCTCCATCTTGGGTCTATTGAGCAGGTAGTTGACGCACTGATCGGCTTCAACCACATTGCTTATTCTTACGAGTTGGTTCTGTTTCAAGGTTCCTCCTTACTTGATTCCTATGAACTTGAGCATCTCTTCGAAGCTCTTCTCTTTGGGTTTGATTACATCATCATCGTCATCCTCCACCTTAAGCGGCTTGGGAGGATCGAGCTTATTGGGCAGCGCTGCCTGCACTTGCTTATCAAGCTCTTCCATCAGCTGATCGGCGCTGGGTGGAGGAGCTTCAAGGGTTGGAGCTTGGATAAAAGTGGGATTGTGTTCTACCTCAGCCATCGGCAGTGGCTTAACCAATCGATCCACCGCTTCCTGCGTCTGTCTGACGATCTGCTTGGTGCGCTTGGCGATCAGCTTCTGATGCCGCTTATTGGCTTTCTGCTCCTTATGCAGTTCAGCCGCTGAGATCGGATTGTCTTTATCCAGCAAGATGAATGGATCTTGCGACCTGCGGACTTCCGCCTGGCAGATGAAGTTGTCTTGCATATCGTAGACGAGTATCCAGCGCAGATCACTCAGATCGTAGCGAATCAGCAGTTCTTTACCGATATGCCCGATCAGCTCCGTATCCCAGTACATCAACTTGTTAAGCATAATACCATTGTTACGTAATGTCTTACGAACTGTGGACATCATCATGAAATTGAGCTTGTCGGCTTTGATCTTCTGCTCTTCCGGTACGGGATTGGCACTAAAGACTTCCCAGGGCGACTTACCTTTCAAGCCGCTGTGTGGAGCTTCGCCATACATCTTCCGGATGAAGAAGCCAATCATCTGCATGGCTTCTTCTATGGTAGGAGGAGTGGAATCGTACATCTTTCTTGCCCACTTCTCGTTACGCATCAGGGTAGCCGGTTTATCGTCTATCGATGCACCACGGAAGCTGCCGATGAAGCGTTCAAAGCGTTCCTGGAAGGTCTTGAAGAATCTCTCGATCACCTTGGCTTTGGCATTGTAGCTTTCGGCGAAGGCTACCTGGATGCCCAGGCGTGGAAAGATACCTGCCAGATCGCTGGAGAGGTCATGCTCCTGCCACTTCTCGTTAAAGAGCTTTGCCCGGAAGGCTTTGCCGTTATCGAGATAGACGTACTTGGGAACACCGCCCCAGTTGAGGAAGGCGTTTCTGAAAGCGATCTGGATATGCTGGCTGTCCTCTGTAAAAGCGAGTGAGGCACCTACCGGGTATCTCGATGCCCAGTCAAAGACCATGATCATGGTCATCCGCTGTGCTTTCCCGGTCTTGGGATTCATGATATCAAAAGCCAGGGTATGACCGTCTGCCACCCATACGTCTCCCACGTTCAAGAGGCTGGAATCTCGGATGATCGTCTTGACTATGGTCTCAGCCACTGCTTTACTGCCAAGTCTCGCTTGAGTCCAGATTGCCATGTTGTCCCGTTTCCAGTCATTGCACCAGCGCACCATGGTTGGAATCGAACTGGGAGATTCTAAGGCTCCCATACGGGCATAAGCTTTAATAGTGGTAACCGCCGTATATATCTTCACTTTCTGGGGAGTCAGCAGCAGCTTAAGCATGAACTGCTGTTCCAGATACGTAACCTTGCGTCCTTTGGTCTGGTTCTTGGACTTGTGAATCAAAGCGAACATATTGCGGTTGGTCTCAAGATAGAGGTCGACCCACTTCCGTAGCGATCTCTCAGTTCTCTTTCCCCGGGTCTTGAACAGCTCCGGAACCAGATTGCCGCTATTGTATTCAACTGCGATTTGGTTCCAGGTCTCGAGCCGGGCTTCACTTTCCTCTAATCTCTCTAATACCGTTTCACAGAACTGAGCATACAACTGTGCCTCCGGCATAAAGCTGAGCAACTCCTTCGTTTCCGGCTCAAGATTAACATCTGGGCTCTTCTCCATATATATAGGAGTGTCATGTATCGGTTCTGGCAATTGCTCGGGCTTAAGCACTTTCATATCCGTTTGGATATTCTTCTTGGCTTTTCCTGACTTTCTAATGAACTCAAACTTGTGCCCGGCTTTTACCAGTGACATGATCTTCTCAGCTTCTCGATTATAGGCATCTACGTCGATGCTGTCTAAGAAATCGTCATAGGAATCCATTATGCCTCTCCTGCCTTCGTATATGAAGTAATGAACAGGCAATCCCGCTCCTCGGAGCAGAAGCTCATCCGCTCCGGCTCCAGGCTGATTGCTTGTTGGCCATACTTTCTACGGTAAGCCATCTCGGTCTCAAGCAACTCACCATGCACGAATACAAAAGTCTTGGTGGTATGGGTCTTGCCGCTGGATACAGTCCTGTTGACTGCCGCTATGCTGCCTTCCTTCACCATCCTGCGTATCGTCTTTACCGATTTTCCGGTTATCTCTGCCACCCTTGCCAGGGGCAGCCAGATCATTGTTAAGTCGTTCACCATTTCATAACCATCCAGTTTGTTCCGCTTCTTTGAATTTGGACTTGGACATAGCTCAGAGTTCGGACTTGGACATTTCAATCCCTTCGGACTTGGACATGGACTTGGACATTTTTCGTAGCACTTGGACACAAATTCCGCAAAAGAATGGATATTGTGCCCGGAAGCTATACGCAGTGAGCGCTTGATGCTGTTTTGTCCAAGTCCGATCGGATTTGTTTGGACTTGGACATTCTGCATCGAGCAGGCATCGCAGCCTGGTTTTCGACTCTTTCTTGCGTTCATTTTCACCTCTCTTTATAGTTTAGTTAGGGTGCTAACTTCCATGCATCCAATATCTTGGGAAGTCCTTTCCACCTACTGGCGGAACTTTCCGGCACATTTCCGAAAGGTGCTCATTCTTGACGGCACGAATGCCATTGGGAAATGCCCCTCTCAAAAAAAAGGATTGACACATCTATATAACTCTGTTTAGCTGTTCCGAGTTCATATTGCTATCCAAATGGATATTGTCAATGAGATTTTGAACAATGGAGGTATTATGGCAGCCAAGGAAGTCGGAAAGCGACTGGCTATGCTGATGAAGAACATGAAGTTAAAGAATTATCAGTTTGCCGAAAAATATGGTATTTCCGGAGCCTCATTATCCCGCTATAAATCCGGAGAGAGGTATCCCGATCCCGAACTTTTACTCAAGATGTCAGAGAATGGAATCAATGTAAATTGGCTTCTGACTGGCAAGGGTACGACCCAAATTGTGCAGGATTTTGACGGGTGGATGAAGGAGAGAATGGAAGAGAAGCTCAAGGTGGTCGATAGTCGCACTGGGCTAATCCAAGCGCCTACAATAGATTACACTCGCACGATAAACCTCACGATTCTTGGCGAAATTTCCGCCGGACCCAGAGAGGATGTCGTAGACCTGCGGGATTTAGGCGAAAACATAGAACTCCCTCGCTCTTTGCTACCCGGCAGACCAGATAACTATATGGCATTTAGAGTAAATGGACATAGCATGGAGCCCAATATCCTACATGAAGACATCGTGGTCATCAAACAGGAGCTTGATTGGGAATTGGCGAATGAAAAGGTCAGTGCAGTCCGAGCTGATGATGGTGTCACGCTCAAAAAAGTGGAACTTGATCACGCCAATAAACGTATTATCTTACAGCCATTTAATATAGACTACAAAGTCCAGATATTAGACCCGGATCAGGGTCTCGATATATATCTGATCGGAGTTTTGTCACTTCAGTTGCGGCTTTTCTAAATCGATGCTTTGGACTGGAAGTGGCAGATGTCCAAATCCAGTCCAAAATCAGCGCAATTTGAAGTTATCGGTGATTAAAGAACGTCCAGAAACGTCCAAATTCTCAATGTCCAAGTCCAAACATAGTCCATCATATCTCCGCACCACATAAGGCTTTATCCCCATTTGTCCAAGTGAGGACGATTTGAAGCTTTGGGTGACGGTTTATATCCGCTCACCGAAAATTGCAAATCGAGGGAAAGTGGTTTTTTTGAGCTCTCTTTTCTGTCCATTTAGGTCACCGAAAATTGCAAATCGATCACTGAAAATTGCAAATGGATCACCGATAATTACAAATAAAGAGTCACCGAAAATTGCAAATCGATCACTGAAAATTGCAAATTGGATTTTGGGTAGGGCTTTGACTGATATCATACCAGCATAAAAAAATATCGTGGGGAGCACCGGGCGGTGTCCCCACGACTCGGAGGGCATTCAATGTAGGGTCTGTAGGCTGTATCCAATGTGAGATTTGGCTGAATTTCTGTCAATGAAGATTCTTGCATATTCTTTATCATATTGAGCGGAATGGACTTGACCACGGTTGCGAGGGGTGTACAGTAGGACAAGCGGTCTGTGCTCTTTGAACACAGTGTTGGTTTCAATCTCTGCCGGAAGGTTCAGAACCGATAGCATTTCCAGAATGGTTACAGGCAGAGCAGCTGGCATCAGCCCTTCCTCATCAACTCAGAGAGCTCAATCGCCCGACGACCAACCTGTTTAGCCCACCGGGAGGCTAACATCCCATTGGCAGCTCTCTCGAAGTCACCAGAGCCAATGAAAGCCAGAGTGTTCCTGAAACCCAGTAGACCAGTAATGCCCAGATTGAAGCACATATTGAGTAGAACTGACTTGCGGGTCTCATTCAAACCGGAATAGATATCAGGAAGATCAGCCAGGAGTTCACTCTCACAGCGCAGGATGTCGTTCTCCAGCAGGACAAGGGCTTCTTTCTGAGAGATACCAATAGCCTCAAGATTGCGACCTACTCCGATAGTTAGTTTACCAGCAGGACAGCGGTATGGCTTGAGCTTCAGACCCTCATGTTTAATAAGATGTTCTGTGACCTTCTGCAATAAGCTCTGTTCCATGTTTTCTCCAGGAATTATTAATCTGGAGTCAGGAAACCACTTCCCCACTTGTTGACAAAAAAGGATGACTAAGGTTGCCACAGTTTTTGCTATTGACAAATAACTACATCTCTGTACTTTGCAGTAAATGCAAGATATCAGCCCGTCGCAGCAAGGTAGATTATTTATGAAAAAGAACTTGACTTGGATTAGCAAGATGAAAACAATGCAATTGGTCGCTTGGCCTTACATAGATTGTGAGTAACGAGGGATATCAGATGCCCTCAAACAACCAGAGAAACAATGAGTTGGAATTTACACCAACATTTGGGACTCTACAGCTTCGAATCGGACACATATAGAACCATTTGCATGGCTTCAGGTGAAAGGCTCGATAATAATTCTGTTCAGCATGATAGCGATATTCCGGGTGATGGATCAGGGATGTGGGATGACTGAGTGGCATCACAATAAAATCCCGGCACACAAATGCTTTGCCGATCAAGCCCGGGTATTCTGATTTTGTGAAGCGACCGATCCCTCTGCTTTCAAAAATATATTTGCTGGCATAGTAACCCAAGGGCGTCACGATTTTTGGTCTTACATAGCTAAGCTCTTGCTCCAAATACTGCGAACAAGCTACTATTTCTGCTTGTTTTGGTCTTCGGTTTTGAGGCAGTTTACATTTAAGTAAATTGCTCATATAAAAATCATCTGTGCCTGCATCAATGGCCGCAATCATCGACCAAAACACATCACCGCTGGGTCCGGCAAACATTTTACCCCTCAGATCCTCGGTTTCTCCCGGTGCCTGGGCGATCAAAAATATCTCTGCCCGCGGATTCCCTTCTCCGGGTAGAACGCGGGTTCGAGTTTCACAGAGTGAGCAGGCACGGCAATCTTTTAGCCCTTTGATCATCTTAATATCCAAAATTTCGAGGAGGCAAAATACTGTGATCAGAGCCAGGGCTTATAAACAGGATTGAATTCCCAGCCCGGTGCAGCAAGCTAGCTATAACATCACGGGAACAGTGGCTACGCCCACCATGAACCCAGCCGGAGGAACCTATCAAACCTCGCAGAGTGTGGTGATAAGCTGCTCTACGGCGGGCGTCACCATCCGCTATACCATCGATGGCAGCGACCCTACGGATACCTCTATGATCTATGCCAATCCCATTATCTGCCCGCTGGATAGCTACACCCTAATTAAAGCGAGGGCCTATAAGCAGGATTGGCTTCCCAGTCCCATTGCCAATTCCAGCTATTGGATTACCGGAACCGTGGCCACGCCGTCCTTCGATCCCAGTGGTGGAACCTACATTGGCGCTCAAACAGTTACCATCAGTTGTGCCACACCCGGAGCTCAAATCCGCTATACCACCGATGGTACAATGCCAACTGTGACCTCATTCCTGTATACAGCCCCTCTGGCCGTTAATACCACCACTACCCTAAAAGCCAGGGGATTTAAGGATAGCTGGATTGCCAGTGAAGTGGCCTCAGCGGTGTACACCATCAACGGCACTGTGGCCAGCCCCACTTTTGATCCTCCCGCCGGAGATTATGAGGAGGAGATCGACGTGGTAATATCATGTTCCACTCCCGGAGCCATAATTCGCTATACCAGCGATGGCAGCGAACCCAATGCCTCCTCGGAGATATATGGTGTGCCTCTGCATCTCGATCAGGATACCACTCTCAGAGCAAAGGCCTATTTATCGAATTGGGCACCCAGCGCTACAGTCACTGCGGTTTATCAGATATCTGTGGATGTAGATGATCCCCATGCAGTACCCCTGTACACAGGCATTCATCAGGTGTATCCCAATCCCTTTGCAGAGAATGCCACCATCCGGATGGGATTTAAGGATGCCAATTCGTCCTATGTGCTGAATATCTATAATATCCGGGGCGAACTGGTACATCAAAGCTCAGGAATGGCCAAGGGCTATGTGAATCATAGCTGGAACGGCTGCGATAACCGGGGCAGGAAATTGCCCTCAGGTGTATACCTGATTGCATTGCATTGCAATGGTAGCCGCCAAACAAAGAAGATTGTACTAAGATAACCAAATACAAGTGAAAATGAAACCGGAGCTTAAGCGGCTCCGGTTGTTTTTTGGGGATAAAAAATGAGGGGAACAGCAAGGTGTTCCCCCCCCCCACAAGTATTTTTACAGATTAATCGAAAAGGCCAGCCGCAGGCTTCTCAGGAAGTGGGTGTTCCACAGTTCCGCATTATCTGTGTCAAACATAGCCAGCAGGTCGATCTGCAGGTTTTTATTGGCCTTGTAGCCAATACCGTAGCTAAAGCTATTGTCTGAAGTACTGGTCTTTGTGGAGCTGTTCTCTTTCAGCGAGGTATTATCTTCGATCCAACTATCAGCTATCCCATCTGGAGTGTATTCTACTATCAGAGTGGGCTCTATGAGCGTGGGATTGTATCTATATTTGGATATCGTGGTGGTGTGCGAGAATACCGAGCCAAAGCGCATAGCCCACTTGGCATTGGAGGTGAACCAATATTCCAAGCCCACGGGTACTCTAACCGTGTGAGTATAATCCTCTCCGGTTACATCGCCGCTGGATTTGGAGATTTCTTTTTGGGCGGTCACCCATTCTCCGGTGAAGGCATGGTAGGTGGTATCCAGATAGGCAGTGTAGTAATCGTAGGTGCCATCCAGCTTTTCCGACATGTGATTATAGGCGATTCCCAAGCCAAAGAAAGTGCTGGAATTGAGAGGCATATTCAGGCGGGACATCAATCCCAGTTCCATGCCTGATTCATCACCATCGATATCGAAGATATCTTCATAGATGTTTCGTTCCAGGGCAATGGGTGAGTATTGATTGCTATAGTCACGCATCCGGCTTTCGACATCATTGCTGATCATTCCCACTGATATCGCAGCGGCGAGGTATCCTGAATGCGCATGATCCTCATTGGGAACAAGGGTATAGCGCACTCTTCCGGCCAGACGATTGGCCATTTGGTCGCTGGCATATTTATGCGTGGAACTGGCTTCATCTCTGAGGAAGCTGCTGTTTATAGAGTTATGTTCTTTGTACAATACCTCATTGTTGCTATCTTGATCCAGATTGCCCAGGTCGAGGCTATAATATCCGCTCAGTTCCCATTTTTCGCCACGATGGGAATAGGCTAATTGGTTACGCAGAGTGGAACTATCTGTGGTTTGCTTGAAATCTCCGGTTAAGGCACTATCTTCATCATATGCATTCACCAGAGGGTCCATATCCGGCAGGGCTTCCATTTGATATATCCCTTCGTAGGACGGATCACCGTAGTCAAAATATAGCATATCTTGATGGCAATAGCTATTTTCAGAGGAATCTTTCACATACCCCAGCTTATATCCCAGGACATTGTTTTCTCCAAGCGGATAGGACAATACCAGCGAGAGATTGGAGTTCTTATCCAGTTCCATGTTTCTGAATTTCTGGTAGTAATTCACATAGTTGTCGTAGAGATTATTGCCGTTGGTATCGATATAACCCTGCCAGTCGTATTCAGCCTGACCAATGGTGGATACATAAATATCGTCATATGGATCTGCATAGAAATCAAACGGCAAGGGGTTCTCAGTGTCGTGATATTTGAATAGCAGCGCCGCCTTCAGGTTTGTGATAAAGGTTTTGTCGGTGCTGCCACCTAGCAGCAGGTAGTTTTCGCTGCTATCTTTGAACAATTGATCTTCAGAAGAGTAATTGCTAAGCCCTGTGAAGAACCTGATTCCCTTCAGGTAGCTAAGGTCCAGGGGATCAAAGGCATATTCCACATCCCCGTCCAGGGCTCCACCGGTGGAAAGATAGCGAAAGGAATTGAATTCCTGTCCGGCTAAACAGATCGCCATTCCCAATAGAATCAATATTACTATGCTCTTTTTCATTTTGCACTCCTTCCGGCCAAGCTTTTTGCTCCGCTTTTTCCATCCAGATTCACCACGATCGGATTGGTGATGCTATCCGGCCCTGATTCATATACCACCATGCCATTATGATCGATGATTTGATAGTAATTTTCGTTACTGTAGCTTCCAGGCTGGTAATAAGAGGTGATCAAATCTCCATCCTGCACGTCGAAAGTGAATACTTCCGGACCACTTCCAGTAGCTAAAGTTATCTCATCCAATACGATATTGTCATTCACCAGCACCGTTAAGAGGCCTCCGGTCCAGCCATCTCCCCAGGTGTCATACAGGGCTATTTCCCAGCTTACATACTGAGCTTGTTCCTGGATGGTGATGCTGCGGATATTGGAAGCTGGAGATTCGGTGTCCGGATTTGTTTCGGTATCCACGGCAGTAACGTAATACTCATAGGTAGTGCCTATCATCAGGTTGCTTTGGTCAATATAGCTATGCTGAGGGATGGTTACCATTCCAATATTGTTAAAATTTACATTGCCTGCGATCCTGCGGTAGATCCGGTAGCCAGTTTCTCCATTACAGCTCTCAATCCAGTTTAGCTCCACGTTAAGATTGGGTTGCAGTTGCTGAAGTCCATACAGATAGGGCGCATTGGCCATGTTATAGTTTACGTTGATTGTCTCCGTTTCCCCGGGGTAGCAGTCTTCATAGTATCCCACTTTGTTTATCTGATAGGTGTAGGTTCCAAATTGCTGCACAGTCATATCCGTGTAGCGATACACGTGATCGTGGGTAGCGGGCAGGGATTCATTCACTTCATGCAGATAAGTTCCATTACGGAAGATTTTGAATTTTCCGGGGATATCGCTGGGATCTGTCCATTGCAGCTCCACATGGTTATCGCTGGTGACCCGGGTAAACAGCACCGGAGCTTCCAGGGATGCGGTTTTGATGGTGAGCGTATCCGCTCTGCTGAGCCCTGTTTTGATCATGGTGGCGATCGAGTACTTGTAATACTGATTTTGGTTCAACAGGGAATCGGTAATGCTGTCTTGGGTGATATCAAAAATCTCCCTTATCAGACTGTTGTTTCTGAATAACTTGTAGCATACGAAATTTGGGTCGTTACTGGCATTCCATTCAAGAGCCACGTTATCGGCTCTGATCTTGTAATTTCGGTAGCCAGGATAAAAACTGCCGCTACTATCCATCAGGGTTTCACGAACAAACATGGGTTTGGCATCTGCGTTGTCTGGCTCAAAATCGTCCAGAGACAGTAATTTGTCGTCACAAGCGGATAAAATGAACAAACAAATTAATGCCAGCCACAACAGCTTAGAATATTGCATCATTGTTCCTCCAGTAAAATTTGCTCCAGTATGCTCAGTGCTGATAACTTGTCAAGCAGAATGTGCCCATGATTTTGATGCTATCTGAAATCAATGCTCTCTTCTAACCTAAGTGGGTAGTATAGAACCGCCGTCATTCCAGCGAAAGAGCTATAAAGAGTCACCGAAAATTGCAAATCGGATCACTGAAAATTGCAAATCGAGGGAAAGTGGTTTTTTTGAGCTCTTTTATCTGTCCATTTAGGTCACCGAAAATTGCAAATCGATCACCGAAAATTGCAAATGGATCACCGATAATTACAAATAAAGAGTCACCGAAAATTGCAAATCGATCACTGAAAATTGCAAATTGGATTTTGGGTAGGGCTTTGACTGATATCATACCAGCATAAAAAAAATATCGTGGGGAGCACCGGGCGGTGTCCCCACGACTCGGAGGGCATTCTATGTAGGGTCTGTAGGCTACATGCAAGGTGAGATTTGACTGGATTTCTGTCAATGAAGATTCTTGCATATTCTTTATCATATTGAGCGGAAAGGACTTGACCACGGTTGCGAGAGGTGTGCAGTAGACCCATAAATTATCAGTCGGGTAACCGAGAAGGAGATCAAGATGAACAGACTAAACAAGAATCGCAAAGAGCAGGCAGTTGAAGAGATTATCGAGTCCCAGTCCGGATTATGCGAATATCCCTTCGATAAAGACTTCCACTATGATAACTGGTGGAATCAGTTCCGAGGCCCCTGGCTCAAGTCGGAAACAATGACCGATGAGCAGATAAGGATAAAAGCAG
>Ga0334893_1002868_pt1 | contig 11955 bp, 7 predicted proteins | sample GraSluR3_MG_5_FD_207218 | JGI IMG/M metagenome (GOLD analysis project Ga0334893, IMG submission 207218) | Sludge microbial communities from methane-producing bioreactor in Wageningen University, Netherlands - Granular Sludge_09_05-R3 | ecosystem: Engineered > Bioreactor > Anaerobic > Unclassified...
TATTGAAGTTGAACAGAGAGAAGAAAATGCCAATTTATATTATGTAGAGTATCCCATTAAAAATTCACCAGAAGAAAAAATCACCGTAGCTACAACAAGACCTGAAACCATGCTTGGTGATACCGCTATTGCAGTAAATCCAAAAGACAAGCGATATAAAAAATATATTGGCAAAGTGGCAATACTGCCTTTAGTAGGTAGAGAACTGCCGATTGTTGCCGATGATTATGTGGATCCGGAATTTGGCACAGGTGCAGTAAAAATAACTCCTGCCCACGATTTAAATGACTTTGAATTAGGACAAAGGCATGATCTTGAGGAAATAAATATCTTAAATGATGATGGAACAACAAATAAAAATGCCGGTAAATATAATAATATGAGTGTCATGGAATGCCGTAAAAAGATTATTGAAGACCTTGAAGAAAAAGGTTATTTGCAAAAAGTTGACAGTTACAGGCATTCGATAGGACATTGTTACAGATGTGATACAGTAATCGAACCATATCTCTCCAAACAATGGTTTGTAAAGATAGAAGAACTGGCTAAGCCGGCTATTGATGCTGTCGAAACTGATAAAACAGCTTTTGTCCCTAAAAGATGGTCTAAGGTCTATTTCGAATGGATGTATAATATCCGTGATTGGTGTATTTCTCGACAATTGTGGTGGGGACATCGCATACCTGTATGGTATTGTCAGGATTGCGGAGAAATGATGGTTCTGATGGATGATCCTTTGGAATGTTCTAAATGCCATAGCAAAAATATTATTCAGGATAAAGATGTGCTTGATACCTGGTTTAGTTCTGCTCTCTGGCCTTTTTCCACTCTTGGCTGGCCGGAAGACACCCCGGATTTAGAGGAATTTTATCCAACTTCATTATTGATTACCGGATTTGATATTATATTTTTCTGGGTTGCTAGAATGATGATGATGGGTTTAAAATTTAAAAATGATATTCCTTTTGAAAAGGTTTTTATAAATCCTCTAATTAAAGATATTGAAGGCAAAAAAATGAGTAAATCAAAAGGGAATGTCATTGACCCTTTATTAATGATTGATCAATATGGTGCCGATGCCTTGAGAATGACGCTGGCTGCTTTGACTATCCAGGCCAATTATATTCGACTGGCAAAGGAAAAGATTGAGACATTCAGAAACTTTACCAATAAGATATGGAATGTAGCACGCTTTTCGTTAACACATCTGGAAGATTTTGACCCGGAAGAAGTGAAAAAAGATGATTTGAAATACAGTTTATTTGATGAATGGATACTTTACCAGTTGAATAATACTGTTAAAAAGGTTACCGAAAGCCTGAATAATTTTAAATTTAGTGATGCTGCTATGACTATTTATGATTTCAGCTGGAATTACTTTTGTGACTGGTATGTTGAACTAATAAAAGAGACTCTATACAGCAAAGATGGAACCGCAGAGAAGAAAACCGCTCAATATGTTTTATGGTTTGTACTGGATAATATATTGAGATTACTGCACCCATTTATGCCTTTTATTACTGAGGAGATATGGCAAAAAATACCTCACAAGGAATTAAGCATTTCAATCTCAAGCTGGCCTGAGTATGAAAAAATAAGGGCTAAAAAGAATCTGGAAGAAAAAGTGCTTACGATTCAAGAAGTAATAAAAACAATTCGTAATATTAAAGCTGAAATGAATATACCGCTTGCAAGGGGTATTGATGTGCTAATCAATGTTGTTAATAATGAGAAAGAAGAATTAATTAAAGAACATTTACCATTCATAAAAAATCTAGCTCATGTTCAGTCTTTCCAGGTAGGTGATTCTTTGGAAAAGCCAGAGTGTTCTGCTACAGGGGTTTTGGAGGACATAGAAATATTTATTCCTTTAGCCGGGGTAATTGATTTAGAGGCAGAAATACAAAGACTGGAAAAGAAAGTACAGAAGACCGAAAAAGACATGATTGTTATTAATAAAAAGCTGAATAACGCTGATTTTATACAGAAGGCTCCTGAAAACATAATTAAGAAAGAAAGAGAAAAGATTAAAGAGCTCACTGATATACGCGATAGAATTGAGAAAAATCTGAAGGCACTTAAATCAATATGATGAATTACAATCAAGCAATTGAGTATATTTATGGTTTAAATAAATATGGCATTAAGTTAGGATTAAAGAATATAGGATTATTGCTGTCTTTGTTTGATAACCCCCATTTGAAAACGAAGGTAATTCATATTGCCGGAACCAATGGGAAGGGCTCTACTGCAGCTATGTTATTTTCAATCTTAAAGGCTGCCGGATATAAGGTTGGCTTATATACTTCACCCCATCTTGTGCATTTTCAGGAAAGAATGAGAGTAAACGAAAAAGAAATTTCACAGTATGAGGTGTGTTCTCTTCTGGAAAGAATAAAACCGGCTATAGAAAAAGTCGCAACTACAGAAGGTTACCAGCATCCTACTTTTTTTGAAGTGATAACTGCCATGGCTTTTATTTATTTTTCTGAAAAAAAAGTAGATTTTTCCATTATGGAGGCTGGATTGGGCGGTCGTTTGGATGCTACAAATATATGTCAATCTTTTATTTCAATTATCAGCCATATTGATTATGACCATATGGATAGATTAGGAAACACATTAAGCGAAATTGCCTATGAAAAGGCAGAGATTATAAAAGAAAAGACATATGTAATTAATGCGGAACAACACCAGGAAGCCCATGAAAAAATAGAGTCAATTGCGAAGAAAAGACATTCCCCGCTATATTCAGTAGGGAAAGAGATAAAGCATCACTTAATATTTTCTGATTTAGAAGGAAACAATTTTGACTACACCGGGATATACAACCAATATAAAGATTTACATATTCCACTGGCCGGTAAATATCAGGTGGAAAATGCTGCGATGGCAGTTGCTGCAACTGAATTAATAAATAAAATGACTTTTAAAGTCAATAAAGATGCAGTTTTTACAGGTCTATATAAAAGTAAATGGCCAGGGAGATTTGAAATTGTCAGTAGAGAACCCATGATTATATTGGATGGTGCACATAATCCCAATGGAGTTGCCAGGTTTGGGGAAAATCTAAAAAAATATGTTCCTGATAAAAGGATTATTGCAATTTTAGGGATATTTAGTGATAAGGATTATCAAAACATTCTTAAAAATATAGTGCCTTTTGCAAACCAGGTTATTCTAACTATGGCTAATAACCCCAGGGCTACCCCAACTCATATTCTCGCCAGAGAGACCGGAAATTATATTAATTCGGAAAATATTATTGAAACAACCACTGTTGACTCTGCTATTCAGGAAGCCCTTAGAATAGCCAAAAAAGATGATCTGATTTGTATTACAGGGTCTTTATATGCTGTTGGAGAAGCCGAAGCTTATTTTTTGAAAAACAAAAAATAAAAAATTTGTTATCAGAGAAGAAGTTGAACAGAGAAGAGGTTTAAAAGAATATGTTTAATCTTGCGAGGCAGGAAAAAATTGTACTTCTGGTTATTATTTTGATAATTTTGCTAATTATTGGTTTGAGAATATATACCCAGGAACAAAACGCTATTACTATTGTACAGGCAGTAGATTCCATTGAAAGCAGTATAGAAAAAGAAAATATGCAAGAAGAAATCTGTATAGTACATATTTCAGGAGCAGTAAGTAACCCCGGGGTGTATCAGTTAAATGGTAACAAACGTATTATCGATGTAGTGAAAATAGCTGGTGGTGAACTAGAAAATGCAAATGTTGATGCAGTTAATCTCGCAGCACATATTTTTGATGGGCAAAAAATTGTTATCCCGTTTTTGGCAGAAAATAGTGGTGAAAATAATAATCAAAATGTATTACCTAATAATAACCCTGAACAGTATGGCTATTCTTCACAAAATAATTTGGTAAATCTTAATACTGCTACCTCTAGTCAATTAGAAGATTTGCCAGGCATTGGTCCTGTTCTGGCTAAAAGTATTCTGGAGTATCGCCAGAAATATGGACAATTCAGGGATATTGCAGACATTAAGAATGTTGGTGGTATCGGCGAAAAAAGATTTGAAAGCATTAAGGAGTATATAACTGTATATTAGTCAGGAACATGTATTACCCCATATAGACAATCCCCTTCTTTTATCATTATCATGTTATATTGGTGGGGTTGTTTTATCTAATATTTTCCCTTTTCTTAAGTATAATGTTTTGCTTCTTCTTTGCTTTTTTATTTTTGCATTAAGTTTATTGTCATATAAAAGTAACTGGAAAATTACTTCAATTCTAATCTTCTCATTTTTTGTATTTTTTGGCATGGCTAATACAGCATACAATTTATATCCCCATGGCTCTAACCATATCTACCATTTTGCGGAAAAGCAGGGACGAATTTGTGGAACTGTCTGGAAAGCAGAAACGAATAAAAAGTCTAATTACCAGGAATTGTACATAAGCAGTAATTTGTTTACAGTAGATGATAAAAATTACAAAGTTAGTGGTCGTGTTTTATTGAGAGTATATGGATTAGAGCCAATGCTAGAGTTTGGTGATGTAATTGCTGCAGATGTATATTTGACAGAACCGGCATTGCCAGGAAATTTTGGTGAGTTTAATTATCGTGAGTATATGAAAAGACAAAAAATATTTTTAACTGATAGTATCGCTATAAATAAGTTAGAAACCGTTGGTCATAGTGAGAAAATAAATTTTTTCGCAATTATTTACTGTATTAAAAATAAAATAATAGAAAATATTGATAAAATATATAAAACAAACCCAGGTATAAGTCTGATTAAAGCAATTATCACTGGAGAAAGATCAGAAATGCCCCAGGAGATAACAGATATTTTCCAGAATGCCGGCGTAATACATATATTGGCAATTTCTGGTTTGCATGTAGGGGTCATTGCAGCAGCCTTATTTTTTCTTTTAAACCTATTGCCGAAAAATATAACAAAAGATGAATTTAAATATATCATTATTATAATTATATTAATTGGATATGCTGCCATGACTGGTTTTCGGCCATCAGTGAGTAGGGCAGCTTTAATGTTTTCAACAGTCCTTCTGGCAAGATACTTCAATCGTCCCTATCACATATATAACAGCCTTTATCTGTCAGCTCTAATAATATTATTTTGTCAGCCTTTGTATCTCTTTGATGCCGGCTTTCTGTTATCTTTTTCAGTTACTTTTTCTATTGTTGCTCTGGCTCCAATCATAGAAGGAAAAATCTCTTTCCTGCCCGTCTACTTACGAAAATTGCTTTCAGTTTCATTATCTGCCTGGATAGGTGCAGCTCCTTTGTCTGCTTATTTTTTTTATAAAATATCATTGATATCAATTTTAGCCAATATTGTAATTGTTCCGTTAATAGGTATTATCCTTATTGTAGCATTACTTTCTACTGCTGTATCATTTATATTTTTACCAGCAGCAATATTAATAGCAATGTGCAATAATTTTCTAATTGAAATTTTAGTAACAATAGGACAGAAGTTATCATTATTTCCATTTGCTTATAAATATATGGCTCAACCTGAAATATTATCAATAATCATTTATTATGCTATTGTTTTATTCGTTTTCTACACATTGCATTTTTGGTCAAAATATAATTTTGCAGGTAAAAGATACAGGTTTTGGGTAATTGTTTCCTGTATCTTTGTATTGATAGCAGGAAATTTATTTATTCCCTCGCCTTTGCTGGCAGTTCATTTTATTAATGTGGGACAGGGGGATTGTATTTTGATACAAACTTCAGAAAAAAGAAATATTCTGATTGATGGCGGTGGATCACCCTATAGCGATTTTGACGTTGGTAAAAATATAGTTATTCCATACCTCAGGAAAGAAGGCATTAATAAAATCGATATCATGTTTTTGACACATCCTGACCTGGATCACCTGGAAGGCCTATTGCCTGTATTGGAAGAAATGAGGGTTGATTTAGTAGTAGACACAGGATTAAAATACCAGGAGGAAAATTATCTTGCTTTCAGGTCTCTTATCGAAGAGAAGAAAAATACTTACTATTATCAAACACGGTCTGGAGATTTAATAAAAATGAGCACCGAGCTGGAATTTTTAATTCTTAATCCTCCAAAATGTTCTTTTTATTGGGATGAAAGTGATTTCAATAACAATTCAATTGTGCTAAAATTACACTATAAAAATACGGACTTTTTATTTACTGGCGATATCGAACAGAATGCCGAGACATATTTACTTTCAAATAATAGTTTGCTAAAAAGTAATATATTGAAAGTTGCCCATCATGGCAGCAATAGCTCTACTGGAGAATCATTTTTAAATAACGTAGAACCAGAAATTGCTATAATTTCGGTTGGGAAAAATAATTTTGGGCATCCTCATCCGGACGTAATTAAAAGATTAGAAGAAAAATGTCAAAAGGTCTTGCGCACTGATTTCAACGGAACTATTTTAGTAAAGACTGATGGCAATAAGTATCATATAGAAACTTTAAGGTAAATTAAGATGAATAAACTACAAACCTTCGATTTTTTTGGATTAAAAAAAGATATAGAGAGTAATTCTTTAAAACCAATTTATTTAATATATGGTGAAGAAAATTACCTCCATAACCTGGTATTAGACAGCGTAAAGGATTATTTTGGCAACAGCAAGCAATATAAAAATTATGAAATATTTTATGGTGAGAATGTAGATTTTGGCCCTTTATTTAATTCAATCAACTCATTGCCTTTGGGGGTTGAAAAGCAAGCTGTTCTTATCAAGAACTTTGAGAAAGTAAAAGCAACAAATGCCAAAAAGCTGGACTCTATAATAAAAAATAAAACTTTTCAGGATAATGTTATAACTATTTTTATATTCTGCCAAAGTAAAAAAATTCCTGCTAACGTTCCTGTAGCCAGGATCAGAAAATATGGCAGAGTTGTCTTTTTGACAAAGCCGAAAGTATATCAGGTAAAACAGTGGATTAACCAGAGATTAAATGAAAAGCAAATTAAAATTTTACCGGAAGCATTATATTATTTACAAAAACTTACTGACAATGACTTAGGGAGAATAAATAATGAAATTGAAAAAATATTATGCTATTTAGGAAAAGGTAAATCAAATATAACAAGAGAGGATGTTATTATTAATTTTTTTGGTTCAGAGGAGGCGAATATTTTCAGCTTTGTTGATGCAATAGGGGATAGAAAAACCAGGGAAGCTTTAACTTTATTACGAATTTTGGAAGAGAATGAATATCATCCTTTGCCCTTATTGGCTATGATAAGCAGGCAAATTAAATTAATACTAAAGGCAAAGCTGTATGAAAGTAATCATAAAAAAATTAAGGGAGATACAAATCTCCCTCCTTTTGTAATAGATAAATTAATTAAGCAATCACAGAAATATTCACTGGACAGATTGAAAAAATGTTATAGTTACCTGCTTGATGCCGAAATAAAATTAAAAACAGGATATCTAAATCCTGTTATAGTGTTAGAGCAGCTGGTTATAAAAATAACCAGCTAGATAAAAATTATTTATTTTTTCTCTTTATTATCATCCTGGACCTGAGAATTTTTATCCTGGTTATTTTGAGAAAGAATACGGAGTTTTTTTGCTAATAATGATTTTTTACGAGCAACAGTATTTTTTGCCAAAATACCTTTTTGTACAGCTTTATCTAAAGTAGATACACATTGCTGGTAATTTTGATTGGCATCTTCAGTATTCTCGCTATTAAGCGAATTTTCAAATTTCTTAATTAATGTTTTTACTTTTGATTTGTAGGCAGAATTTCTTAAGCGCTGTCTTTCTGATATTTTAACTCTTTTTTTAGCAGATTTTATAATAGGCATAATAATAATATCCTTTTCCTTTCAAAAAAAATAATTTGCTGGTAAATTTTAACATCTTTTATGGTTAAAATCAAGCAGCTGTAAGTTTAATTTTAGACGGACAACATGAGGTGTGTAAAAAAATGGCTAATAATAATTATCGGGTAGCAAAATATGCTGGTATAGTTATGTTCGCAACTCTCTTATGCAGGGTATTAGGATTAGTAAGAGAAATGGTGATTTCCAATAAATTTGGAGCAGGACTTGAAACAGATGCCTTTTTCGTGGCTTTCATGATTCCTAATTTACTGAGAAGTTTTCTGGGCGAAGGAGCTCTTAATACTACTTTTATACCAGTCTTTTCTGATTACCTTGCACATAAAAATCAAAAAAAAGCTGATACTTTTGCCAGTAATGTGCTCAGTATTTTAATTATTGTGCTGGTGATTATTATAATACTGGGAATATTGGGAGCCCCATTGATAGTTAATATGGTTGCAAGCGGTTTCAGGCTGGAGCCTGAGAAATATAATTTGACTGTACAATTAACTAAAATAATGTTTCCCTATATTGGTTTTGCAGCAGTTGCCGCCCTCTTTATGGGTATTTTAAATTCTTATAAACAGTTTTTTATCCCTGCGTTTGCTCCGGCAATGTTAAATATTGGAATCATTTGTTTTGCTTTTATTTATTCCGGAAGCATAGGAGTCTATAGTTTGGCACTCGGCGTAATAACTGGTGGTTTATTTCAAATGTTAATCCATGTGCCTGCACTCATAAAAAAACATTTTAAATACAAATTTATTATTGATTTTAACGAACCAGGCATAAGAAACCTCTTTTATCTTTTAATGCCCGCAATGTTCGGTTTGGCAATTGATAAAATAAATTTTGTGGTTGACCGAATTATCGGTTCTTATCTTGCCCATGGCAGTATTTCGGCTTTATATTATGCTAACAGGTTGATGCAATTTCCATTGGGAGTATTCGGAATTGCTCTTTCAATTGCAATTCTTCCAACACTTTCCCAAAGTGTGTCAAAAAAACAATTTGGAGACATGAAGGATAATTTTTCTTTTGGTATTAAAATACTATCTTTCTTTATTTTGCCATCTACGGTAGGATTAATCGTTTTAAGTAAGCCGGTAATCCGTTTATTCTACGAACATGGTGTTTTCAGTGCACAAGATACCCGTTTAACAGAAGTTGCGCTGGTTTGCTATACAGCGGGTTTGTTTGCCCTGGCAACTTTAAGACTGGTAATAAGTACATTTTATGCCCTCAAAGATACCCGAACTCCTTTAAAAATAGGTATAGTAGTAGTAATTTTTAATATTATATTAGATCTTATTTTAGTGCGTTATCTGGCTCATGCCGGTATTGCACTGGCTACTTCAATTGCCGCCATTGCGCATTTAATAATACTTTCTTTTGCCTTAGATAAAAAGGTTAAGGGAATATTTTCCGGCGAACTGGTTGGCTTTTTCTGGAAAATAAGTTCAGCGTCATTCTTTATGGGTGTTTCATGCTGGCTTATTTCCCGATATTTTGACTTTAATCTTGACCTGAATGTTAAAATAGTACAGTTTGGACAGGTAATGATATCTGTTTTATTTGGTTTAATCGTTTATTATTTTAGTGGTATAATATTGGGTATCCCAGAATTTAAGAATGCTCGAAAAATAATTGGAAAAATAATAAAAGGAAATTTAAAGGAAGAGGACGTAAATGCCTAACATAGAAGATATAAGAAATTTTTCTATAATTGCCCACATTGATCATGGTAAATCCACTATAGCAGATCGAATCTTAGAATTGACTGAGACTATAAGTGAAAGAGAAAGAAGAGACCAGATTCTTGATGATATGGATTTGGAAAGGGAGAAAGGAATAACTATTAAATCAAAAGCCGTTCGCTTATTATATAAGTCTGATAATGGGCACCATTATATTTTTAATTTAATTGATACGCCGGGCCATGTTGATTTTTCATATGAAGTATCTCGAAGCCTGGCAGCCTGTGAAGGGGCCCTGCTGGTGATCGATGCTGCACAAGGTGTACAGGCACAAACTATTGCCAATGTAGAGATGGCTTTAAAAAATAATTTAAACATAATGCTTCTTATCAATAAAATTGACCTTCCTACTGCAAATCCAGACAGGATAATAGAGGAGATAAAAAAAATAAAAGGATTAGAAAATAGTCCCATTTTTTTAACCAGCGCCAAGGATGGAACAGGTATAAAAGAGGTTCTGGAGGCAATTGTGATGTATATTCCACATCCCAGAGGGAGTAAGGATAAGCCTCTTCAGGCATTGATTTTTGATTCGGTCTACAATTCATACCAGGGTTCAATTGTTTATTTAAGGATTGTAAATGGGACAGTGAAGCCAGGAATGAAAATACAGACTATGTCTAATAAAAGAACTTACGAGGTGACAGAAGCCGGAATATTCAGCCCAAAAAGAAAAAAGGTTGATCAGCTCTCTGTTGGTGATGTTGGCTATCTGACTGCAGGTTTTAAAGATGTTAGCCTTACCAAAGTCGGAGATACAATTACTGATGCAAATAATCCCTCAGAGGAAAGACTGCCAGGGTATAAAAAGGTGTCTCCGGTAGTTTTTTGCAGCATGTATCCGGTAGAAAATGAGGATTACCAAAACCTAAAATATGCACTTGAAAAACTCAGCTTGAATGATTCATCAATCAGTTATATGGCAGAGAATTCTCCAGCATTAGGATTCGGTTTTAGATGCGGATTTTTGGGTTTATTGCATATGGAGATAATTCAAGAAAGACTAGAGAGAGAATACCAGATACAATTAATTGCTACTACACCAAGCGTAGTTTACCGGGTTCATTTAAAGAATAAGCAGGTAATAGAGATTAACAACCCTTCTTCATTGCCCGAGCCAAATACTATTGATTTTATTGAAGAACCCTTTATTGAGCTGACAATTGTCCTGCCCAGTCAGTTTTTAGGAGGAATTATGGAGCTCGTACAAGACAGAAGAGGCGTTTTTAAAAACCTGGAATACCTTGATCAGGACAGGGCACGTTTAGTCTATAATTTGCCATTAAATGAAATTATGTTTGATTTTTATGATAGGGTAAAATCAATAAGTAAGGGGTATGCCAGTATGGATTATAGGATTGTAGATTACCAGGCATCACCATTAACAAAGGTTGATTTATTGGTAAATCAGGATATTGTAGATAATCTTTCTTTCATATGCCATAAGGATAAAGCATATGAGAGAGCGCGAAAATTGGTAGAAAATTTGAAAAATGTTATTCCCAGGCAGATGTTTGATGTTCCTATTCAGGCTAGAATAAATCAGAAGATTATTGCTCGTTCTACTGTAAAAGCCTTAAAAAAGGATGTTCTGGCAAAATGTTATGGAGGGGATATTACCAGGAAAAGAAAATTGCTGGAAAAGCAAAAAGCCGGCAAAAAAAGAATGAAAAAGGTTGGCAGAGTGGAAATACCCCAGGAAGCATTTATGAGTGTTTTGAAGATTTAAAAAAGAAGTACGGCTATGGATTATTTAAATTTGGGCTTGTATATACATATTCCCTTTTGTTATTCCAAATGTCCTTATTGTGGTTTTTATTCATTAGCGAATACAGACAATATCGAGAAAGGTAATTATGTGGATGCCATAAAAAGAGAAGCGGGCATCTACAGCAAGGAATATCCGGAAATCCTTATTGAATCGATATATGTTGGAGGTGGAACTCCTACCACATTAAATGGACATATAATTTCTGAGATTATACAGACATGCTATCAGAATTTTAGAATTAAAAAGAAGATTGAAATAACTATTGAAAGCAATCCTGCAACTTTTGATAATAAAAAGGCAGAAGAAATCATAGGGGCGGGCGTTAACAGACTTAGTATTGGTGCCCAGTCATTTGATAATAGATTGCTGAAGAAAATAGGACGAATACATGATAAACAGGAAATAATTAAGAGCTATAGCATTGCCAGAAGCACAGGGTTTAGAAATATAAATATTGATTTAATGTTTGGGATTCCTGACCAAAAAATTAAACAATTCAAAAAGACCCTGGAAGAGGTTGTGAAATTGCATCCTGAACATATTTCACTCTATGGTCTTACTATCGAGGAAGGCACTCTTTTTCAAAAATTTGCATCCG
>Ga0334893_1002872_pt1 | contig 11943 bp, 5 predicted proteins | sample GraSluR3_MG_5_FD_207218 | JGI IMG/M metagenome (GOLD analysis project Ga0334893, IMG submission 207218) | Sludge microbial communities from methane-producing bioreactor in Wageningen University, Netherlands - Granular Sludge_09_05-R3 | ecosystem: Engineered > Bioreactor > Anaerobic > Unclassified...
AATCTGAAGGACAAAGGAAAAGACAGTAAGTATGAAACTTTAGATAAAGAAACTAAGAACAATACTTTATTTAAAGAAGATGCCGGGAATCCTACTATCTCTGATAAAGATGATGATGAGATAAAAGCAGATGATTATGAGGAAACCAGCCATGATGTAGATAATTTTAGAAAAGATCTTAAGGGCAAAAAGAAAGATTATTATAAAAGAAAGCCTATTTATGATAATCAGAAAAAGAAGAAAAGGAAAGATGGAAAATTAACTACAGATGATGTTAAAGACCTTAAAGATGGCATGGCTAATAGGACAGGTGAAAAATCTTCAATTGAAAGTAGAACTCTTAGTGAGAAGGCAGAGAAAAAATATAAGAAAAATGAAAGTAAGTTAATTCAGAAAAGAAAAAAAGCAAGTAAGCTCTACAATAAGCCTAAATATGATAAGACAAGTAGGCTTGTAGGGGGAATATCTGGAGCGAGCTATATAGCTTCTGAATATATGAGAGCAGGGGGTGATGAAAATGTAGCTATTGACGCAGCAGATAAGGGTTTATATCTTAATGCAAGCATGACAAGACACGCCCAAAACAAACTCCAAAGGAAAAGAAAAAATCCCTTAAAGGTTGAGAGAAAACTGGCTTTGAAACATCAGAAGAATTTGGCAAAGGCTGAATATCAGATGGAAATCGAGGTTTTGAAAAAAGAAAAAGATTTTCAGAAAAAAAGTGCCTATAAGAAACTGATTAAAAGAAAGCAGATGAAAAAGAAAATCTATGAAGAACATAATATTGCTGTTACCTTCAAAGATAGACTTAAAAGGGGAATAAAGAACATCCTAAAAGGAAGTTCTCAGGTAATAAGAAGAAACATAAGAAGACTCCTTATTCTTTTAGCAGTGGCTATTATAGGCTTTATGACCTTAAGTCAGATTGCAACTTTTTTTCTTGCAGGAATATCATCAGTAACAAGCCAAGTTATAAGTACCACATATTTGTCAGGTGAAGAAACTCTTGCAGATATAAATAGTGAATTTACCAATCTTGAGTATGAGTTGGCAGATGAACTTGCCAATATTGAAAGCTATTATCCTGGATATGATGAGTATCATGTGGGAGGGGATACTGATATAGGTCATGACATACATGAGCTTTTAAGCTTTATAACTGCTAAATATGGAGAAGTAACCAATGTTGCAAGTCTTAGTGGAGAATTAAAAGAACTATTTAATAAGATGTATAAGGTTGATTATGAAACTGTGATTGAAACTAGATATAGGCAGGTATGCTATGGAAGTGGTGAAGATAGATACTGTGTAATGGAGCCTTATGACTGGTATATCTTGGAGGTTACAGTCGAAAAAAAGGAACTTGATACTGTAGCAAGAGAGGAATTTGCTGGATATGAGGACAATCTTGCCCACTATGAAGCACTTCTTGAAACAGGTGGTAATATGGAGCATTACTTTGGAGGAAGTGGTGTAACTCCTGTTATTCCAGATAGCACCATAATAGGGGAACTTGTAAACAACCCTAATCTTACAGATAAAGAAAAGGCTCTTGTATTAGCAGCGTATAGGACTCCTACAGCTGGTGGTGGCTACTGTGCTGCATGGGTAAGCAATGTTTATGTAAATGCAGGTTTTCCAAGACCAGGGGGTAATGCTTGTGACCAGTATTATTGGTATTGTCATAGCAATGACCTTTCAGAACTTAGGCCTGGAATGATGGTAGCAGTACCTACTCACAATCATACTCAGGCGGGAAAAATTTATGGTCACGTTGGTATTTATGTTGGAAATGGGATTATAAGAGAAAATATCGGTATTGTAAAAGATACCAAACTTTCAGATTGGATTGCCTACTATGGTAGCAGTGCGAAATGGGGATTCCCCTATTAAAAGAAGGAGGTTTTAATGAATGGATAAAAAAACAGAAAACAGATATAAGAAAATAAAAAGAGACCAGCAAAAGCTAAAAGAACAAATTAAAAAAAGTGAAGATGAACTGGAACTTCTAAGATTAGAAGAAGAGGAAATAGCTGGTCAAGAAATCATGGCTATATGTTATGAAGAAAAGATAAATCTTTTAGATGCAGTAAAGATTTTTACTGAAACAGAAAAAATAAGAAGAAATGAAAATAAAGCATTTAAAGAATTTGAAAAGGAGAATGTAACCTATGGAAAAGAACAATAAGAAGAGAAAAGTTGTAAAAATATTACTAGCACTTGTTATAGTAAGTGCAATTGGAACAAGCTATGTTCCTAGAGTCTTTGCTTCAGACTCAAGTGGAGAACTTGAAAGAGAGTTTGTAATAGATGTTAATAGTCCTGAAACTACTAAGGACAAGGAGGATAATATTACTGTTGATGTTAATAATCCTTCACTAAATCCAGCAGAAACAGGGAATGGATTTGTGGTAGATGTAAATAAGCCTAAGAAGGAATCAACTATACCAAAGGAAAATCCTTATGAACCGTCAGATCCTAGTCAAGCAAGAGGAACTATCACAGAATCTGTTGGGACAGATAATAAAGAATACCCAAGGAGAAGTGAGATAGCAGATATTATAGAAGAAACTAGTGGTGGTCAAATGAAGGATAGACCAAAGGCTGATGCAAGAGAATTCCTTACTTTTCAAACAAAGAGTGGTAAGGTATTTCATCTTATTATCAACCATGACGAGCCTGATTCCAATGTTCAACTTTTAACTGAAGTATCTGAACAGGATTTACTCAATATGATTGAGCAAGATGAGGAAAGAAATAGCATGGTTAAAGTCGAGGAAGAACCTAAAAAAGAAGTAGTAAAAAAAGAAGAACCTGAAAAAGAGGAACCCAAGAAAGAAGATTCTAAGGGTTCTTTTTTAATTGTCCTACTTATTGTAGCGGCAGTAGGAGGAGCTGGATATTACTTTAAGGTTGTAAAATCTAATGATGATGAATTTGACGATTTTGAAGATGATGAAATTCCAAATGATGATGATTTTTTCAGCAGTAGTGATGAAGAAGAAAATAATGAAGAAGTAGAAGATGAAGATACTGAATATACAAAGGAGGATTTGATTTAATGGGTAAAAAAACAGGATTATTTAAAAAAATTCTAGCGGGGGTACTTAGCTTTACTATAATGTGTGGGCTAGTGACTCCTGTATTGGCAAGTGAGAAAAGAGGTAAGACAAGTTATGATGTGGATATGGCTATTGTAGTTGACATTTCAGGCTCAATGAGTGGAACTAAAATGGCAAAGGCAAAAAAATCAGCCAAAGATATGGCAGAGGCTATATGGAAGGAGCAAGAAGCTTATAATATCAATACAAATATTGCACTTATTAGCTTTGAGTCTAATGTAATCCATTATAAAAATGATGGAGCAGACTTTTTCCAGAAAAAAGATAAAAACAAGCTATTTAGTGTTATTGATGGGCTAGCTGCAAAAAATATGACCTTTACACAAGGAGGTCTTCATGAAGCAAGAATGATATTTAAAAACTCTACTGGAGATAAAAAAATTATAGTTCTTCTTTCAGATGGAGAAGCAAATCGTATCTATGAACCTAAAATTGATATTGATGATTATATGAACAATAACAAAAAGGTTCCTGAGGGAAGTTTCTATTATGATAAGGCAGGACAAGATACCAATACTAGTAAGGGTAAGTTCTGTGCCTTAGCAGAAGCCAATCTTGCAAAAAGTGATAATATAGATATTCTTGATATTTACACAGTGGCTGTTGATTGTAATGAGCAAGCAAAAGAGTTTTTAAAGGAAGTAGCAAGTGGAGATGATAAGTTTAAGGATTCGGATACAGATGACCTAGAAGATACTTTCAAGGATCTAACTGATGAAATAAAAGATAAGATAGAAAAAGAAAAATTAGAAAAACAACTTGAAGATCTTAATAATAAGATTGATGAATTGGATAAGGAGAAAGCAGAACTTGAAAAAGAGTTTGCTGAGGAAAGAGAGCAGGCAGCTAAGGATAAGGAAGAGCTTAATAAGGAAATAAATGACTTGAAAGATAAAACTGATGAACTTGAAAAAGCTAAGGATAAATTAGAACAAGAATTGGCTGATGGGAAGGAAAAATCAGAAGAAGATAAGAAGGCTCTTGAAAAAGAGATAGAAGATATTAATCAAAAAACTGATGAGTTAAATGAAGCCAAAGAAAATCTAGAAAAAGAATTGGAAGATACAATAAATAAGATGGAGGAGGATAAAAAAGAACTTGAGAAGGAAATATCAGGACTAGATAAGGATATTGAGGATTTAAGGAAAGAAAAGGATTCGGTAGAAGAAGAGCTTAATAAGAAAATTGAAGAGCTTGAGGATAAACTTAATCAGGAAAAGGCTGAGCATGAGAAAGATAAAGAGGAGCTTGATAATAAGATTTCTGACCTTAATGATAAGTTAGAGCAATTAGAGAAGGAGAAAACAGAAATTGAAGATCAACTTGAAAAAGAAAAAGAGGAATCTAAAGCAGAAAGAGATGAGTTAAAAGAGAATATTGACAATCTAGATAAGAAAATTGAAGAAATGAATAAAGAAAAGGCAGAACTTGAAAAAGAACTGGCTGATGAAAAAAATAAGACCAAGGAGGAAAGAGAAAAACTTAAGGATAAAATTGAGGAATTAAATAAGGATTTGGATTCAATAAATAAAGAAAAAGAAAGGCTTGAAGATAAGTTAAATCAACTAACAGAAGACTTTGATAAGAAGGTAGAAAAACTAGAAGATGAAATTGATAAATTGTCTAAAGATAAGGACTTACTTGAAGCAGATTTAAGAAAAGAAATAGATAAGATGAGTGAAGAAATAGAAGCCTTGAAAAAAGCAAAAGAAGAGATGGAAAAGGAGTTAGAAAATCAAAAGAATCAGTCAAGTAAGGATAAGGAAAAGCTAAATAATGAAATAAATAAACTTGATGATAAGATTTCTAATCTTAGTAAAGAAAAGGATAAGCTTGAAAAAGACAATGAGAAATATAAAGAAAAATTTGAAAACCTTGAGGATGATGTAAGAGATTTAAGGGAAAACCTTGAAAAAGAAAAAGATAAAAACAATCTAAAGGATATGAATCTTCCAGAAGGTATTAAGGTTAATCAATGGTATCCTGAAAAATTAGTAACTTTACCTGATAAGAAAACTTATGATGATGGCGAAGATATTGATATGGCTGGTATGAAGATGAGATTTACTCGTGTAATAAAAAGCAATGGAAAGTATATAAGAGAAACAGAAGATGTTGATTATAGGGACTTTAAGAATAATTATAGGGGATGGGAGTTTAATTTAAAAACTAAAACTGCAAAATATGAGGAAAGTACAAATGGAAAGATGAAAATTGTATTTACATTTTCACTTAAAAATCCTAATCAGTCCTGGTAAAAATAAGATAAATAGATGAATGATAGTGGCTCGGATAATTATTAAATCTGAGCCGCTATTTTTTTGTCTAAAAAAGAAATGGAGGAAATAAATTGAAATTAGTAATAGCAGAAAAACCAAGTGTAGCAATGAGTATAGCCAAGGTTATAGGTGCAAATTCAAGAAAAGATGGATATATTGAGGGAAATAATTATATTGTAAGCTGGTGTGTAGGACATCTTGTTAGGATGAGCAATCCTGAAAGCTACGATGGAAGGTATAAAAAATGGAATATAGTAGACCTTCCTATATTTCCTGATAATTATAAATATGAGGTTTCAAAATATACCAAGAAACAGTATGACATTTTAAAAAGGTTGTTATTAGATAAGAGAGTTGTTGAGGTTATAAATGCCTGTGATGCAGCAAGAGAGGGAGAACTTATCTTCAGGCTTGTTTATAATCAGGCAAGGTGTAAAAAGCCTATAAAAAGACTTTGGATTTCATCGATGGAAGATAAGGCTATAAAAGGAGGTTTTAATAATCTTAAAGATGGAAGAGAATATGAAAATTTATATAGGTCTGCACTAGCAAGAGGACAGGCTGATTGGCTAGTAGGAATGAATCTTTCTAGATATTATTCTTGTCTTCATAATAAAAGTTATTCAGTAGGTAGGGTACAAACACCGACACTTGCAATGGTTGTAGATAGGGATAAGGCTATAAGAAATTTTGAAAAAGAAAAGTATTTTACAGTTCAGATAAATACAAGCAATATTAATTTGGAAACATCAAGGATTAATGAAAAAGAACAAGCAGATAGGTTACTTTCATCTATTCCTGAGCTTATTGAGATAAAGGAAATAGAGAAGAAGAGAAAAATTACTAGACCTGATAGACTTTTTGATTTAACAACACTTCAAAGAGAATGTAATAAGTATTTTGGCTATAGTGCAAAGCAGACTTTAGATTATGCCCAAAGCCTATATGAAAAGAAACTAATAACTTATCCCAGGACAGATAGTAGGTTTCTTACTGATGATATGGTTGATAATGTTAAAAGCTATGTAGATTCCTTTGGTAATGACTTTGATGAGAAGAATTTTGAGAGTATTTTTGATTCTAAGAAGGTCAAAGATCACCATGCCATAATTCCAACAAGTGCCTCTCTTGATTTTGATACTACAAGTTTACAAGGCTCAGAAGAAAAGGTGTTTGAACTGATAAAAGTAAAGCTTTTAGCAGCAAGAACAGGAAATTTAATTACTGAAAATACTAAGATTATATGTTATGTAGAAGGTTATGAATTTACAACTAGAGGAACAGTAGTAATAGATGAAGGATATACTAAATACCTTACTTCTTATATAAAGAAAAAAGAAGATAAGGTTCTTCCTAAGCTAGGTAAAGGCGACAAGCTCAAGGTAGAGGGTAAGAAAATAAATGAAAAATATACAAATCCACCTAAGACTTATACAGAAGATACCTTACTTAAGGATATGGAACTTGCTGGAAGTGATGCAAAGCAAGGTGCAGACTTAGAAGTTAAAGGACTAGGAACACCGGCAACTAGGGCTGGAATAATTGAAAATCTTATCCATAAAGAACTTATAAAAAGAGATGACAGGAAACTTATTTCAACAGAGAAGGGGGAGCAGTTAGTATCTCTTGTGGCAGACTTTCTTAGAAATCCAAATACAACAGTAGATTGGGAAGTGAAACTGTATGAAATCTCAGAGGGAAAAGCTGGTTTAAAGGATTTTATAGGAGATGTAGAAAAAAGAATAAGGGAAGTTATTTCACAAAAATGAAGGTTGTAGAGCTTTTTGGTGGTATAGGTGCAATAAGGAAGGCTTATATCAATAGTAAAATTCCCTTTGAGATTGTAGATTATGTTGAAATAGATAGGAACTGTGTTAAAAGCTATAATGCACTTTTTAATGAAAATTATGAGCCAAGAAGTGTATGTAATTATAGTCTTCCAGATAAAAAAATTGATTTATTAATGCATGGTAGTCCCTGTCAGGATTTTTCTAGAGTAGGAGAAAAACTTAGTGGGAAAAAAGGAAGTGGAACAAGGAGTAGTCTTTTATTTGAAACAATAAGGATAATAGAAGAAAGACAGGATAAGCCCAGATGGGTAATATGGGAAAATGTTAAGGGAGTTCTTGATAGAAAAATGAGAGCTTCCTTTTTTTATTACCTTGAAGAAATGGAAAGGCTAGGCTATGAAACAAAGTATGAGATTCTTAATTCAATAAACTTTGGAATACCGCAAAAGAGAGAAAGGATTTTTGCTATTAGTTATCTAGGCAGAAATCCTTTTATGTTTAAGAACTTAAAGCAACAGAAGGCTAAGCATTTATCAGACTTTCTTGAAAAAGATGTAATGGAGAATTATGGAGATATATTTTTAGTTAAGCAGCCTTCAATGTTAAAAATACTCTATGATCCAGAATATAAGCCACAATTTCAAGGAAGACTTCAAGTAATAGAAGACTTTTGCTACACCATATCTACTAAGCAAGTAAGAGTCCCTAACTCTGGAATACTTGCTATAGGTGATAATAGGTATAGGTATCTTACTGAAAGAGAATGTTTTAGGTTGATGGGATTTGATGATAGTGATTTTGATAAGCTTATAAAGATATTTCCAAGAAGGAAAAATTGTATGTCAAGTATTCTATATAAACAAGCAGGCAACAGTATAGTAGTTAATGTTCTTGAAGAAATAGTAAAGGAGATTCAAAACTGTAGCTTATAAGTTTATAAAGAGGGGGTGATAGAGTAAAATCTACTACCCTTTTATTATGCAAGGAGGAGGAAAACATGAGAATAAATGATTTTGAACATTTAATTCAAGAAATTAAGGCGAAGGCTCTCTCTAATAGTGATGAATATATTTCACTTATGAGAACCGTTGGAAATAATTATAAATATGATTTTACTAGTCAGCTTAGTATCTATGATAAGAATACTAGTGCAAGAGCCTGTGGAGAATTTGATTTTTGGAGAAAGAAATTTAATAGAACTGTAAAGCATGGCGAAAGAGGAATCCCCATATATAAGAATTATGGAGAATATGGCAAAGTAACCTACATCTTTGATCTCAGCCAAACAGTATCAATGACAAGAGCTACAAATCAAGTAGAATTATGGGAATTAACCAATGGGGAAGATAGCCTAAGGGGAGTTTTAGGATTTGATGGAGCTTTTAGTGAAGATGAAATGAAGAATATGACAATAGATGAAATCCTTGAAAATATTGCATATACGGAAATGATAAACAAGGGTAATTATCTTTTAAATGAACTCAAAGTAGCCCCTAGTCATAGGAAAATCTTTAATGATTTTCTTACAGAGTCCCTAAAAATAGGATATACTGCAAGACTTGATATAAATTATGAAGCGGATAGAAATAAAATTAATAATATTCTTAGAAGTCTTGATGAAATTTCCTTAACAATAGTAGGTAGTGAACTAAATTCAATGGTGGAAAGTATCCTTGTAAGAACAATTGCTATGGATAAAAAGATTGATAAAAATAAGGTGCTGACAAAAAGACCAGTAGAGCGGTACAATGAAAATAGGCAAATAAGAGATAAGAAAGAAAATATGGGAGGGATAGATGATGAATTTCGAGGAAAGACTAGAAGAATATCTGGAGGAAGAGAAGGTAGAGAACGAGTATCAGATGATCTTTGGGGAATGCGAGACATCGGAAGAGATAAGCTTGAAGATGAAGGAAATAGCAGAGAAAGTTCTAATGAAGGATCAGACATATCAGACTCACAGGTTCGCTCAGGCGAGATTGAATTTCATGGCAGAGGAGAAGGAGAACTTACTTCAGGAGATGTTCCTAGAGAAAAGTCTTATGAAACACCTACTGGAAGTAGAGGAGACAGCCAGGAACTTTATGGAGATGGAGAAATCAAGGATGATGGAAAGCTTTGGACTGACAGAGGAACTAAAGGCAGAGGATCAGATGAAGTGGGTAGGACTCATGGAAAATCTCAACCATCAGTTGAGGGAGATGGCAATGAAGGAGTACGTTTACAATTAGATGAAGAAATAAGTAAAGATAAGGACCAGGAAGTAGATAATGAATCTGCTTCCTTTTTTGTTCCCAAATATTATTCAAAGGCTAATCCTGAGGAACTTATGAATGAGGAAATTTTAGAAAATGTTCCTAGATTAGGAGAAACTGAAGAAATATCTTCAGGAAATAAAACAGTTCATGCGGCCTATATTATTCCCTTTAGAAGTAATTGGACCTGGTATTTAACAGAGTATGATCCTGAAACAGAAGATGCTTTTGGTCTTGTAGCAGGAATGGAACCAGAATGGGGCTATTTTAATCTTAAGGAACTTAGGGAAGTTGGAGCAGAAAGACTTGTTCTTGAAGATTTCCCTAAAACATTTAAGGAATTAAGGGATAGTGAACTTAAAAAACAATTATCAGAAGAGGAAATTCACAGAGTATTCTTTGGAGAACTTGATGCTCCTATAAGGGATGAAGTTTCACAAGAACAAGAAGACCCTGAAATTGCTTTTATGCAAAGGGAAGATGAAATAGATGAAGAACTTATTGCAGCTAAAGTAGGTACAGAATTTATTATAATTCCAAAAAGGAATTTTAATCATATAGAACTTGATAAAGATGAAAGGCAGGTTTTAGTTGATGGTGTAGATTATCAACTTTACAAGGGTAAAACCTTTGAAGACTCAAGAGAAATAGAGCTTTTCATGGATGAAGAGGGTTATAAAACCTATAAAATAAATGCTTATCTTATAGATTTAAAAGACCAAAACTTAAATAGAGAGTCTATTACTAGGGATAGTGTTATAAAAATGTGGGACAATCCCTTTATTATTACAAGTATAAGAGATGATATGCTTCTTATAGAAATGCTTCCCTATGAGTTAAAGGATGAATATATCCTTGATACAAGACAGGTTAGGAGACTTCAATTTGAAAACATAGATGAATTTAATGAATTTCTTTATACTGCTAAGCTTTATGATTTTGATGAAGAAAAAGCTAAAGAAGTTGAACAAATGACCTTTTCTCTAGAGAGTTTTGAAGATGTAGAAGATAGTCAAGAAGAAGCTATAGAAAGTCCTAAGGCTGAAAATTTTGTAATTACTGATGAAATATTAGCTGAAAGTCTTCCACCACAAGAAAGGTTAGAAAATAATATCAATGCTATAAAAGTTCTTAGAAGGCTAGAAGAAGAGGATAGAAAAGCCAGTAAAGGGGAACAGGAAATACTTGCTAAATATGTAGGTTGGGGTGGTTTATCAGAGGTATTTGATGAAGGTAAAACTGGACAATGGGAAAGAGCAAGGAACTTCCTTAAAGAAAACCTAAGTCCAAGTGAATATGAGGCTTGTGAAGAATCAACTCTTACAGCTTTCTATACTCCTAAAACTGTAATAGATGGGATCTATCAGGCACTTGAAAATATGGGATTTGAAAAGGGAAATATACTTGAACCTTCATGTGGAGTTGGTAGTTTCATGGGGAGTCTTCCTGAAAATATGAACAAGTCAAAGGTTTATGGTGTAGAGCTTGATAGTATATCAGGAAATATAGCAAAGAAATTATATCCTGAAAACAAGGTTCAAGTTAAGGGCTTTGAAGAAACTTCATTTTCTAATAACTTTTTTGATGTAGCAGTTGGAAATGTTCCGTTTGGCGAATTTAAGGTGAGTGATCGTTCATATGATAAAAATAATTTTTTAATACATGACTATTTCTTTGCTAAATCAATAGATAAGGTTAGAAGTGGTGGAGTTATTGCCTTTATTACTTCAAGTGGAACTATGGATAAAAAAGATGATTCCATTCGTAGATATATAGGGGCTAGATGTGAACTTCTTGGAGCTATAAGGCTACCTAATAATACCTTTAAAGGTATGGCAGGAACTGAAGTAACCAGTGATATTATCTTCCTTCAAAAGAAAGAATCAGTAATAGAAAGAGAAGAGCCATGGTATGAACTTGGAACTGATGAGAATGGTCTTAATTATAATAGTTATTTTGTGGAAAATCCTGAAATGATATTGGGGGAAATGGTAGAGGTATCAGGAAGATTTGGCAAGACCATAAGTTGTCAGGCAAGAGATAATTATGATTTAAAAGTTGAACTCTTTGAAGCTATCAAGAATATTAAGGGAAAAATAGAGCCTATAAAGATAGAAAGAGACGAAGGTGAAAAAGAACCTGAGATTATTCCAGCTAATGAAGATGTAAAGAATTTTTCCTTTACTGAAAAAGATGGAAAGATCTATATGAGAGAAGATTCCATAATGAGGGAGGTTAATAGAAACGATAAGGACCTGGATAAAATCAGAGACTATATTGCCCTTGGGAATGCCCTTAGAGATGTAATTGATTCACAACTGGAAGATAGAAGTGAAGTAGAAATTAAAGAAACACAGGAACATCTAAATAATATCTATGATGCCTTTAGTAAAGAGCATGGTTACATCAACGGAACAATGAATACCAGGCTTTTATCTGAAGACAGTAACTTTGCCCTTATTTCAAGTATTGAAAAATTAGAGGAAGGTAAGTTTAA